>FWWM01008375.1_pt1 | contig 19958 bp, 23 predicted proteins | sample 2228351 | NCBI WGS metagenome assembly FWWM01 (sample SAMEA103939774, study PRJEB20133) | metagenome
CAGCCGAACGCCTGGCTGCCCACGCCAGAGGCCACCGATTCCCCGCCAATCGCGGTCGCGTGAAAACCGCTCGCATTGGCAAGATCGCCCAGCGCAACGGCATCCTCAGCCGTGGCCTGCGCCAGATTGCCGACAGCCACCGCGGTGCCGGTCGAGGCCGCGCCCGAGGGTGTCGTGCCGTCTCCCGTCACCGCGCCGTTGCCGATCGCGACCGAATTGATGCCTGCCGCATTGGCCCGGCTGCCGAGCGCAGCAGAATTGGTGCCGCCCGCCTGCGCGCTCTTGCCCACCGAGGTCGCCTCGAAGCCTGCAGCATTGGCCTGATGACCCACTGCAACGGCGGTGCGCCCCGAGGCATTGGCCTACCAGCCGAACGCCTGGCTGCCCACGCCAGAGGCCACCGATTCCCCGCCAATCGCGGTCGCGTGAAAACCGCTCGCATTGGCAAGATCGCCCAGCGCGACGGCATCCTCAGCCGTGGCCCGTGCGCCATTGCCGATCGCCACCGCCGTGCCGGTCGAAGCCGCGCCCGAGGGCGTGGTGCCATCTGCCGTCACCGCATTGTTGCCGATCGCCACCGAGCTGATGCCCGCCGCACTGGCGCGACTGCCCACCGCCGTCGCGTTGGCGCCGCCTGCCAGCGTGCTCTTGCCGACCGAGGTCGCCTCGAACCCGGCAGCATTCGCCTGATGACCGACTGCGACGGCGGTGCGCCCCGAGGCGTTGGCCTGCCAGCCGAAGGCCTGGCTGCCTACGCCCGAAGCCACCGATTCACCGCCGATCGCCGTTGCATGAAAGCCGGAGGCATTGGCGAGGTCACCCAGCGCCACCGCATCCTCCTGGGTTGCCCGCGCGGCATTGCCGATAGCGACTGCCGTCCCCAGCGACGCTGCACCGGAGGGCGTCGTTCCGGCGGTTGTGGTCGTCGATCCGGCACCGATTGCAATGCTGCTCTGCGACGAGGATGTGGCAGCCGTCCCGATGGCAATGGCGAAGCTGGCCGAGGCCGTCGCCGAATCGCCGAAGGCATGGGATTGCTGGCCCGAGGCATTGGCGAACGTCCCTACCGCTGTGGAAAAATTGCCCGAAGCAGATGCAGCCGGGCCGATCGCGGAAGACTGGACACCGGTCGATACCGAGCGCGCGCCAACGGCCACGCTGAACGTGCCACTCGCGCTGCTCTGGTTGCCGACCGCCGTCGCGCCCGCGCCGCTCGCAGTTGCATTCACGCCGCATTCGGTGCTTTCGGGCACATCGTCTGCGTTCCCCGCGATCCCGTCAGGTCCGGCATTGGCGTTGCAAGGCGCGGTGGCATCGGCATAAGCTGGGCTCGCGATCGCGATGGCTGCAGCACTTGAGGCCAGAAAAAGCGTGGCACGCAACGCTTTTGCGTTGTTGGGGAAAGATTTCATGGGACCGCTCCTTGCTCGATGACAAGGCGGGTTTGCCCCCGGCTATAACTTTACTCATGCGACCCTGTTCGCCGAGTGGTCGTTAACCAGCCGTCGCGAAATCTATCAGAGCGCGCCCGATGCGCAACCCCAAGAAATCGCCACAAATTTGTCACCATGGCGTTCAACGGTTTCCGCCGCGTTCATAACTTGCTATCGGGGGCTCCAGGTTCGCACAACCGGTCATGAACTGCTCGCCAGAAAGCGTGAAATTGCCTGAACTTGTCTCCTTCGAGCCTGCAAGCGGTGCCCGGCTCTGGTCCGGCCCGCATGGCGATGTCGATGCCGAAGTCGCAACCGCGCGTGCGGCCTTTCCCGAATGGGTGGCGATGGCGGTCACCAAACGGATCGAGCTTTGCCGCCGCTTTGCCAATCAGGTGCGCGCGCGCGCCGAGGAAATGGCCGAGCTGATCGCGCGCGAAACCGGCAAGCCGATGTGGGAATCGCGGACCGAGGTGGAATCGGTCGTTGCCAAGGTCGATATTTCGGTCGCCGCCTATGCCGAGCGCACCTCGCAGCGCAAGCTGGACAGCGCTCTGGGCGGCACCATGGCATTGAGGCACAAGCCGCATGGCGTGATGGCGGTGCTGGGGCCTTACAATTTCCCCGCACATCTGCCCAACGGCCATATCATCCCCGCGCTGATCGCGGGCAATGCCGTGGTGTTCAAGCCTTCGGAAAAGACGCCTGCCGTCGGCGCGATGCTGGTCGAATGCCTGCACCAGGCCGGGATCCCCGAAGGCGTGGTGCGGCTGCTGATCGGCGGTGCGGACGAGGGCAAGGCGCTCGTCGCGCACGAAGACGTCGATGGCGTGCTGTTCACCGGCTCTGCCACCACGGGCATCGCGATCAACCGCACGCTCGCCAGCCGCCCGGACAAGATCGTCGCGCTGGAAATGGGCGGCAACAATCCCATGGTCATCTGGGATACGCCGTGCATCGCCGATGCGGCGGTGCTGATCATCCAGTCGGCCTTTACCTCGGCGGGCCAGCGCTGCTCGGCGGCCAGCCGTCTGATCGTGCGTGACACCATCTACGATGCGGTGATCGCCGAAACCAAGAAGCTGGCCGACCGGCTGGTCGTGGGCAAGCCGTTCGACGATCCGCAGCCGTTCATGGGTCCGGTGATCGACAATGCCACCGCCGACGGGCTGACCGAAAGCTTCCTCTATTTCCTCAGCAACGGCGGCCGCGTCATCAAGCATCTGGTGCGGCTCGACGACAATCTGCCCTTCCTGTCGCCCGCGATCATCGACGTCACCAATGTCAAGGATCGGCCCGATATCGAGCTGTTCGGCCCGCTGCTGCAGGTGGTCAAGGTCAGCTCGTTCGAGGAGGCGGTGGCCGAGGCGAACAATACCCGTTTCGGCCTGTCCGCCGCTCTGGTGGGCGGCAGTCCCCAGCATTACAAGCAGTTCTGGGCCAACATCCGCGCCGGAATCGTCAACTGGAACCGGCCGACCAACGGGGCCTCGTCCAAGGCACCGTTCGGCGGGGTCGGACTTTCAGGCAACCACCGCCCCAGCGCCTATTATGCAGCCGATTACTGCGCCTATCCGGTCGTCTCGAACGAGATGGAGCAGCCGCGCGCGACCATCGGCATCGGCCTGAAGTCGGACTGAACCGGGACCGGGAGACCAGGTTCCTTCGCAGCCGCAAAAGCAAATCTAACCCCTGCCCAAGGGGTTCTGCTTTGCATCCAAGGCCTCCAAATATCAGATGCACCGTTGGAAAGGACCAACGGCATGACGCATCCCCCTTCTGTCCCGCAAGCGGCGCCCGGCACCGTCTGGCTGGTCGGCGCAGGCCCCGGCGACCCCGATCTGCTCACCGTCAAGGCCGCGCGGATCATCGCGCGCGCCCGGCTGATCGTGCATGATGGACTGGTCGATGACGCCATCCTGGCGCTCGCCCGGCCCGATGCGCAGCTGATCTCGGTCGCCAAGCAGCGCGCCCGGCACACGCTGCCGCAACAGGATATCAACGCGCTGCTGATCGAGCAGGCGCGCGCCGGCCATGATGTCGTGCGCCTCAAGGGCGGCGATCCGTTCATCTTCGGGCGTGGCGGCGAGGAGGTCGACGATTGCCGTGCCGCTGGCGTACGTGTCGAGGTGATCCCCGGCATTAGCGCCGCCAATGGTGCCGCTGCCGCAGCCCAACTGCCGCTCACCCATCGCGACCTTTCGAGTGCGGTGACGTTCGTCGCGGGCCAGTGCAAGGGCCTGACCGAGCAGGACTGGTCAGGCCTGGCCGGAAAGGGCCGTACGCTCGTGATCTATATGGGCGTCGCCACCGGCGATGCGATCGCCGAAAAGCTGATCGCCGATGGGCTGTCGCCCGATACGCCCGTGGCCGTGCTCGAGAAAGGCACGCGCGCCGACATGCGGACGCTGCGCACGCTGCTGACCGATCTCGGGCCCATGATCGCGCGCGAGAAGGTGGTGAGCCCCGCGCTGATCGTGATCGGCGATGTCGTCACCCGCGCCAACGCCACCGACTGCCTGCCCACGCTCTTCGCCCAGCATCTGGAGCCGATTTCATGAAGATTCTCACCGGTAACGACCTGAAGACCGGCGACGTCATCTGGTGGGCGGGCGATACGCGCTGGTCGCGCCACCTGGCCGACAGCGTTGATGCAGGCGACGAGGCCGAGGCGATCCTCAAGCGTGAGGAATCCGCGTTGCGCGTCAATGTGCCCTATATCGTCGATGGCAAGCAGACCGATCAGGGTCCGATGCCGCTGCACATCAAGGAACGCATCCGTGCCTTCGGACCCACGGTGCGCACCGACCTTGCCATCAACACCAGCATTCCGATCGTGAGGGCCTGAAACTATGCCCTCGCGCCGTGATGCCCTGACGGGAATGGCGGGCCTGGCCATGCTGGGCGGTGTTGTCGCACCCGCGCATGCCGCGGGCCCAAGCCCGACGGTGGTGGTCGAACAGACGCTGCTCAAGGCACTGCCGGGCAAGGCCGATGCGCTGGGCCAGTTCCTTGCCGCAAACTGGCTGGTGATGGACCAGCAGGCGCTCGACCAGGGCCTGTTCACCGGCTTCTGGCTGGCGCGCTCCGCCCCCGGCTTCGAGGCCTGGGATTATGCGATGCAGGTCGGTTACCCGACCGCGCAAGGGTATGACGACCCTGCCACGGCAAAGGGTTTCGAGGCGATCCGCAAGGCCCACAAGACCGTGCTGATCGAGGGCGAAGGTCTGGCGGAGCTTGGCCGGATCGTCGGCAGCCAGCGGCTCGACCTGGTCGCCGTTCGCGGCTTTGCCGCACAGGTTTGAGATTTTTCGGAAGGGTACGCGATGTATCAGTATGACCAATATGACCAGGCGATGGTCGATGCACGCGTCGCGGAGTTCCGCGACCAGGTGCGCCGCCGCCTCGATGGCAGCCTGCCCGAGGAGGAGTTCCGGCATCTTCGCCTGAAGAACGGCCTCTATCTGCAATTGCACGCCTATATGCTGCGCGTGGCGATCCCCTATGGCACGCTCAGTTCGAAGCAGATGCACATGCTCGCCCATATCGCGCGCAAGTATGACAGGGGCTATGGCCATTTTACCACCCGGCAGAACATCCAGTATAACTGGATCAAGCTGGAGGACGCGCCCGATATTCTCGCCGAACTGGCGACGGTGGAGATGCACGCGATCCAGACCAGCGGCAATTGCATCCGCAACATCAGCTCCGACCAGTTTGCTGGCGCTGCTGCCGACGAGATTGCCGATCCGAGGCCCTGGGCGGAACTGCTGCGGCAATGGTCGACCTTCCACCCCGAATTCCAGCTGCTGCCGCGCAAGTTCAAGATCGCGGTCATCGCCTCGCCCAATGACCGGGCGGCGATGCGGCTGCATGACATCGGCATCGAGCTGGTGAAGAATGCCGACGGTGTGCTCGGCGCTCGGTTCTTTGCCGGTGGCGGCATGGGCCGCACCCCGATGATCGCGCCGATGATCCGCGAGTGGGTGCCGATCGAGGAGCTGATCAGCTATGCCGAGGCGTGCCTGCGCGTCTACAACCGCCATGGCCGCCGCGACAACAAGTACAAGGCGCGCATCAAGATCCTGGTGCACGAACTCGGCGCGGCGGAATATATCCGCCAGGTCGAGGAAGAGTTCGCGCACATGAAGACGCTGGGGCTCAACCCGCCTGCGGCCGAGCTCGAGCGAATCAGCGCGTTCTTCCGCGACCCGCCGTTCGAGCAGGGGCTGAGCGACGAAATCGACCGGTCGGACCCCGATTTCGCGGTCTGGGTCGATCAGAACACGCACCCGCACCGCGTACCAGGCTACACGTCGCTGACGATCAGCCTCAAGCCTGCGGGCGGCATTCCCGGCGATGCCACCGCCGAGCAGATCGACCTGATGGCCGAACTGGCGCGCGACTACGCGTTCAACGAGCTGCGCGTGACGCATGCGCAGAACATCGTGCTGGTGCATGTCCGCAAGGCTGATCTCTACGCGATCTGGCAGAAGCTCGATGATGCAGGCCTCGCCACCGCCAATCTCGACCTGATCGGCGACATGATCGCCTGCCCCGGGCTCGATTATTGCAGCCTCGCCAATGCCCGCTCGATTCCGGTGGCGCAGAAGATTTCGGAGCGGTTCGCCGATACCGGGCGGCAACGGGAATTGGGCGAACTCAAGCTCAAGATCTCGGGCTGCATCAACGCCTGCGGCCACCACCATGCCGGACATATCGGCATTCTGGGCGTCGACAAGAAGGGGCTGGAAAACTACCAGCTGCTGCTCGGCGGATCGGGCGCGGAGGATGTCTCGCTCGCCAAGATCGTCGGCCCCGGCTTTGACGAGGATGGCATCGTCAACGCGGTCGAGACCGTCACCAACGTGTATCTTGGCGCGCGCGAACCCGGCGAACGCTTTGTCGACACCTATCGCCGCATCGGCATGCAGCCGTTCAAGGAGGCGCTTTATGGCTGACGTCCAGATCCTTTATCGCGATGAGCCCGCTGTCACCGACACCGCCATCCCGCTCGCCGAGTTCACCGCAGGCACCAATTCGGCTGCGGTGCGCATCGAGCCGGGCGAGGACGCGCGCGCGCTGCTGCCGCAGCTCGATCAGCTCCGCCTTGTCGAGGTGAACTTCCCGAGTTTCGGCGACGGACGCGGATTTTCCAGCGCGCAGATCCTGCGCGAAGCCGGATACAAGGGCGAGCTGCGCGCGGTCGGCGATGTGCTGGTCGACCAGTTCGTCTTCCTGCGCCGCTGCGGATTCGACAGCTTCGCGCCCCGCAAGCCGCTCAATCCGGACGATGTGAAGGCGGCCGAGGGCTTTTTCCCCGAATTCTACCAGAAGACCAGCGACGGCGTCGCGGCGATCTGGGCCAAGCGGCATCAGGTGGCATCATGAAGCAGACCGAAATCAACGCGCAGCCCGCTGCCAGTGCTGCCCCCCGCCAGCGCGACCGCATTGATGCGGGTCCGCGCTTTACCGAGCGCGATGCTATCCGTCTGAACAACATGTTCCGCGGCACCGATACGGCAGAGATGATGCGCACCGTGATCCGCGACGGACTGGTCGGCGATCTTGCGATCGTTTCGTCCTTCGGCGCGGAAAGCGCGGTGCTGCTGCACATGATCGCTTCGGTCGATCCCTCGCTGCCGGTGCTGTTCCTCGATACCGGCAAGCATTTCCCCGAGACGCTGGCCTATCGCGATACGCTCGTCGAGCGGCTCGGCCTCACCAACCTCATCCTGCTCTCGCCCGATGCGGAGGACCTGGAAAAGCAGGACGCCAATGGCCTGCGCTGGTCGTACGATCCCGATGGCTGCTGCGAGATCCGCAAGGTGCGTCCGCTGGCCAAGGCGCTGCTCGCCTATGACGGCTCGATCACCGGTCGCAAGGGCTTCCAGTCTGCAACGCGCCAGGGCCTGCCGCGGTTCGAGATCGACACGTCCGACGCGCAGGGCCGGTTCAAGCTCAATCCGCTCGCGAGCTGGACCAAGGAGATGCTCGACAGCTATTTCGCCGAACACGACTTGCCGCGCCACCCGCTCGAGGCGCAGGGCTATCCCTCGATCGGCTGCGCGCCCTGCACCAGCAAGGTCGCGCCCGGCGAAGATCCGCGCTCGGGCCGCTGGAAGGGCTGGGACAAGACCGAATGCGGCATCCATAGCGAGGTAACGCCGCTCCCCGATGCCCAGGATGACAATGGCGCGAATGACCCTGTCTTCTGATCGACATTAAACTGCAGAAAAATTCGGAACAATTCGATCCGATTCAGGGCATTTTAACCATGCCCCATCAAGCTGCGGTCATGTCAGAGCGCTCCGATCTTTTGCAGATCCTGTATATCAGCACGGTGTCTCCAAGAGAAACCGTCGATCTGGGATCGATCCTCGCGGTCGCCCGGCGCAATAACCGCGCGCACGACATTACCGGCCTGCTGATGTTCAACGGCAAGCGCTTTCTCCAAGTGCTCGAAGGGCCGTCGGGTGCGGTGGAGAACACGTTCGAGCGGATTCGGCGCGATACGCGGCACCGCGCGCAAGTGATGCTCAGCCGCCGGACCGTGGGCAGGCGCGAGTTCGGCGACTGGTCGATGGCGTTTCGCGACGGACATGCCGACGAGGTCTATGACATCATCTGTGCCAGGACGGCAGATGCCCATCCCAATCTGCGTGCCGAGCTGACGGCCTTCGCCAGACAGATCTGAAGGCATAGTCTGCATCTATTGCTGCGCAGCATGAACGTCTTTCGCGCTGCGGTTGACAGACGGGTTCCCCGCCCCCATTCTCGATGAAGCAGGCCGGGCCCCTCTGGCGCAGCGTTCTCAAAATGCTGCGTGATGTCGGACTGCTACGGGATGCGCACCATCCCGGGCTTCCGGCCCGGTCTTACGATCGAAATCCCGCGCATCCCGACCAATGCACATCCATTGGAAAGGACGAAGAGATGAAAAATATAAAGGCCGCCACGATCGCGGCTCTGTCAGTTGCAGGACTTTCGATCCCCGCCAGCGCTTCCGAATTCCAGCACATCCGCCATCAGGTGCAGGTGCCGCACGGAGAGCGCGAGGTGACCGCCGTCTATCAGCCCAAGACGATGGTCAGCTATCGCCAGATCGGCAATATGAGCCCGAACCGGCCCAGCACCGCCCGCTGCTTGTGGAAGGCGGAAGTCATGGTCGAACGGCATCTCCAGGCACCGGCCGGACAGGGCAGCCATGTCGTGCGCACGCTGGTACCGGCCAAGCTGATCGAAGGATCGACCAACGGCCGCTGCGCCCAGGGCAAGGAGCAGGTCAGCGACACGCTCGCCCGCCGCGCCGATGAGGTGCAGGCGCATGTGCTGGCGGTCGCCGCCGAAGACCGCAATGCGCTGATGGCCGAACTCAGCATCGCCACGGGCAACCCGGCGAGCTGACCTCTGCAAATCCTCCCCCGGCCTGTCCGGGGGAGGATTTTCCCCGGCCCGCTTGCCTTCCCCTTCGCGCTAGCCCATTGTCTGCGAAGATAAAAATCCTCGCAGGGAAGGACTGGCCGTGGCCGCTAAAGCACTGAAATTCGGTTCCATCGCGCTCGCGCTCGCGATCGCCCCATTGGGCATGCCCGCACTGGCGCAAGATTCGACCGAGAATTTCACCGTCATCATCGGCGGCGCCAATGTCGGCCATCTCGATGTCGTGCGCAGCGGCGACACGGTGAAGATCGATTACGACTACAAGAACAACGGTCGCGGCCCGACCATGAAGGAAGAGCTGAAGCTCGACGCCAAGGGCATGCCCGTCAGCTGGAAGATCACCGGCAACTCGACCTTCGGCAACGCGATCAACGAGAGCTTCACGATGCAGCGCGGCACCGCGCGCTGGACCGATTCGACCGGCAGCGGCACCGCCAAACCCAAGGGCCAGGCCATTTATGTCGCGCAGGAGGGCAGCCCCTGGGCGGCTGGGCTTTATGCCCGCGCGCTGCTCGCCGATGATGATCGCTCGATCCCCGCGCTGCCCGGTGGCGCACTGAGCCTGGCAGAGCTGGAAAAGGTGCAGGTGACCGGCACTGGCGGCGCGATGACCGTCACCGCCTATGCGCTGTCGGGCAACGATCTCGACCCCGGCTATTTCCTGCTCGACGACAAGGGCGCGCTGTTCGCCGCGATCAGCCCGCGTGCGGTGTTCGTGCGCAAGGGCTTCGAGGGCGAGGACATCAAACTGCGCGATCTCGCAGTCAAATATTCGACCGAACGCTTCGTCAAGATGCAGGCCAAGGCAGCGAACACGTACAAGGCGCCGGTGCGCATCACCAATGTGCGCGTGTTCGATCCGGTGGCGATGAAGCTCACCGAACCGAAAAGCGTGCTGGTCAGCGGCCGCCATATCTCCGCCGTACTGCCTGCCAGCAGCCCCGCGACGCCAGGCGAGGTGACTATCGATGGCGAAGGCGGCACGCTGGTTCCGGGCCTGTACGAGATGCACGGGCATATCGGCCAGGAAGACGCGATGCTCAACGTGCTTGCGGGCATCACCTCGGTGCGCGACATGGGCAACGAGATCGACGTGCTCGACGGCCTGATCGAACGGATCGACAGCGGCGTGCTAGCGGGTCCGCGGATCATCAAATCGGGCTTTATCGAAGGCAAGTCGCCGTTCAGCTCGAACAACGGCATATTGGTGAACAGCCAGCAGGAGGCGATCGACGCCGCGCGCTTCTATGCGGCGCGCGATTACCAGGCGATCAAGATCTACAACAGCATGAACCCCGAATGGATTCCGGCGCTGGTCAAGGAAGCCAAGGCGCTGGGGCTGCATGTCATGGGCCACGTGCCTGCCTTCACCAATGCCGATGCGATGATCGCGGCGGGCTATGACGAGATGACGCATATCAACCAGGTGATGCTGGGCTGGGTGCTCGAACCGGGAGAGGACACGCGCACGCTGCTGCGCCTCACCGCATTGAAGCGCCTGCCCGCGCTCGACCTCAACAGCGGCCGCGTCAACGCGACGATCCGCGCGATGGTCGACAACAAGGTGACGATCGACCCCACTTTCGCCATCCATGAATCGCTGCTGCTCTCGCGCAACGGCATGATCAATCCCGGCATGGCCGATTATGTCGACCATATGCCCGTCGGCGTGCAGCGCAGCGCGAAACAGGCCTGGGCCAAGATCGCCGATGCGGCGGACGACAAGGCCTATCGCGGCGCGTTCGATCAGGTTGCGGCGACGATCCGCAAGATGCACGAATCGGGCATCTTCCTGATCCCCGGCACCGATATGGGCGGCAGCTTCACCTATCACCGCGAGCTGGAACTCTACCAGAAGGCCGGGATGACGCCCGCGCAGATCCTGCGGCGCGCGACCTATGACATGGCGCAGTATCTGAAGCAGGACCAGTCGCTGGGCAGCATCGAGAAGGGCAAATATGCCGATTTCTTCCTGATCCAGGGCGACCCGACGAAGGACCTCAAAGCCATCAAGGCGATCCGTCTCGTCGCCAAGGACGGCGTGTTCTACTATCCGAGCGAGGTCTATCCCGAGTTCGGCATCAGGCCGTTTGCGACCAAGCCCAAGGTGAAGCTGCCCAAAGAGGGTTGAGCAAATCGCTTTCCCTGATCGTCACCCCCGCGAAAGCGGGGGTCCCGCTTCTGCGCTGATGTTTCGATCGTAGCGGGATTCCCGCTTTCGCGGGAATGACGGCGGTTTCAGAGCATCCGCGCCCAGAACTGCATCGGGTGCGGCGTCTCGTGTGTGTCGCCGATATCGAGCCAGTCGAAGCTGGTCACCAGCCCGGACACCCTGGCATAGCCGCGCTTCGCCCAGAACGCGTCGAGCGGGCGATAGTCGCTCGGACGCATCGGGTGATCCGCCGGACGCTGCACCGCGCAGAAGAGCGCGACATTTGCCCCGGCCGCACGGCCCGCCGTCTCGCGATGATCGAAGAACGCGTGGCCAATCCCCTGCCCGCGATAGCCCGGCAGCAGCACCGATTCGCCGAAATAGAATGCCCGGGCAACGTCCCATCCATTCGCGACAAACGGGGCCTTGAAGGCGTCCTTTTGCGCAGCGAGCGGCGATGCCGTGGCCGCGCCGACAATGGTATCGCCGTCGCGCGCAATCACCAGCGCCGCATCGGGCGCAGCGGCAAATTCGGCGAGATACTCGCGCTCATAGGCGGCGTCGCCATCATAGAGATAGGGCCACTCGCGAAACACCGCGATGCGCAAGCTCGCCAGCGCGTCGATGGCCTCGGCGATGCGGTGGACGGGCAAAGTCTCGACCGTCACCGCCATTGCTTTACGCAGCCTTGCGGATAACCACGGACCCTGCGGAATAGCCCGCGCCGAACGAACAGATGATCCCGGTATCGCCGGGCTTCAGATCCTCGCTGTTCAGATGAAAGGCGATGATCGATCCTGCGGACGAGGTGTTCGCATAGCTATCGAGCACGGTCGGGCTCTCGTCTTCGCTCGCCTCATGTCCCAGCACGCGCTGCGCGATCAGCCGGTTCATGCCCGCATTGGCCTGGTGCAGCCACAGGCGGCGCAGGTCAGCCGGTGCGATGCCGAGCCGTGCGATATGGTCGGTGATCAGATCGCCGACCATCGGCACCACCTCCTTGAACACCTTGCGCCCTTCCTGGACGAACAGCTTGTCGGCGCTGTCGCGCGTTTCGGGCGCGGTGCGGTTCAAGAAACCGAAATTGTTGCGGATGTTGTTGGAGAAGCGCGTCTTGAGCTGCGTGCCCAATATATCCCAGTGCCCGACGGGCGCGAAATCGGCCGCCTCGACCAGTACGGCGGTCGCGACGTCGCCGAAGATGAAATGGCTGTCGCGGTCGCGCCAGTTGAGATGGCCCGAGCAGATTTCCGGGCTGACCACCAGCACCGAACGCGCATTGCCGGCGCGGATGAAATCTGCGGCGGTTTGGATGCCAAAAGTAGCGGACGAGCAGGCGACGTTCATGTCGAAGCCGAAGCCCTCGATGCCCAGCGCGTCCTGCACCTCGATCGCGATGGCGGGATAGGCGCGTTGCAGGTTCGAACAGGCGACCAGCACCGCATCGACGTCCTTCGCGTCGCGGCCCGCTCGTTCCAGCGCATCGCGCGCGGCGGCGACGCCGATTTCCGCGAGCACCGAAATCTGGTCATTGGGCCGCTCTTCGAAGCGCGGGCACATGATGTCGGTGTCGAGGATCGAAGCCTTGGACAAAACCTTGCGCGCCTTGATTCCGCTCGCCTTTTCGATGAATTCCACCGAGCTCGGCTGTAGCGCGACCATTTCACCCGCTTCGATCGCCGCGGCATGCTGCGCATTATGCTGCGCAACATATTCGTTGAAGCTGGCAACCAGCTCTTCGTTGCTGATGCTGTCGGCGGGGGTGAAAAGGCCGGTCGAGGAGATGACCGGGCGGGCTTGGTTATAGGCGGAAGTCATGTATCCGTAGGGTCCTGCACTATAGCTGGAGCGGGCTGGCGTCTTACTGCGGCAACACGGCCTTGGCAAGGGTGGTGCGGCAAGCGGAAACACAGATCTGGGGGTAATTTTCCTGCTTGCGGATTTCTGCGGACCCCCCTTTGATATCGCAAACACCAATGGGAGCAGGATGCATGGAATATTCGGGTAAGGTCATCTGGATCACCGGGGCTTCGTCGGGGATTGGCGAGGCGCTGGCCGAGGCGTTGGCCGCGCGCGGCGCGCACATCATCCTTTCGGGCCGCCGCACCGATGCGTTACGGGCGGTCGCCGGTCGGCTGCCGACCGAGAGCCTGATCCTGCCGTTTGAAACCACTGACCAAGGAATACTGCCCGGCATCGTCGAACGGGCAATCGCGTGGAAGGGCCAGGTCGACGGCCTCGTCAACAATGCCGGAATCAGCCAGCGCGCGCTTGCCGTGGACAGCGCGCTCGAGGTCTATGACCGGATCATCGCTGTCGATCTGCTCGCGCCGATCTGGCTGACCCAGCTGCTGCTGCCGCACATGGCCTCGCGCAAGTCAGGACTGATCGTGGGCATCTCCTCGGTCGCAGGCCGCGCCGGGGTGCCGCTGCGCACCGCCTATTGCGCCGCCAAGCACGGGCTGATCGGCTATCTCGATGCGCTGCGCGCCGAGACCGAAACGCATTACGGGCTGAAGGTGCACACCGTGCTTCCAGGCTCCATCCGCACCGCCGTCTCGGCTAATGCGCTATCGGGCGATGGCACCGCCTTCGGTCACACTGACAGCGCCATCGCCAATGGCATGGACCCGGCCGAATGCGCCAGCCGCATCCTGGCGGGAATCGATGCCGGCGAACCGGAGATCCTGGTTGCCGAAGGCATGGAGGACATGATCGCCAAGCTGCGCATGAACGATCCGCTCAAGGCGTTCGAACTGATCGGGTCGATCGGCGCGCAGATGGCGGCCAAGCGCGACCAGGAGCGCGCCGGATGAGCGACGCGGCGCGCGCGCTGATCGAGACCCTGGGCCTGGCCCCGCATCCCGAAGGCGGCTGGTATAAGGAGACTTGGCGTGGACCTGCCGGGGCCGATGGCCGCGCGAGCGAAACGCTCATCTATTTCCTGCTCGAGGCCGGGCAGCGCTCGCACTGGCACACGGTCGATGCGACCGAGATCTGGTGCTGGCACGCCGGTCACCCAATCGCGCTCGGCCACGCACCGGGGGATTCAGGGCCGGTGAGCTGGCACCGGCTCGGCGCGGACATCCTGCATGGCGAGACCGCACAGGCCGTCATCCCGCCCGGCCACTGGCAGGCGGCGCATGCCGATAAGGGCTGGGCGCTGGTCAGCTGCCTGGTCTCGCCGGGATTCGAATTCGGCGGCTTCGTGTTGGCAGAAGAGGGTTGGGAGCCGGGTTGAGCAAGAAATTCGTCAGCCAAGCATCGTGAACGTTATCTTCAGGCCATAGTCGCGGCGGGTAGCCATAGTATTGTCATAGCGGATGGTTAGCGACGTGCTGGCAAGCTTGGCCAACCTGATGGTTTTAGCAACGCGCAACGAATAATTGTCAAAATTCTGATCCTGGTCCTTTCCGATTTCAGCCCCATCGTGGCTGAGCGTCAGATAGGCGCTATTGCCTTCCCCGGTTTTCACGCCCGTGTGCCAGGCGTAGATTTCCAAGTTTGTGTCGAAAAGAAACGGACCGATAACGAGCGCGTCGATACCGGCTCCGCCAGTCGTACGGCTTTCTCCAATCTGAAGATCATCAAATGGTCCGGCCATTTTCGCATTCCCTTGCTGCAAACGTTCGGCCGCATAATAGCTTGCGTCACTACTTCTCACATAATTATGGCTTGTTAATCTCCTGTCGCACCGCTGGAGACTGGCAGCCCAGCCTAACCCGGCGTCTTGTCGAACTTTACCGCATCCTCGGCAAAGCGCACCCAGGGCTGGGCGCTTTGCGTCCAGAAATGCAGCTTCGGATCGAGACCACTCACATCGTCGAGCGTGCCCGCCTTGACGAAATGCAGACCCTGCTGGCTGGGCAGATCGGACAATATCGGCGATCCGCAATTGCCGCAGAAGCGCCGCCAGACGGGATCGCCGCTTTCGCCCCGGTCCTCATAGGTCTTGAGCTCGCCGGTGATCGTCATCTGCGCGGCGGCGACCCCGATCAGCACCGACATCGCGCTGCCTGCCTGTTTCTGGCAATTGCGGCAATGGCAGACCGCGGCCATCAGCGGCTCACCCTCGATCGCATAGCGCACCGCGCCGCACAGGCATCCGCCGGTTGTCGTCATGTTCCATCCTCCCCAATGCTTGCATGGCCGTTTGCCACGTCGGTTGACAATGTTGCACGATATCCCGGCGTTGCGGAACATGATATTCTCGGTGCCCGGGCAGTCATCGACTCATGCCTGCCCCAAGCAGGGGGTAATGCAGATGACAAAGAGAGGATCACGCAGCGCCGCAACTCTGGCTCTGGCGGCCATGGTGCTTGCACCCATTCCCGCGCAGGCCGCACCGCCCGACGATGTCGCCGATCTGGTCGGCGCGCGCGGGGCCGGAGGCGAAACCCAGCTCGAACAGCGCGGATATACTTTTGTCGACGTGACCAAGGGCGACGAGCGCGCCTATGCCAACTGGTGGAATGGCGGGCGCAAGCGCTGCATCACCGTGGTCACCTATGATGGACGCTACGAGCGGATCGACAAGGCCTCACCCAGCGACTGCAAACAGAAATCGGGCGACAATGGCACCGCTGTTGCGGTCGCTGTCGGCGCAGCAGCTCTGATCGGCGCGCTGGCACTCGCGCACAAGTCGCACCATCACGACAATGGCGAGCATGGCGGCACTGCCCAGCAGGAGGCCGCCTATGATCGCGGCTATCGCGACGGGCTCTACAACTATCCCTATCACAATTATGATCGGTCCGATTACTACTCGCAGGGCTATCAGGTCGGCGTGCAACAGCGCGAATATGATGGCAGCCATCGCCCCGGCCAGGGCGGCGGCGGCTATCGCGAGGATGTCTATGTCCAGGACCTGATCGGCCAGGCGCGCAGCTATTCGGAGGCCGAATTGCCCCGGCGCGGGTTCCGGCAGATCGAGACCTATACCACCAATGGCGATGGGCGGTTCACCACCTATTGGCGGCAGGTGTCCAAGCAGTGCATCTCGGTCAATACCCGCAACGCCAGGGTCTATGACATCACGACGCTGCGCAACAAGCAGTGCCGCAACTGATGGCGATCAGGCTGTTGCGGCGGAAACGGCTTCGAATTCCTGCCGCAACAGCCGGGTGCTGTCCTCGAGCATCAGGCTCTCGACCATCGCGGCAACCATCGGCGCGCGCGACTGTACGCTGACGGTGGCGGCGCAGGCCGTGCCGCCATCACCGTTGGCGCTGAGCGTCAGCAGGCATTGCCCCTCGGCGGACAGGCCCTTGGGCTTGGCGTCGCGTACCGCGTGCCAGCTGCCGTCGCTCTGACGCTGCCAGACATCGCGCTGGGTGAGATCTAGCCACGAACCGATGACCGCGCGGATCATCGCGGGCGCATCGACCGGGACCTGGCGGGTGATCGCGACATGGATTTCTTGCGGCGAAGGGCGCTCTACGGTCACCGCAATCTCGCGCGATCCCTGGCTCTGCATCATCGCGGTCAGGAATTCCGCGTCGGTCCAGCGGGCGACCACGGCCTCGACAGGAGCGGCAAAGTCATGATTTTCCTGACGTTCCAGCATGTCCGCTCCCTGCCCTGCCATGATTGCGCTTCTGCTCCGACACACTAGGCTGGCGGGCGATGTTGACAAGCTATCTCGCCACGGTGCTGCTGATCGAACTGACGCCGGGGCCGAACATGGCCTATCTGGCGGCGCTCACGCTGGGTCATGGACGGCGCGCGGGGCTGGCGGCAGTGGTCGGCGTCGCGCTGGGCCTGGCGCTGATCGGGCTGGCCGCCGCGATGGGCTTTGCCGCGCTGGTCGCCGCGAGCCCGCTATTGTGGAACGCGCTGCGCTGGGCTGGCACCGCCTATCTTTTCTACCTCGCCTGGGAGACCTGGCGCGACGAGAAGGAGACATCGCCCGCCGGCATTGCCGGTGGACCGTCCGGCCAGCACCGCTTCTTCCTGCGCGGACTGATGACCAACGTGCTGAATCCCAAGGCGGCGCTGTTCTATGTCGCGATTTTGCCGCGCTTCCTGCCGCAATCGGGTGCGAGCCTGCACGACGGGCTGCTGCTGACCGGAATCAGCGTTGTGGTTGCGACCGTGGTGCATGTGGCGATCGTCCTGCTCGCCGCCACGCTGCACCCGCTGCTCAGCGCACCGGAACGGCTGCGAACGACGCGGCGCGCGCTGGCGATCGGGCTTGCGGCCATCGCCTTGTGGTTCCTGTCGGGCAGCGCGTTGCCCGGCGGTTGAAGGGAACTATCGCCACCCACCTCCGTAATCCCCCCGATACCTGTGGGACACGATGGAGGCGAAAACATGATCCGACATGGCGAAGAGGTCGAAATGACCACCGAAGAGGCGAGCGGCGGGCAGAAGCGCAATATCGTGCGCTATGTGCTGATGGTGTCGCTGGGCCTTGCGATCATCGCGCTCAGCATCATCTGGATCACGGGCGCGGCGACGGGGCCGGAAAATCCCGCGCCCGACCCGCAGGAATCGGTGTCCGATCCAGTCGAGGCTCCCGAAGGCCAGGCCCCGCTGCCCAACCCGAACCCCTGATATTGACGCGTATCAGCGCGCGAGCGCCGCTTCGGTTTCGTCCATCAACGTGGCGATGATCTCGGCGGCGCTTTCCTCGCGGGTGACCATGCCGACCGACTGGCCCGCCATCAGCGATCCGTTCTCGACATCGCCATCTATCACCGCGCGGCGCAGCGCGCCTGCCCAGAAATGCTCGATCTGCAACTGGGCTTCGTTCATGTCTATGCCGCCCGCGTCGAGCAATGCGGCCACCTCGCGCTGCTTGGCGGTGAACTCCTCGGTGCCCTTGTTCTTGAGCGCGCGCACGGGAATCACCGGAAGGCGCGGATCGACCTGCACGCTGGCGACCGCATCGCGCGCGTTGCCGCGCAGGAACGCCTTTTTGAACGCCGGATGCGCGATCGATTCATGCGCGCAGACGAAACGCGTGCCCAACTGCACGCCTGCTGCACCCATTTCGAGATAGGCGGCGATCGCGCTGCCGCGTCCGATGCCGCCTGCGACGAACACCGGCACCTCGTGCGCCACTTCGGGCAGGATTTCCTGCGCCAGCACGCTCGTCGATACCGGCCCGATATGGCCGCCTGCCTCCATGCCCTCGATGACCAGCGCATCGACCCCTGAGCGGATGAACTTCTTGGCCAGCGTCAGAGCGGGCGCAAAGCAGACCACTTTCGCACCGGCGTCCTTGATCGCCTCGATGCTGCCCTTGGGCGGCAGACCGCCTGCGAGCACGACATGGCCGACACCATGCTTGGCGCACACCGCGATCAGATCCATCAGCTGCGGGTGCATGGTGATGAGGTTGACGCCAAACGGCTTGGTCGCCAGCGCCCTGGTTGCAGCGATTTCGGCATCAAGCAATTCGGGCGTCATCGCCCCGCAGGCAATCACGCCAAAGCCCCCCGCGTTGGATATCGCGGAGACGAGGTTGCGCTCCGACACCCAGCTCATCGCCCCGCACAGGATTGCGGTCTCGCTGCCCAAAAAGGCGGTGCCGCGCGCCATGGCGGCAGCGGTGAGCGGGTGGCTCACGCTCATGCCTCTACCGCGTCCAGCCCATAGGCCGTATGCAGCACGCGCACCGCGAGCTCGGTATAGTCTTCCTCGATCAGCACGCTGACCTTGATCTCGCTGGTCGAGATTGCCTGGATATTGACGCCGCGATCGGCCAGCGCCTTGAACATCGTCGAGGCGACGCCTGCATGGCTCTTCATGCCGACGCCGACCACCGAGATCTTGGCGACATTGGTATCGGGGATGATGCGGTTGAAGCCGATCGATTCCTTCGCGCCTTCGAGCAGGTCGAGCGAACGCGCCAGATCTGCGGCGGGCACGGTGAAGGTCACATCGGTCTCGCCCTTGTCGCGGCCGACATTCTGGATGATCATGTCGACATTGATCGCGGCCTCGGCGAGCGGGCCGAAGATGTTCGCCACCGCGCCCGGCTTGTCGGGCACGCGGGTCAGCGTGATCTTCGCCTCGTTTTTGTCGTGGGCGATGCCGGTAATCAGCTGGCGTTCCATGTCCATTCCTTCCAGTTCTTCGTCGCTGACGATCATCGTTCCGGGGATCGTGTCCGCAGCCGGCGCATCGTCGTCGATGAACGAGGACAGCACCTGCACGCGCACGCCTTCCTTCATCGCCAGGCCCACCGAGCGGGTCTGCAGCACCTTGGCCCCGACACTCGCCAGTTCGAGCATTTCTTCGTATGTCACATTGGCAAGCTTGCGCGCCTTGGCGACGATACGCGGATCGGTCGTGTAGACGCCGTCGACATCGGTATAGATGTCGCAGCGATCGGCCTTGACTGCCGCCGCTACCGCGACCGCCGAGGTATCCGATCCGCCCCGGCCCAGCGTGGTCACGCGGCCATCCTCGCTCATGCCCTGGAAACCGGGGATCACGGCAATGACGCCCTTCTGCATCTCGGCGATCAGCGCTTCGGCATCGATGCTGTCGATGCGCGCCTTGGCATGCGCCTCGACAGTCTTGATCGGGAGCTGCCAGCCCAGCCAGCTGCGCGCGTTGGCGCCAAGCGCCTGCAGCGCGATCGCCAGCAGGCCGCTCGTCACCTGCTCGCCGCTGGCGACGACGACGTCATATTCCGCCGGATCGTAGAGCGGGTTGGCCTCGCGGCAGAAATTGACCAGCCGGTCGGTCTCCCCCGCCATCGCGGAGACGACCACCGCGACCTCGTGCCCGGCATCCTGCTGGCGCTTGACGATGCGCGCGACCCTGCGGATGCGCTCTGTCCCGGCCATCGATGTGCCGCCGAATTTCATGACGATCCGTGCCATTGCCCGTTCGTGCTTTCCCTTATGCGAAGTTCGCCCCTATAACCGGGCGCTGCCATAGAGAGGCCCCATCATGAACGCAAGCACCGGAACCGT
>FWWM01008382.1_pt1 | contig 19944 bp, 14 predicted proteins | sample 2228351 | NCBI WGS metagenome assembly FWWM01 (sample SAMEA103939774, study PRJEB20133) | metagenome
AACCGCTTGATTTTCGATTGGTAAGGTGCAATTCACGACCCTGACCCCACGTCAGGGAAAAACCGTTTGTCTAAACTCGAGCTTGAAAGGTCCAGATGACAATGGCCAACTTGCAGGTAGATATGCCTTCGAAATAGACAGCGACCTGGACGGACGCGGCGAGTGGCTCGTGCTGGTATCTCACCCCGCTTCCAAAGAATGGAGCGTCGAAGGGGTGCAGGCATGGCTCGACGCCGATCACGACGTGGGTGGCTCGGTCTCTGTTGGCGCAGACAAAGATGGCAACGGCAACGGCTATGAAACCTTGCTGGTCGAAAATGGCCAGGGCAACGACCCCGACCTGGCCTGGGCGCGCCTCTCTCCCCACAACGCCGTGACGGTCGAACTGGCCGTCAAACGTTCCCTGCTAGGCAGCGACAAATCGTACATGATCGGCGCCTGGGCTGGCAACCAAGCCCTCGCCCCGGCTCAATTCGACTTCAACGATCACATGAGCCATGAACAAGCCGGCGCGGCGCTCATCGAGTTGGAAAATTTCTATCCCATCAAGGGGCTGGCCGAACTGGATAACTCCTGCCGGGGAGCCATCGGCTTTGCGCCTAGCGGCAACGAGCCTGGCTCGTGCATCACCAGCAAACCGCAAGGCCAGGGAGAAGCCTGCTCCGGGCAATACGTCTGCTTCAATCTTGGCAGCCAACAAGTGTGCTATTGCGTCCCATGACGCTGCGGACGCTAAACGATGTTCTCCGCGCGCCGCAGGACCTCCTGCTCGTAAGCGCGCATCAGACTACCCGTCACCGGCCCCACGTCCCCGGCGCCGATCCTGACCTCGTCCACCTGCACCACCGGCACGATGCCGCGCGAACTGCTGGAGATGAAGGCTTCCTGGATAGCGGGAATTTCCTCAATCCGCAGAGCGCAATAACGAATGGGTATGCTCAGGTCGCAACGCGCCAGATGGAGGATTTCTGAGCGGGTAACGCCGTGCAATACTCCCTTGCCTGCCGTGCCTAACACTCCATCCCAAACATAAAAGAAATTGCTGGTCATTCCCTCCAGGATGAGGTTGCCTCGCGCAAGCAAACCCTCGAAAGCGGACCGTTCTGCCAGAGAAGCGCGCTCTGCCTGGCTTTCGGCGATGAAAGTGGTCGTCTTGAGGGTTGGCGTTTTGCGGCTCTTATCGTACAAAATGACTACCCGCACGCCATGTTCGTAGACCTCACGTGGCAGCAAGACAAGCGGCTGAATAGCCAGAAAAACTCGTCCGCCTGCAGCATCCAACGCAATGCGCAAACGCGCTTCTGCCGGGCGATAAGACCTCAGCAAAGCGTCCATCATCTGACGCAAGTCACGCTCGCTGCAAGCAGGCTCCAGCCCAAGTTCCCTGGCAGGTGCATACAGGCGTGCCAGGTGCGCCCGCAACCCCACCACGCGCCGCCCTTCCCCATAGGTTCGGAAGGTGCTGTAAAAACCGTCCGGCAACTGACGCGTGACAGCATCCAAACTGGAGTGATCGGGCAAATGCAATTCATCTGCCCGACCAGAAACGAGTTCCCAAACACGAATGGTCTGCTCAGTCATGCCGCGATTATAAACCCGAAGAAGCGTCCCGGTCTTGGCAAAGCGATGATTCAAACCGACAAGACGTAACGCGCATCCTCTCTGCGAAGACGATATTCTACAATCAAAGTAACTGCTTACCCTGTCGAACAGGATGGAAAGGATAGAAAGGATGGCCGTTCAACGAAAGACAAAAAAATCCTTTCATCCTTGAAATCCTGTCTCGCGCTCCTTCCAACAGGCTCGATTTCGACCCAATGGCTGCCTGGTAAGCAGTTACCAATCAAAAAGCAAATCTCTCTAACGCACCAGCAAAACGACTACGACAGCGGTAAGCGTCCACAACCATATCCATGCCCAGCCGCCGGGGTCAGAGACGCCGTTGGCAATCCCAATGGGCTGGATACGCAGCAACGGCAGGTCGGCAGACTTACGCGCCAGTTCTTCGTCCGTGATGGTGAAAGGATTGTAACCCTCGAAGAAGCCGGCAAATCTGGCATTCTTGAGAATCTGGCGAATGACGACCAGCCGTTCTGCGTTGCCGCTGGTCTCGGTCACGCGTCCGTAGATCGCTCCACCCGGCAGGATGATCTCGGTTTCCGGGTTGGCTAGCACGTTCTTATACCAATCCGAATGCTTGCGCCCGCCAGAGATGCAATAGATGTCCCCTTTATAGATAGCATACATAGTTGACCGGTGTATAACGCACCTTGCCGCTCTTGCGGCCAATGGCTTTCAGCACCATGATATACCCGCTCAACGGATTACCGAAGAACGGTCCCAGACCAAGACGAAAGAGCGGCACCATGAAGAATGTGTTGAGAAACCAGAAGATACGACGCACGAGTGGTGGCATACTTCCTCCTTGAGCAGCCGAGCAAAATGCCGTCTCATTGCGATTCCCAAAGAACCGAAATACCATCTGAATTGCGATGGGAAACCGAAGATCATCGAGAGGGTATCGGAATTATACTCGCGTCAGTTCGAAACGGGATTCTAGCGATTCTAACTGACAACCATGCACCAGATTTGTGGAGTTCAGGAAAAAAGAAAAAGTCACCCTTGACATAATAGGCAATTGGAGAGTAAACTCAGCCTGCTTTAAGAAATCTCCAAAGAAAGGAGGCGCGCTCGATGAGCAACACAATTTCTTCGCTCCAGGGGACTGTTCCCGCTGCAACTACCCTGCTCGGAGTGCGCCTGTTCACCGGTTAGGCTTGTTTTTTTGTCTATTTTCGGGTCACGGCGCGCCTGCGCCGTGACCCTTTTTTTGTGGAACTGACAACTTCAACCGCTAGCCGGGCAAAACCCGGCCTTGCCAAGAGAATCAAAAATGACACTCATTGCCTCTCCATCCACCTATTTCGACTTCCGTGCTGCCCAACACAAGAACCGCCTGAAGGGCATCTGGCGTATGATGCAAGACTTTCGCCTGGCATATATCGGCGCAGTCATTACGCTGGCTATTTCGGCTGTATCCAAGACAGCCACCTTCCTGCTATTGCGCTATTTCGTAGATCATATCATGACGGCAAGCAACATCGGCAGCGCTTCGACGCGCACACTGCTCATCTACACGGCGCTTGGTTTCGTGGGGCTGGCGCTGTTCGAGGGCGGATTCGCTTATTTGTCTGGGCGAATGGCGGCCTACACCGCCGAGGGCGTCACGCGCCGCCTGCGCAACTTCCTGTTCGATCATCTGCAACGACTGAGTTTCTCGTATCACAGCGCCACGCCAACCGGCGAGTTGATCGAGCGTGTCACCTCCGATGTGGACGCCCTGCGGCGTTTTTTCAGTGAACAAGCCATCGGCGTGGGGCGCATTGCGCTGCTTTTCATCATCAATTTTGCCGCTCTACTGCAATTGAACGCTCGCCTGGCCTGGGTCTCGATCATCGTCATCCCCTTCATCCTGCTGGTTTCACTGTGGTTCTTCAAACGGGTAACCGAACGATACGAAAAATATCAGGAGCAAGAAGCCATACTCTCCACCACTCTGCAAGAAAACCTGACCGGCGTGCGCGTGGTGAAGGCCTTTGCCCGCCAGGAATACGAAAAGGCCAAGTTCGAGAAGGACAATTGGGAGAAGTATCAACGCGGTAAAGCCTTGCTCATCATGCACTCGTTGTTCTGGCCACTTTCGGATATCGTGCTGGGCCTGCAAATGCTGGGCGGATTCCTTTACGCGGCCGTGATGGCCATTCATGGCGAAATCACCGTCGGCACATACCTGGCTTACGTGGGCCTGGTGGTCTGGCTGATCTGGCCTATCCGCAACCTGGGACGCCTGATCGTGCAAACTTCCACCGGTCTGGTATCGTATAGCCGCATCATGGAGATCGTCAAGCAAGAACGGGAAGCATTGACGGAGGGCAAGGTCCAACCTCAGAGTCCGGCGCGAGGCGAAATCGTCTTCGAGCATGTCTCCTTCGTTTACTCGGATGGCGAAACAGAGACGCTCAAGAATGTATCCTTCCAGGTCCTGCCCGGACAAGTTGTGGCGTTACTTGGCTCCACGGGTTCGGGCAAGACCTCTCTGGTCAATCTTCTCCCGCGCTTCCACGAGTATAGCGGTGGACGCATCCTGCTGGACGGCGTAGAACTGAAGGACTACCCGCGCGCATACCTGCGGCAACAAATTGGCATCGTAGAGCAAGAGCCGTTCCTGTTCAGTCGATCGATCCGTGAGAACATCACTTACGGCGTGGGGCGGCAGGTGCCGATGAATGAAATCGAAAGGGCCGCACGAGCCGCCGCTATCCACGATGTGATCCTATCCTTTCCCAACGGCTATGATACGCTGGTGGGCGAAAAGGGTGTGACGCTCTCCGGCGGCCAAAAACAGCGCGTGACCATCGCCCGCACCCTACTGAAGAACCCGCGCATCTTGATTTTAGACGATTCCACTTCATCGGTAGACACGGAGACGGAAGCCGAGATTCGCGCCGCCCTGAATGCTCTGATGCAGAATCGCACCACCTTCATCATCGCCCATCGTATCCAATCAGTGATGAACGCCGACCTGATCCTCGTGCTAGACAAAGGTCAGGTGGTGCAGATGGGTACACATGAAGACCTGGTCACTCAAACAGAAGGCATCTACCGCCGAATATACGATATCCAGATGCGCATTGACGAAGAACTGGAAGTGGAAATTACACGCCTCAATTAAAACGCCGGCTGGCCGGCTTGGAGACTTACTATGAGCGACGAACTTATCGAACTCGAAGAAGAACACACCAGCCCTCTAACAGTGCCAGTGTTCAAACGCATTGTGGCTTTATTAAAGCCGCACTGGCGCTGGGTGGCGGGCTTCCTATTCACCATTGCGCTGGTCTCAGCGCAGGATTCGCTGTTCACATATCTCAACAAACAAATCATTGACCTGGGCATCGTCCGAAAAGACGTGGCTATGCTGTGGAAATTGGGGGCGGTGTATGGCATCTTGCAAATCTTCCAGGCCGGCCTGGTATTTGGGTTCATCTACCTGGCCGGCGTGCTGGGCGAGCGAGTGCAATATGACCTGCGCAAGATGCTGTTCGATCACTTGCAAGAGTTATCGCTCTCGTACTATGCGCAAAATGCGGTTGGACGGCTGATGGCGCGCGTCACCTCAGATACCGGCCGGGTGGCTGACCTGTTGACCTGGGGCATGTTGGACGTGACCTGGGCCTTCATGAACATCGCCACCGCTACGGCCTTCATGCTATGGATCAACTGGAAACTCGGGTTGATCGTGCTGGCCACCATCCCTGTTCTGGTGGTGATTGCTGTCGAATTTCGCAAGCGCATCCTGATAGAGTTTCGCGCTTCACGGCGCGCCAACTCGAAGATTACCGGCGCATACAACGAGAACATCCAGGGCGTGCGCGTCGTGAAGGCCCTGCTGCGAGAGGACGAAAACCTGGAAGAGTTCCAGGTCCTGACCGATTCGATGTACCGCGCTTCGTATCGCGCGGCCTGGCTCTCGGCTTTGTTCCTGCCGACGGTGCAAATCATCTCGGCCCTGGCGCTAGGCGCCATCATCTGGTATGGTGGCCTGCAAGCGCAAGTAGGAGCCATGACGATCGGCGGCATCCACGCCTTCGTCTCGTATCTGACTTTCATGATGTGGCCGGTGCAAGACCTGGCGCGCGTCTATGCCGAATTGCAACACTCCATCGCCTCAGCCGAGCGCATCTTCAAATTGGTTGACACTCCCCCTGAAGTGCGCGACAGACCGGGCGCAGCGCCGATAAGGTCCCTGCTGGAGGTGATCGAATTCGACCATGTGAATTTCTACTACGAAGATCTCAAACCCGTCTTGAGCGATTTCACGCTGACCGTCCAGCCAGGCGAGACCATCGCGTTGGTGGGGCCAACCGGCGGCGGCAAGACTACCGTCGTCAACCTGCTGTGCCGCTTCTACGAGCCGCGCCGCGGACAAATCCGCATTGGCGGACGCGATTACACCGAATATACGCTCGAATCGCTTCAATCGCGCATTGGAGTTGTGCTGCAAACGCCGCACCTGTTCAGAGGCACGGTGAAAGAAAATATTCGTTACGGCCGGCTGGATGCCAGCGACGAGGAGATTGTGGAGGCCGCCAAAATCGCCGGCGCGCACGACTTCATCCTGACATTGGAGAAAGGCTACGACCAAAACGTGGGCGAAGGCGGCAACCTGCTTTCGGTTGGACAAAAACAACTCATCAGTTTGGCGCGCGCCGTGCTGGCCAAGCCTGAACTATTCATCATGGACGAGGCTACTTCTTCGGTGGATACGCTGACAGAGGCGCTCATCCAACGCGGCATGGAGGCGTTGATGAAAGGCCGCACCTCCTTCGTCATTGCTCACCGCCTTAGCACCATCCGCCGCGCCGACCGCATCCTGGTCATCCAGGACGGACGTATCGCGGAGCAAGGCTCACACGCCGAATTGCTGAAACTGCGCGGCCATTACTACCGCCTGTACACGCAGCAGTTCAGGCACGAGTTAGAGGTGCAGTATGGAGTGGAGGAGCCAACGATGAAGGCTGCGCAGACACTCGTTGAGCTGTCATAAGTGACGGCGACAACGCAACGTGGGTAAAACGACCCTTTCGCATACAAAACGCTGGGTTCTGGATACAGTCCAACTGCTTCCAGAACCCAGGCTATTTATGGCGGCTCAACGTTCGCGAGCAGTTGCACTGCGCTTGGTCAGCAGTACAACTGCTGACCAAGCGCAGTGCAACTGCTGACCAAACACGGAAAAGGCTCAAGAACGCCAGCCTATTTATGGCGGTCGGCTGGAATATAGGGGATCAGACCTTTTTCGTAGGCAACTTCCTGCACCTCGCGCGGCATATGCCGCACGTCCACGATCAGGCCATTGACCTTCACGTACCAGATGAGCGGATTGTCATCTATCAAACCACAGGCAGACACCAGCATGGGTCGAATTGGTACATATCGAACATGGCGCGGATCTGCCCGGCCTTGTTTGCACTGCTGCTCTGGCTAACACCGAAAGCAGCGCACAGTTCATCTGCCCGCATGTGCGGGGTTTGAGATTTGTCGAATAGAAAGTTGACCGTCCCTAGCGCATACACAATGCCGCAGGCCCAAATTTCAGGCTTGCCACGCACAAGCGGCGTGGGGCGTTTACGCGCCAAAGCAGCCGCCAACTGGCGCGTCAATGCAGCGTATTCATCGTTCAAATGTTGATGGCAAACGCGGTCCTTGAGCGCCACGATGGCCTCATAATAAGGCCGCACGGCCGATGGAACAGAAGTGGGGGTAGATTTTTTCATAGCCTTCATTGTACAATGACCCAATCACTGCTACTCCTGCCAAACACTTCCGGCGAATACATCTCCTCGGCTTTGGCAGGTGGAACGATAAAACGGCCCGGCGTGGTAGCACGCGCAATATACGTGTATTCGTAGACGCCATCCCACAGCAAGGTAGTAAAAGCCTCAGCGCGCTCGTCTCGCATGTTCTGATGCTCGTACCAGGGTCCCCACCACCACCAGCCATACTTGAAATCCGGGCTTTCAGGGTCTTGCGGAATGCTCTGCGAGACCGCCAGCGCCGGGTTGACGATCTCCAGGCCGGCCGGCAGCGGGTCTATCAGCGCCACATGATAACGGCGGGTATCGGCCACCATCGTGATATGCACGCGCACGCGCGCTCCAGCCCGTATGTGCCAGACTCCCTCCACATCGCGGTAGACATCCTCGGCATCGTCTACGCCCTCATATTCACGCTGAACGACGAAGCCCATATCGAGCGGTTCCAATTGCAAGTCGGTGGGCGCATATTTCAAGCCCAGGCGATAATACAACCGCCCCACGCCGTCTTTTTGCAAAATCAAATCCTGTATCTCCGGCTGGGAAGAGCCGACCAGATAGGCCATCGGGACGAAAGTCTCATGCCGCTCGGCGCTATATCCCTGGTACGTATGCTCGCCGGCGTAAGTTTCTCCCAACCAAATGCGCGCCACGAAATCGGGCGTTTGCGCTTCGTAGGTGTTGAAATAGCGGTCCAGCGCCAGCAAAACGAACAGGTTTTCTTGCGTGTTGTCCCAGCGCCCCTGTTTGCGATGCGCCAGCAAACCGTTGACCACCTTGGGAATCAGATCGCTGTTCGGCTGGTCCAGCATGAGCGCGTCTAGCAGGATGGCGTCGGTACGGCGATTGGAGCCTAACAACAGGTAATTCTGGTCGTCGAAGTCGGTGATGAAGTTGGCCGCCGCGGCGGTTTCGACCACCCGACTGGCAACGTAACGGCGAATGGCCTCTAGTTCGGGCGCAGAATTCGGGTCGCCGGCCAGCACCTGCCACAACCAGCCGACCGCATCTAGCGGCAGATTCTCCAGCCCGGCCTCGGCAAGTAACTGGCGCGCCTTGGGCAGATCGCGGTCGCCGGCCAGGTTGCGCACATACAACGCATAGGCGCTCAACGTCCAGCGCGTGCGCTGGCTGTACCAGGCAGGATAACGGCTCTCGATGTTCTGTAAATAATGGAGTGCCTGTTGCTTCGTGTACTGCGGGACAGTATAGCCCTTCTGCTCGGCGCGCGCCAGAGCATGGGCGACATGGATGGTGTGGAACGGGATGGACTCCTGCCCGCGCCGCCAGATAGGAAAACCGCCGTCGTGGTTCTGCAAGGCAGCCAGGCGCGTCAAATCGGACCCGAGGACTGCTTCCATGACCTCAGCCGACGGCAAGCCCTCGGCCTCGAAGGCCGTCAGCACGTCGCGCAGGGCAGTGATCGCCAACACGCGCGAGGCCATTTGCTCCGAGCATTCATAAGGATACTGCACAAGATACAGCACCGCATCGGTCAAGGCGTGTAAGGCGGTCGAGGAAGTTTGCACTTCCAGCCCGCCAAACTGGGGGAAAACGTCCTTGGGACGCATGACCGGCTGGGCCACAGCGCCTTCATCTACCACGCCATACGTGGCAAAGGCCTCAGTCGTAGCAGGCGTATAGACCGGCAAATCTACGGCTGCGGCGTCGGCATACACTCCCGAAACCGCCGCCACCTGGAAGCGCGCCGTACCGGCCGCATTGGTGCTAACCGGGAAACGCACCTCCACGCGGTCGTTGGCCGGCACTCGGACGCGCAAGCCGCGCGCGCCGGTCAGATTTGCATTGGCGCTCTGCACAGCCACGTCTACGCTCATGGAAAAGTCGGTCTGGTTTTGCAACACAACCGGCAACTCGAAACGGTCGCCAAAGTTCAGGAAGCGCGGTGCAGACGGGCGCACCATCAATGGCAGGCGCGCAGTCAGATTGCTTTCGGCAGAACCGAAGCGGTTGCCGGCGCTGTCCACAGCCACCACCATGATACGGTAGCGCGTCAGGTTATCGGGCAGGCGAATTTCCACGCTGGCGCGGCCGCCCAAACCAGTGCGCACCGAGGGTGTAAAAGTCGCCAGCGGGTTGAAGTCCGAACGCACGGTGATGGCAGGGCCAGGAGCAGCGCCGACCTCTTCCATCATAGCAGGCGCCTCAGTGGGTGCCGGGGCCGCAGCCATAGGCAGCGCAAATCCAAGCGCCAGAGACTCATTTTTGGCCGCATCCATAGCCGTTTGAGTGGCCATGACGCGCATCTCCTCGCCGAAAGCCAGCGGGTTGCTTAGCAGAATGCTCGAGCGACTATAGACGCTGGAGACATCCGAGAAACGGCTGGCATAGAAGACCGCAAGAGGATCGCTGAGTTGATAATTGGTCAGCGCCAGGATGGATTCGTCCACGACCACCACGGCCAGTTCGGCGTCTTGCACGGGTTGACCCTCTGCGTCGCGCAGGGTCATATCCAGGGTGGTGCGCCCGCCAGGTTCGAGCGCGGTATCGCGCGGCGAGAGTTGCAGCGACAAGGTGCGCTGTAAAGGCGGGATACTGAGAACCAGAGAGGCGCTGGCATAGGCCGGGCGGGCTGGAACATCGGGCAGCGGTTCGCCGAAATCGTCGGTGCGCGGCACAGAACCGACCAGGTCCACCTGGACGTTCAGGTTGGGAATATAAGCCTCCTGAATGGGAATACGCAGGGTGGCGCTGCCATCCACGATCTGGAAACGCTCGGTATATAGAAATCCGCTGCGGCTAACGGTCAACAAACCCTCGGCCGGGCTGAACGGCGATTGCACCAGGAGTTCGGCCACGTCGCCAGGCTGATAAGTCTCTTTATCGGGTATCAGGGTGGCTTCTTCCTGCTCGACTTCACGAGAGGGCGGTAACTGACCGCCGCTGACCCAGCGCGTGAAGCGGCTCATGTTGCTTCGGCCTTTGTCGTCGGTCACGATAGCAGTGATGCGATAGCTCCCGCCAAGCGGCGTCTGAAAGGTACAGGCAACCGGCTCTTGTGCGGACGTCACGCGACAGGCTTGCGGGTCGGCTTCGATCTCGCGCCATTCGCCCTGCTGGAATTTCCACTCCAGGCGCGCGGCGGTGACCTCGATCTCGCGCGCGGCAATTGCGTTGCCATCCAGGTCGGTTACGATGAGGCAAATTTCCAGCGGCTGGCCGCGCTGGACGAAGTAACGCTGGCTGCGCAGGCCAACGTACAAATCAGCAGGATGGACGAGCAAGTTGGTACTGCTGGCCCATGCCTGGCGGTTGACGTCTATGACAGTAGCCTCGGCCTGGACGCTGAACGGGCGCATACTACCATTCGGCGAAAAGTCCATATCCAGATAATGAACGCCGCTGCCATCGGTTTTGCCCTGAAAGGTTTGGGAGGCGCCGCCGCTGTCGCCGTCCCAGTCATAGAACCGCCACCACGGCTGCCAGACGCCGAAGGTGAAATCGGGCCAGTTGGGCGGGTTGTAATTGGTGGGCGTAGAGGTGACCAGCCAATTTACATCCGCATTTGGCAGCGGGCCGCCAGCATAGTATTTGGCTTCTACAGCCACAGTGGCCGAACCATCGGCAAAGTATGGGCCGCTCGTCTCGTTGCGAGCCATCACTTCGAACTCAGGACGGCGAAATTCTTGAACCTGGAAGGAATGTGAGTAGTCGTTCCCATAGATGCCAACGTTTGCGCTCAATTCGATGGCGGCATAACCCAGGTTGGCCTTTTCAGGGATGGAAAAGGCAAAATCGAAGCCGCCCAGGGCGTTGACGGTTGCCTGGCCCCCGCCAAGATCATTGCCTTGCGAATCGCGGACGCGGTACTGCACGGATGTCAGGGCAGGACCTACCAGGCCCACGTCGCCGGTCTGCCCACCGCCAATCATCCGTATCCATCCTTTGACGTGCACCTCCTCGCCTGGGCGGTACATGGCGCGATCGTCGAACACATACCAGCGCAGGAAGTTCTCCGCTGGCCGAGGCGTCCAACCGCCATCGCTCCACATCTCCGTGGAAGCCGGCAAGATGGCCTGGTCGTTGCCGAGGCGAGCTGTGAGGTAAACAACGCCCTCCGCCGGCAGGGGGAAACGGGTCAGGCCGTCGGGGCCGGTACGGCCTCCTTTGCCGGAAGCAGGCTCGCCCTGAGTTCGAACGAAGGGCTCGATGTCCAGGCCCGGAAGCGGGGTGCCGTCGCGCAAGTCGGTAGCCCATACCACCATGTCGCTATAGTCCACGAAAGCGTCCAGACCGATGTGCGTCACCTGCACCCAGGCCAGGACATGCTCCCAATAGCGTTCTTGCTCGAACAAGCCCTTGGGCGGCCTGACGATGACGAAGAATTGGCCAAAGCCATTTTGCAGGTCGCGGCTCAGGTCGAGGTTCACTTCGGTCAAGGTGTCGTTTTGGACGGTAAGGCGTAAGGTTTCACTACGCACCAGGCGGCCAGGGGGGGTAGGCGGCTGGTCGGTGCGCTGGTATTCCTGGACGTAGCGTTTGAAAGCCGGCCAATCGGAGGGCTGCACGGCGTAGATTTGCACGTCCAGTCGGTTGTAGTTCATGACATAGAGCGAGAGCGCGGGTTTGGACGAAGCCGGGTCGAGGGTAATGAAGTTGCTGTGGGGTCCGCGCAGGAAGGATTCGGCCGGGCCGACCTTGAAAGTCAAGGTCTGATCGCTGCCAAGCGTCTGGCCGAATACGTCTTTCACCCGGCCACTGACGGTTACTTTGTAAGTCGTGCGACCTACCGTTGCGCCGCTGATGGTGATGGTGTTGCCCACAACGTTGAACGAGGCACCCGGTATCTCCGGCTCCACGCGCAGCATGGCGTCATCGTAGGCGTTGGGGTCGAGCGGGTTGTCGAAGCGAATATAGAAGGGCGAGAGCGGCCGACATTCATCCCACCACGAACAACCGTGTTCCTCGATAGTCAGCGGCGCATACGTTTGGAACGTGTAGGATTGCGCTTCGGTTGTCAGCAGGGGGCCTTCGGCCGAGGGGGTGCCTGGGCCTATGGTCACTGTAATGGTGCTATTCTTGGGCAGAGGCGAGAGGGCCTTGAACGCCAGCCAGCGGCCTTCGGGAGTGGACTTGACCAAACCCTGGACGGCTTCGTCAGCAGCGATTTCAGCCTCGGACGCCAGGCGGATCGGGACGATGTTGCCGCCGGCTTCCACCTGGACCGTTTTCAGCGCCGCCTCGGCCTGGATGCGCTGATCGAAGGCGATGAAGAAGAGCGGTTCTGGCGGCTGCGGTTCGAACGAGTACGGGTAGATGCTGATCACCGTAGCAGGCGGCGTGCTAAAGCGGAATTGTACCTGCTCGGCCAGAATCCCACCTACAGCGGAGCGGGTGCCGACCGGAATTGTGACGATGTATTGCGTGGCCTTCGGCAGGCGGTCTATCTGGTCGGAGTCATACTGGAAGTTGAGGGTCTTCGTCCCCAGCCAACGCCAGGTCCCCGGCAGAGAGGGTTCGACGATGACCGGCACATCTTGCATAGACAGGTCTTCCAGCGTGCCGAGCGGCACCATCGGCTGGCTGAAGGTCACGTTGATGAAAGGCGCAACAGGTATCTCGCCTTCTGGGCTGTAGCGCAGCACCTTCAATGGACCTGAATAGACTTCGGGCGCGGCTTCTTCAGCGGAGGCGGGAAAAGTCTCTTCGATAGTCGCGCCGGGGCGCGGCGGAGGCAGGACTTCTTCCGGCAACTTGAATTCCACCTGCTCGCCGGGCAAGGATGCCAGGGCCGGCAGGCGTGCCAGGATAGCAGCAGTCTCGTCGTCCGAAAGCGGTTCTCCTACCGCCAACGGCAGGGACTCGGCCGTCTGCGGCTGGGCGTTGCCATCGCGCAGCGTAATGGTCGGGCCGAGTGTGGAAACAGCGGTAGGCATCTCACCTCCCGATTGAGGAGTAGCCTGGGGTGGAATGGGCTGGCCGGGGCCGGTCTTGCTCTGAAGATACAAAAATCCGGCCGCCGCCAGCGCCAGGATGAGAAAGGCGCCAATGACTGCGCCGGCACGGTTCCGGGAATCCTTCGTCTCGTTCATGACCTGCCTCCTGGGTAAGCAAAAGACTTACATAAATGGTAACTACCTTGATAATGTCACATTTTCGCATAACTTTACGCCGTTCGGCTAAAAAGCGACTAAAGTCGCCACTACGAAAGTGACATCATGCCACAAAATTCAGACGCTGGAAAGTCCCCATTCGTTCCCATTCACGGTCCCTCTACCACAATGACCGAAGACGCATCGAACACAAAGTAAGAGGCCGAATCGAACATGGGGATGACGCCGCTCAAAATCCCCGATTCGGTGATGCCAGCGGCCCAGCCGCCCGCCAGAGCAAGCCCAAAAACCGATAGGGTCAAGAAAAACGACAGAGCCTGCCCCCATCTTTTGCGCAGTCGAAAAAGCCCATGGAAAAGAAGAAAGAGAGCCGGCGCCGTCAGGGTATATCCTGTGCGCGCAAGCAGGCTCAAAGGGCGCAGCCAGAGCGAAAAAGCGTTCGATAAAATCAGACCATAAATCAGAAACGAGAACGCAATCCCAAAAACGCCCAACAGGAAAGAACGTGACGGAAGATCGGTAAAGTCCGGGCTTCTCATAGCCGATGGACGACTATCGAGCCGATTCCACCAAGAGACAAGCCGCCTGGTGAGTCTCGCTCAAGCGCACATAGGGCGGATCCACCTGCTTGCAGCGTTCGACCGCCATAGGACAGCGTGGATGGAAACGGCAACCGTTGGGCAAGTCAATGGGATTGGGTGTCTCGCCTTGCAAGATGAGTCGCTCCCGTCGCAAGCGCGGATTGGGAACAGGAATGACCGACAACAGCGCCTTTGTATAAGGGTGACGCGGACTTTCCAGCACCTCGCGCATCCGGCCGGTTTCCACGATTCGGCCCAGATACATGACCGCAATACGGTCGGCAAAATAACCCACCGTTCCCAGATCATGCGTGATAAAAATGATAGAAATCTGCCGCGACCGACGCAAATCGGCCAACAAGTTCAGGATTTCGGCGCGGATAGAGACATCCAGCATAGATACCGGCTCGTCGGCCAGCAGCAAGTGTGGCTCCAGGACGAGCGCCCCCGCAATGACCACACGCTGGCGCTGTCCACCGGAGAGTTCATGCGGAAAGCGGCGCAGATAAATCTCCGCCGGCTTCAAGCCGGCATCTTCCACCGCGCGCACCACGCGCTCGCGCCGCTCGGCCGGCGTCGAACCCACGCCATGCACAATCAATGGCTCGGTGACGATTTCTTCGATCGTCTGGGTCGGATTGAGCGATTCGTAAGGGTCCTGAAAGACCATTTGGATGCGCTGGCGCAGGGCCTTTTGGCGCTTCTCGTCGGCATGGGTAATATCCTCCCCCTCGAAGAGGATACGCCCAGCGGTGGGCTTTTCCAACCCCATCAACGTTAAGGCCAGCGTAGACTTGCCGCAGCCGCTTTCACCCACCAGGGCAATCACTTCGCCTCGCTGCAATTGCAGGCTGATGTCATCTACCGCATGGACAAAGCGTGTCGCCCTGGAAAACCAGCCTGGCCGCCCAGCCTGGAAATATTTCTTCAAATCGCGTACTTCGAGAAAATAATCCATGGTCGTCATCGTCATGTCCTCTCAATTCTCCAATAAATGACAACTGGCAATATGTTTGTCGTCCAGGCGATGTAAAACCGGCGGCTCGATGTGACAACGCTCGAAAGCCTGCGGGCAACGCGGCGCAAAGCGGCAGCCCGGCGGCAATTGGTCGAGACGCGGCGGGTAGCCAGGAATGGAAGTCGTACGCTTATCCAGTTTGGACAGGTCCGGGAAGGCCTTGAGTAATTCCTGGGTATAAGGGTGACGCGGCTGATTGTAGATGGTATCCACACTGGCGTATTCGGCCGTCACGCCGCCGTACATCACCAACACCGAATCACACATTTCGGCTACCACGCCCAGGTCGTGGGTGACGAAAACAATCGAAAGGCCCAGTTTCTTGCGCAGGGTATCGAGCAACTCCAGAATTTGCGCCTGAATCATCACATCTAGCGCCGTAGTCGGTTCGTCCGCAATCACCACCGAGGGGCTGCAAGCCAGCGCCATGGCAATCATTGCCCGTTGACGCATCCCGCCCGAATACTGATGCGGGAAATGGGCTTTATGCTCGGCGGAGATGCCCACTAATTCTAGCAGTTCGCCAACGCGCGCCTCGAGTTGTTCGCCAGGCAAGAGGGGAGTATGTTTTTGGATGGCCTCGAAAATCTGATCACCCACCGTGCGCACCGGGTTGAAAGCGTTCATGGCGCCCTGAAACACCATCGAAATGCCACTCCAGCGGACGTTTTGCAACTCAGCCTCGCTCATGGCGGTCAGGTCCTGGCCCATGAACCACACCTTGCCGCCCACAATCTGACCGGCTGGAGGCAATAGCCGCATCAACGCCAACATCAGGGTTGACTTGCCGCAGCCGCTTTCACCTACCAGACCCAACAACTCGCCTTCCTGCAATTGGAAGCTGACGTTTTCCACCGCCCGCGCGGGAGGTTTCCCCTCAGTGACATAATGAACGGACAGATTCTGCACACCCAGCAGGAGGGGATGCCCATCCGCAGCGCGAGCAGATGGTCGTTGCGCTTCATCCTGGACGACCGGCCTGCCTGGCTCCAAATGATGAAACTCCAGCCTGGGATTCAGCACCTGCTCCAGCCCATGACCGAGCAACGTCAGCGCCAGCACCACCCACACGATGCCCAGTCCCGGCACTACCAGCGCCCACCACGCCCCGGCCGACATGGCTCCGCGCCCAAAGGCAAAGTTGAGCATCTGCCCCCACGAAAGCGCGGTGGGATCGCCCAGGCCGATGAAACTGAGCGCACTCTCGTTCAAAATCGCCAGCGAAATGACCAGAATGGCGTTGACCACCAGCAGCGGCATCACCAACGGCAAAATGTGGTGCAAGATAATGTGGAAATTCCCCGCTCCAATGGCGCGCGCCCGTAAGACGAATTTGCGCGATTTCACCGCCAGCGTCTGCGAGCGGACGATGCGCGCCGTGGTCGTCCAACCCAACAAGCCAATGACAAAGATAATATTGATGAGGCTGGGCTTGGTTAACGCCACAATGACCACCATCAGCGGCAGGTCGGGGATGACCAGCATGATGTCGGTGAACCGCATCAAGATATTCTCCACTCGCCCGCCATAGAAACCCGCCACGATGCCAAGCACCCCGCCGATGAAAACGGAGATGAAGGCCGCAAAGAAGCCCACAATCAATGATACGCGCGCACCAAAGAAGAAATTCGATAGCACATCTTTGCCAGCGTCATCCGTGCCAAGTAAGTGCGCGCTACTGGGAGGGTTGTAGATATCGGCCGTAGTGATATTGGCCGAGGTGGTCACATCGTAGGGCGCCAGTTGCTCGGCAAACACCGCCAACAAAATGATCGAGACCAGCATCGCCAATCCTACCAGCGCCATACGATTGCGCCGGAAGGTGCGCCAGAACGTCAAAAAAGGAGAAGAAACCTGAACGTTGTTTTCCATGCGCTTACTCCGACTGCACGCGCGGATCGAGATAAGAATAGGTCAAATCAGCAATCAAGTTAGCCAAAATGACCGCTACCGCAATCAGCAAGAACGCGCCTTGCAGCACCGGGTAATCCCGCCGCACCACCGATTCGTAGATGGCCCCGCCCAGCCCTGGCCAGGAGAAGACTGCCTCGATTTGCAACGCGCCCGCCACGGTGAACCCCAGATTGATAGCAATCACCGTCACCAGAGGCAGCATGGCGTTCTTCAAGGCATGGTCCTTCAGAATTTGAAAAGTACTCAGACCTTTTGCTTTAGCGGTCAAGATATAATCCTCGGCCAAAACGTCCATCAGGCTCGAACGCATGATCAACGTATATTCCCCCAGATACACAATGGTATATGTTAAGGTAGGCAAGAGCATGTGCTGGAAAATGTCCGCCCATTGTTGCAAAGGCGGCAGCGTGCTGGAGCCTGGCGTGGCCTTGCCGCCAATCGGTAAGCCATGCGCGCTGCCCCAAAACAACAAGATGATGCCCAGCCAAAAGGTCGGCAAACTCCAGGCCAACAAACTGGCTATCAACGCACCGTAATCAACAGCGGTGCGCGCCTTCCAGGCCGCCAAAATACCCAACACAATCCCAACGATGATCGAAAGAATCTGTCCGGCGCCAATCAACAAAATGGTGTTCCACAGCCGTTCGGCCAGAATATCGGCCACTGGCCGATTGGTGTGATAACTGATACCCAACTCGCCGCGCAACAGGTTGCCGACGTAAATGAAAAATTGTGTCTCGAACGGATTGACCGTGCAACTTCCGAACTCAACCGGATTGAGACTCTCGAAGCAATTGATGACCGGCTTGTCCAAGCCAAAGCGCACCTGAATAGCCTGAATGGCCTCCTTCTTCAAGCGTGGATCCTTGACCCCGGCCCGTGCCGGATCGCCCGGCAAGACGCGGAACAGAAAGAAGTTCAACACCAGGACAAAAGCAATCGTAAAAACCGACCACCCTACTTTCCTGAGCAAATATCGGCGTCGCTCCATGAGGCCTCCAAGCACATACAGTCAGATGTAGGTCGGGTCGCTCGCCCGACCTACATCACCATCCTTGCCCGCAAAGCACCCTCTCACCGGGCCGGCTCGATCACCACCAACGAAGTGACATCCGAGAGTTCTACCTTGGGCATATTGGTAATCCAGCCTACGAAGCGGTCCTTGCGGAAAGCCTGCACATTTTGCGGATAGAAGGGGATGAGGTACACCACATCCTCGTGAACGATCTCCTGCATCTTCCACACGATTTCCTTGCGCTTCTCTTTGTCCAACTCGGTGGCTTGCTGACGGTAAAGTTCATCGAATTCGGGATTCGAATAGCCGGTTTCGCTGGAACCGGTGGGAATCTGATCCGTGGTCATCACGCCCAGGAGCAAGTTCGGGTCCGGGTCGGACCCCCAACCCCAAATCATAATATCGAAATCGAAGGCCGGGCAGCACTGTGCGGTCAGGGCATCTGGGTCTACTGCCTGGAGTTCCAACTTTACACCCACCTTCGACCACATCTCGCTCAACAACTCGGCCGTGCGCGGCGCGTCTATACTGTCGCTGGGCCAATTCAAGCGGAAGATCAACGGGCGTGAACCGTCGGGCATATCGCGGATGCCGTCGCCGTTGGCATCCTTGTAGCCAGCCTCATCCAAAATCTGATTGGCCTTGTCTACGTCGTACTCGTAGTCCTTCAACTGGTCGTTGAACCAAATCCCCAAACCATCTGGGATGAGCGTCAGGCCGGGCGTCCCATAGCCAAGCAACACGACATCGATGATCTTTTGCTTATCCGTTGCGTGACTCAGAGCCAGGCGCACACTGCGATCCTGCAAAGCCGGATGGCCAGAGCAAATCCCGCCAGCCTCAGTGGGACAATTTTCCGCAGCGCACTGATTGAAGATGACATCTGTCACCGTCGGCGAAAACGGCGCACCCACCACCACTTCCACATTCGCATCTTCCTTGAGCGCCGCCACAGCCGTATTCGGCATTTCGGTAATCATATCTACCTGACCGGTCTTGATGGCCTGCACCAGCGCATCTTGATTTTCGAAGGTCTGGAAAACGACCTCATCTACCTTGGGCGGCGTCAGGAAATGATCCTTCACGGCCGCCAGATGAACGAACTCATTCTGCCTGTATTCCATCATCTTGAACGGCCCGCTGCCGATCATAGCGGTATTATCGAACTCGATGGGGTCTTCGTTCTCCCAGATATGCTTGGGAAGCACATACAAGAACACCAATTGACTCTCGATATTGGGAATGGCCTCGGTGAGCGTCAGTACCACCTCGTTGTTGTCTGTGGCCTCGATGGTATCGAAATAAATCGTATAGGCGTTCATGTAGGGATAGTCTTCATGCGCGCGATAGAGTTCATACGAAAAGACCACGTCCTCTGCCGTCAGCGGCGTTCCGTCATGGAATTTGACGCCGTCGCGGATCTTGAAGGTCCACGTCAGGCCATCGTCCGACACAGTCGCGCTCTCGGCCAGGCTCAGCGTGAACGAACCATCCAATTGCAAATCGTACATCGAGTCGTACACCAACTCGAAGATGGTATAGGCCTCCGAGAGGACCGCCGTTCCCGGATTGAGCGTATCTGGGCTGCCTGCCCAGCCAATACGCACTACCACAGGCTGGGCACTTGCGCCCCCGCCCCCGCACGCCGACAGCGCCAACGCGGCCGCCAACAGGACGAACAGTAGGAAATTTCTCACTTGCATTTCTGCCTCCTTAAAGTATTGTGAAAGCGGGACGATCCCGCCAAAACAAACGCGCCCGCAGAAAATACTGCCAGGCGCATTTCAGACCCAGAAACACATTTTCCCCATCCTGTTTCGAGCAAGAGAATCAGATGACGAATCAGTATCCATATTACTTATTTTACAGTATATTTGCAAATAGGAAAGGCTTTGGTGCATAAATCGGCTTTTTGAAGATGCAATCCCAAATTCGGGCTCGTTCTCGGCGATTTCACAGTGCTTTGTGG
>FWWM01008388.1_pt1 | contig 19929 bp, 17 predicted proteins | sample 2228351 | NCBI WGS metagenome assembly FWWM01 (sample SAMEA103939774, study PRJEB20133) | metagenome
AGTACAGTCTGCCAGGCCATCACAGCCGCAGGCGGCAGCACTCTTAAATGCCTTACCCGCCTTGTTATTGCACAGCAGTCAGCACGCTCCGTCGGCACCTGCTTTGTTATGCGCCTGTCTGGTGCAGCCAGAGCAACTGGCGAAACACTGGCATTTGATTAAAGAACTGGGTCAGGACGGTTTATTGCAGGATGTGGATACCTTGTATGATCAGGTGCAGCTGCTGCAACCTTTGCAAAAACTGCAGCTGCTGCAGTTAATAGCCCCCAGCCTGAAACAACTGACCGCCTGGCAGTTCCGCGAACTGAGTGAACTCTGTCAGGCCATGGTGCAAGCCGACGGCCAGCAAGATTTGCTGGAGTCCTGTGTGCTGGCTTATCTGCAGCTGTGGATTGGTGTGCACTTTGACAGCAGCCTGCTGCATAAAAAAGACAGAGCCAGCCGTTTTCATCAGGTCCAACAACCAGCTCTACAATTGCTGAGCCTGTGTGCTGCTCAAAGTACAGATCCAACATCGGCCTGGCAGGCCGGTTTGGCCGCTGTGGCGTTAGACGCCCACACAGCGCAGCCCGAAGTTAGCCCGGCAAAATTGTCAGAGCTGCTGCCGGAATTAATCCACACTGCGCCTATGCTAAAAAAACAACTGGCTGAGATGCTGGAAGCGGCGGTGCTTGCTGATAAAAATACCAATGAAAACGAGGCTTTATTGCTGCAGCTGTTGCTGATGGTGCTGGAGATCCCAAAAGTACCGAACGCCTGGTCACGCTAAGGGCCGGGACTTGCAGCCGGCATCATGTCGAAAAAACCGCCAGAGCCAGCGAATTTATTCTTTAGCTCTGGCCTTGCCTTAGGTAGAATGTGCGCCCTTTAGTTAGTGGATCCACCCTGATGTCCGATCAACGCCTGTTTTTAGTTTACGACGCTGCCTTTGATGATATGGACGCCGAAGGCTGCCCGGCATTTGGTTATGTGTTGTTATTTACCGAACAGGATGTTGAAGAATACCGCTCAGGTGAAAACCCACCTTTCCCTGCAGTGTCACTGTTATTTACCGATCATGCCGATGGCAGCATCAGTGGTGACCTGTTAGGCTGGGCACAGCTGGATCACGAAGTATTCCGCACCTTCCCGCTGGGTTACTTTTTTATGTTAATGGAACAAGCCGCTCAGGTGGCCATTAACGCTTACCGTCAGGTGGGTCAGGTGCCGGATAAACTGATTGCGCAAAACATGCCACAAGACGACTTGATTCAGTTTGATGTGCAGTTTGGCGAATTGCAGTTGTCCGACAGCGACGCCGAATTGCAGCTGGCGCAACAAATGATGGCCGGCCGCCCTTACCTCGACTCTTAACCTTTGCTGGCCCGGCCTTTTGCTGCCGGGCGCAATCCAAGCCCCCGTTTTCTCCGTAAGCTGCTGTATCTTTTATTATTCAGACAAAATTCAGATGGCCCATCACAAACTGCATTTGCCGGAAAAAATCTGCTTATGTTGTGGTAAAGCTTTTGCCTGGCGCAAAAAATGGCAACGCGACTGGCAACAGGTGAAATATTGTTCAGAACGTTGCAGAAAAAATCGCCACCCGCGCGACAACACAATTGCATAATTGTACCGACAATCACATTTAACTTTGTGTTAACGTCGAATAACCTGATTTGCAAAACAAGGAAGCTTCTGATGAAAACCACTTTTCTGCTGAGTCTGCTGATGTCTGCCCTGCTCAGTGGCGCTGTCGCCGCTGAGACTGATCTGAGCCCTTATCAGCCATTGCTCGAGCGTCAGCAATACCGCAAACTGCAACAGCAACTCTCTGCCGTGCCCGACTTTGCCAGCCAACCGCAACTGCAGTTATTGCACTACAAAACCATGTTGTCACTGGGCGAAGATGAGGCCTTAGAACCGCTGTTGGAAGCACAGCGCAAACAATATCCGGCCGACGCTGAGTTATTTTACCTGTCTGCCGCCAACAAATTTAATCTGGCCCAGGCCGGCAGTTTATTTTCGGCACCCGGCCGGGCCAAAGCGGGCCTGGCCTTGTTACAACAAGCCATTGCACTTCAACCGGATGAAATAAAATATCAGCAGGCGCTGGTAAGTTTTTATGCCGCAGCACCCGGCATCGCCGGTGGTGATATCGACGAAGCCCATAAAGTTGCAGAAGCTATAGCTAAAAAAGATGGGGGACAGGGCGTTCTGGCCAAAGCCAAAGTGTTGCAGCAGGACGATGTAAAAAAAGCGCTGCAGCTGTTAAAAACCGCCATAGAGCAACAGCCGCAACAGGCCGAGTTATTGCAAAGTTATGCCACTTTGCTGAGTCAGGATAAACAGCATCAACAAGCCAGCAATTACCACCAGCAAGCTGCCGCTTTATTTACCGAACCCGGCAAACAATATGAAAGTTTGTATCAGGTGGGCCGCCTGGTTGCGGTTGAAGGTATTGAGCCTGACAAAGGCGCACAGGCGCTGAGTCGTTTTATTGAGTTTTTCCGCGACAGTGACCATCCGTCTTATGCCTGGGCTTTATTGCGCCTGGCGCAAATTCAGCTCAAAAGCCAGAACAAAGCCGCAGCAGAGCAAACCATAGCGCCGTTACTGGCGAAAGAACCAGCGCAGAAAAACCTGCGTAACGAATTAAAAACCTTTATAAAACAATTAAAAGGTTAATAAGCAACGGCAGCGTTTTGGCGCTGCCCTTTTCCTGCCAATTTTTGTTTTTCTGCACTAAGCCCCACTGCAGTTCTTGCCACGAGCAGATATACTGTTTTTTTATTTTGCCTCTGGAGCTGCTGTATGGTGAAGCCTATTGATATGTCGTTGGTTGAAAATGCTTTGGCTGGTTTTACCATTCCGCCTCAACCCGACGTATTGCTGAGGATCAAACAGGAAATTGAACTGGAAGATCCGGATATCAATACCATAGCAGCGCTGATCAATATGGACATCGGCATTGCCGGCTTTACCCTCAAAGTGGTGAACTCGGCCTATTTTGGCCTGCGCCGCAAAATCAGTTCTATTGAACATGCCTGTAAATTTCTTGGTTTAAACCGGGTGATTAAACTGGTTACCAGTGTGGTGCTGCGTTTTACCTTAAGCGACGGCCGCAGCGACCCTTTTACGCTCAAACTGTGGAACAGCGCGATGAATGTGGGCAGCGCCGCTATGCTGATAGCGCAGCAGCTGCGTCTGGGCAGTGACTGTGCCGACGACTGTTATAGTCTGGGTTTATTTCACAATGCCGGTATCAGCCTGATCCAGGCGCAGTTTCCCGACTACGCCAAGGTGCTGAAAGTAGGTCTGAGCAATCAGATGCTCTACACCGAGATTGAACAAAGATATTTCCATACCAATCATGAAACTCTGGGTTATCTGATAGCACAGGCCTGGGGTCTGGCGCCGGAAATTATTAATGTGATTGCCAACCATCACAATCCGGATGCAGTGTTGTTATCCACTGATTTATATGAAAAACGACTCTTTGCCATTTTAAAACTGGCCGAACACCTGACTGGCGAAGAAGCCAGCCTGTTTGATGTGACCTTAGAGCAGGAATGGCGCCAGTACGGTGAAGCTGTACTGGATATTCTGGAACTGGACGAAATGCAAATGCCGGATTTAGGTGATTATTTATTACAAAACGGCGTTGAAAACCATTATCACCGTTAAAGCCTGGCACTGATGTGCCACTGCAAAGTCTCCCGCCACAGTGCAACAAAGGACGCCCCTTTTTGCACTGCTGCGGTTCAACAGAGCGCCAGACTGCACCAGTATTGGGCAACTGCCGCTGTCTGAATACGTATTCATCTTGTTGTCACAGTCAATTCACGTTATCAAAGCAGACATTGTAGTTTTGCAACTGAAGACAAGAGCGCAAACCAAGCGCCGAACTACTTCATAACAACATGTTTTTGCAGAAAAAGCTGGCAAATAAGGCGGGTAAACCCCGCCTTATTGTTGTGTGGTTCTTTCAGCTGAATTGTGCACTCTGCACGCAAAATCTGTCTGCTATGCTAGGGGTCTGCTGGCCCATTGTTGGGTGAGTTTTGTTCAATCGGGAGCCGCCAGCCCGCGAAAGGAGCCACGAAGCTTAGTCTTCTAAGCGAGTGGCGAGTGACATAGGGCTGGCGTCTTCCCGGTTGAACCCCTGGGGCTGCGCCTGGCTGACATTTCTACGGTGTTAGCGCACGCTCATGCAGAATCACTGCACATCGCGAGCGCTGCCTTGTATAAAGGCCAGCCAGGCAACAGCAAAAACATACAACAATGGGTCAGCAGACCCTTAACAAAAAACAGCGATCCGACCACGGATACACAGCACTTTGACGGGGAATCACAATGCAACAACAAAAGCCCAATCTCAGTTTTTGGCAAATCTGGAACATGTGTTTTGGCTTTTTGGGCATTCAATTTGGTTTTGCCCTGCAAAATGGCAACGTCAGCCGGATTTTCCAGACTTTGGGTGCCAGCATTGATGAAATTCCTATCTTATGGATTGCCGGCCCGCTGACCGGTTTATTGGTGCAGCCGGTGGTGGGTTATTTCAGCGACCGTACCTGGAACAAACTGGGCCGGCGTCGTCCTTATTTTTTTTATGGCGCTGTGCTCACCACGCTGGCGCTGTTTTTTATGCCCAATTCACCCACTTTGTGGATGGCGGCCGGCATGCTGTGGATTTTAGATGCCTCCATTAACATCACCATGGAACCTTTCCGTGCTTTTGTCGGTGACAACCTGAACCAGCAACAACGTCCGCTTGGTTTTTCGATGCAGAGTTTTTTTATTGGTATTGGCGCCGTAGTGGCATCTGCCCTGCCTTATATGCTCAGCAACTGGTTTGATGTAGCCAATACAGCGCCGGCCGGCGAAATTCCTGATTCAGTCAAATATTCGTTTTACGCAGGTGGTGTGGTGCTGTTTGCCGCCGTGCTCTGGACAGTGATGCGTTCTACCGAATACAGCCCGGCGCAGCTGCAGGCCTTTGGTGAAGCCGAAGATGAAGTTGCCCCTGCCAGCGAGAATCCGGCCCGTTATTGGCGAAGTGGCGCTGTGTTCAGCCTGATTGGCACTGCTGCTGTGGCTTTTGTCTGGTTGTACAGTCTGGATAAACAACTGTATGTACTGGGGGGCTGTTTACTGGCTTTTGGTTTATTGCAGTGGCTGGTCAGCGCGCAGAAAAACCAAAACGGCAACGGCATGTTAGTGCAGATTGTCGACGACTTATTTACCATGCCAAACACCATGCGCCATCTGGCCGTAGTGCAGTTTTTTTCCTGGTTTGCGCTGTTTTCCATGTGGATTTATACCACGGCCGCTGTCACTTCGGTGCATTACGGAAGTTCAGACCCAACGTCAGCCGCTTACAACGACGGCGCCGACTGGGTCGGTTTGTTATTTGCCATTTATAACGGTTTTGCCGCTATTGCCGCCATTGTGATCCCCTGGGTGGTCAAACGTACCTCATTACAAATCAGCCACAGCATCAATTTGCTCTGCGGCGCTCTGGGTTTAGTGTCGTTTTTATGGATCAAAGACCCGGCACTGTTGTGGTTGTCGATGATTGGCGTGGGTGTGGCCTGGGCTTCTATTTTGTCTTTGCCTTATGCACTGCTGGCCGACGCTTTGCCCAGCCAGAAAATGGGCGTGTATATGGGCATGTTTAACTTTTTTATTGTATTGCCACAGCTGCTGGCCGCTTCAGTGCTGGGCACTTTATTAAATGTATTTTTTGACGGTCAGGCCATTTATGCCCTGGCTCTGGGTGCCGCCAGTCTGGTGATAGCCGCCTTGTATGTGCTGAGTATCAAAGTGAAACGCCAGCAACACTCTATGTAAAACTGACGCATTTGCGCACAACATACGGAACTTTCTGATGAAATCGCTGATAAAACCCATGTTTCCTTTTGCTGCCCTGAGCGCAGCACTGCTGCTTAGTGCCTGCCAGCCTGCAGCTGACTCAGCCGCCAGCAACAGCACAGCGCCAGGTGCGCCCGGCGCCGCCTCGACCTGGGCTTATGCCGGTAAACAGGGCATTGGCAGCTCCTACGAGCAGTATCACCAGGGCGCTTATAGCAATGAGGCAGCAACAGGGACTGTGTCCAAAGTGTGGTTTTCACTGGCACAAGGGGTATTAACCGAAACCATGGCGGGCCTTATTCATCAGGCACAGCTGCGGGAAATGCAGTTTGTGGTCAAAGGTGCCGGTTTTGTTGATGAAGAAAAAACCGCAACTGTGTCCAGCATTGATTATTTATACAAAGACGCCGCCGGCCGCCCTTTGTCTTTGGCTTACAAAGTGGTGAATAAAGCCAAAAACGGTCAATACGAAATTGAAAAACATATTTTTACCGACCCATCGGGCCAAAGCCTGGTGGTGCGCAGTTATTTCCGTCCTTTAGCCGACAATCTGCAGCTGTTTGTGTATCTGGACCCTGCACTTGGCAACACCGGCAGCAACGACCAGGCTTTTGTTAAAAACCAGCTGATCCATGCCACTGAAGGCAAAGCCGCGTTAACTTTAGTCAGCCAGCCGGCATTTACAAAAGCCAGCACTGGTTTTGTTGGCGTGTCAGACGGTTTAACTGAACTCAAAACCAGCCAGAGCTTTGACAATATTTACCAAAGCACAGGTGACAAAGCAGGCAATGTGGCCGCTTTAGCACAATTACCCGCAGTCAACAAAGGTGAAACCGGCCAGTTTGATCTGGTGATTGGTTTTGGCGACAACACTGAGCAGAGCCAGCAAGCCGCGGAAGCAACTTTCAAACGTGGTTTAGACCAGGTTTTAGCCGAATATAATGGCCTGGGGGATGCCATCGGCTGGGAAGATTATCTGCAAAGCCTACCACAACTGAACACTCTGGCCAATACGGCGATGGACAACGGCAAACTGCTGTTCACCAGCGCTATGGTACTCAAAGCACAGGAAGATAAAACCCATGCCGGTGCGTTAATCGCGTCTTTGTCCAACCCCTGGGGTGATGTAAAGTCTGCCGAACAAAGCCAGACCGGTTATAAAGCGGTATGGCCACGCGACTTTTATCAGGTGGCCATGGCGATGCTGGCTTTGGGTGATGAACAAAGCCCCAAAGTGGCTTTTGAATATTTAACCAAGGTACAGGTCAGTGACAAAACGCCGGCTTATGTCGGCGCTCCTGGCTGGTTTTTACAAAAAACCCATGTTGACGGCACCCTGGAATGGGTGGGGATTCAGCTGGATCAAACCGCTATGCCCATTATGCTGGGCTGGCGTTTATGGCAACAGGGTTTGTTATCTGAGGCTGAGCTCAAAGACTGGTATCAGCGTATGCTCAAACCCGCCGCCGATTTTCTGGCCAAAGGCGGTAATGTCAAACTGGACTGGAATGACATTCACTTAACACCACCTTCTACCCAACAGGAGCGCTGGGAAGAACAAGGGGGTTATTCACCTTCCACTATTGCCGCTGTGATCAGCGGCCTGGTAGTGGCGGCAGATATTGCCAAAGTCAGTGGTGATGCAGTGTCTGCCGAACTGTATTTAACCAAAGCGGACGAATACAGCGCCGGTCTGGAAGCCAAAACCTTTACCACCCAAGGTACTTTAAACAAAGCTCCGAGCGATGGTCAGTATTATCTGCGCATTAACAGCAATGAAGATCCAAACGATCAGAGCAAACTGGCTGATCGCAACGGCATCAGTAATGTCAACGAAAGTGATGTCGTGGACGGTGGTTTCCTGGAACTGGTGCGTTACGGCGTGCGTAGTGCTAATCACCCGGCCGTGCTGGCCACTTTAGGTGAGCTGGACGATCAAAAGCTGCCTGATGCACTGCGCGTTAAATATGAGTTCAGCTTTGCCGGTATCGAAGGTACCTTACCGGGCTGGCGCCGTTATGGCCTGGATGGTTATGGTGAAGACACCAACACCGGCATGGGTTATGCCAAAGGCCCCAACGACAGCAATACCGCCGGCCAGCGTGGCCGGGTCTGGCCGATTTTCTCCGGCGAACGTGGTCACTATGAACTGGCTGTGCTGCAACAGCAACAACAGCAACAACAGCCACTGAGCGCTGAAACTCTGCAGCCACTGCGTCACAACTATGTGCAGGCAATGGAACAATTTGCCAATGAAGGCATGATGTTACCAGAGCAAGTGTTTGATAACGTTGGTAATAATTCGGTGTATCAATACAGCGCAGGTGAAGGCACCAATGGCGCTACCCCACTGGCCTGGAGCCATGCTGAATATATCAAACTGTTGCGTTCACTGAACGATCAACAGGTATGGGACAGATACCCGCCGGTTGAGCAGCGTTACAGCAAACCATAACTGTCATTTGACATCACCAACTCTCCCGCCCCCGGTGTCTTGTTGCGATGCAAACATCGGGGGTTTTTCTTTGCCGCTCATCGGATTGGCACAAACGTCATCGGGCTTGAGCCGTCAGGCTTTAGCTGACAGGTATCGGGTAGCACAATCAGCGCCAGCGATGCTGACGCCACAGCTGCTGCTGTGCTTCGGTTAAAAAGGTCCAGGCAATAAAACGGCTTTGTTTATTGCCTTGTGCCATTTCCACCAGATGTTGTGCTGTCACGCCGGCTTGTGTTAATGCAGCTTGTAACGGCGCCACATGTTGTTGTTTGGATACCAGACAGCTAAACCAGAACACCTGGGAAGCCACTGCTCTGCTTTGGCTGATCATGCGACGGATAAACGCCAGCTCACCCCCTTCACACCAGAGCTCGTGCGCCTGACCGGCAAAATTCAGTGCTGCTGCATCGTCGCCAAGTCCCAGATTCTGTCTTTTGCGTTCACTGCCGGCACCGGCATCTGCTGCGCTCTGATGAAAAGGTGGGTTACATAAGGTGGCATCCAGATACTCACCAGCTTTGAGCAGATGATCAAAAATATGCTGATCTGAAGTTTGCTGGCGCAGTTCAATTTTGTGTCCAAGCTGATGGGCGTCAATCAGTTGCTGGGCATGGGCCAGTGCACCGCTGTGAATATCGGAGGCCAGTACCCGGCAACCCAGGGTTTTTACCGCCAGCAACGGATAAATTAAATTGGCACCACAACCCACATCCAGCAGTGTCAGTTGGCTGAACTTTGGTTTTTTGCCCTGATTGTTTTGCTGTAATAAATCTGCCAGATACAACAGATAATCCAGCCGTCCCGGCACAGGCGGGCATAAATAACCTTCAGGTAAATCCCAGTGTGTCAGGCCATAATGATGCGCCAGTAACGCCTGATTGAGGGTTTTGACCGCTTTGGGGTCGGCAAAATTGATGCTGAGTATACCTGCCGGTGTGGTTTGCAAAAAAGGGGTTAACGCCGGCAAAGTGGCACACAGCGCCGCCATATCATAACCATGCTGATGCGGATTGGCCGGATGCAATTTGGCCGCAGCGGCCTTGGCGCGCTGCGGGGCAGAATGTTTTTTCATAAAAAAGCAGGTCAGATTGAGTCAGTTGGTGCGGCACCACAAGAGCGTCGCACTATGATTTTAGGTTCAATTTCGGTTTGTTCGATATTTTCCTGCGCAATCAGCTTGAGCAGATTCACCACCAGCATTTCACCGGCCAGCGTGGTGTTTTGCTGAATAGTGGTCAGTGCCGGCGAGGCAAAAGACGCCACCGGAATATCGTCAAAACCCACCACAGCCACATCGGCCGGCACCTGCATGCCTTGCTGCTGTAAAGCGCGCATCACACCAATGGCAATCAAATCACTGGCGGCAAAAATGGCGTCAGGTTGATGGCCCGCCGCCAGCAGCTTTAGGGTGGCGTCAAAACCAGCTTGTTCAGTGGAGATGGCATCATACTGCGGCACTGCTTCCGCCTTGATATTCTGCGTTGATAACGCCTGAATAAAGCCCTGATAACGCTCAAAAAATTCCGGGCTATGCTCAGACGCATTGCCGATAAAAGCAAAAGAGCTGCGGCCAAGTTTGAGTAAATGTTCACCGGCCAGGCGGCCACCCTGCTGATTATTACTGCGGATAGTAAATTCCGGATGGCCTTGCACCTTGGCGCCCCAGCACACAAAATGGGTTTTTTGCGCCAGCAGCTGGTTGAGCTTTTCTTCGTAATCAATAAAGTCGCCGTAACCTAACAAAATAATGCCGTCGGCTTTTTTACTGTCTTCGTACTCGGCATGCCAGTCGTCACACAGCTGCTGAAAAGAAACCAATAAGTCATGGCCTCTTTTGGTGCAGGCACGGGTGATGCTGCCCAGCATCGACAAAAAAAACGGATTAATTTGTGAATCATCTACTGTGGGATCTTCAAACAACAATAACGCCAAAGTACCGCTGCGTTGTTTGCGCAGGTTACTGGCGTTTTTATCCACTTTGTAATTGAGCTGTTTGGCGATGGCAAAAATACGATCTTTGGTTTCCTGATTCACCGCCGGGCTATCACGTAAAGCGCGGGAAACCGTCGATTGAGACACTCCGGCCTGATAAGCGATATCAAATGATGTGGCTTTACCTTTCATGGCTGTCCCCCGTCAAAACCCAGTGCTGACAGGGAAAGAATGCTGCTGATGATGGAGACTGACACCGCACTTACCTCAGACTTTGCCGAACTGCGAGCTGAACAGGCGCAAACACCTGTTCATAAGGAGTGTTAAGGTGCCATAACCCAAGCCCCAAAGGCAAGGCTGATGCGAGCTTCGTTTGTTATCTGGAGTTGTAATCGCGACCGGAATTTGCCGGATTCAGCATGGAATGTGTTACAGCAGCGGTTGAAACATCATGCTTTAACACAACTTTCTGTCGCTCTGACGGCTGCTGGCCAGGCAGATGCACACAAGAACCCAACAGGGTTAACAAGGCAAAAGCCAGCAGCTGATTGCGGATCACCAACCAAGGTTGTGGCTCAATGTCAGACAATGTTGTTCTCCGGTTATTCAAAACAGAGTTGCAGTGTAAAAAAATCAGCGCGACAGCTCTGTGACAAATCTGCCTGCATTTTGTGAAACATTGTTATTGGCACTTAAGCTAAGCATGCGCAAATGCTAAAGTGCCTGAGTATTCCTAAGATGAGCTGTAGTCTATGCGTCTGCTGTTAGTTCTCGCCTGTAGTTTACCTTTATGGGCCTGGGGCAACGAATGCCAACAAGAAACCAATGCCACGGCCGGCCAATGTACTGAGCCGGGGCAATTGCATTTTGCGCTGGCGGCAGGGGCTGGTCACAGATCTAATCCGCTCAATGGCGGTCATAATTTTCCGCTGTGGCTGATCCCCGACCTGAGTTATTACGGCAAACACTGGTTTTTTGACAACGGCACCCTCGGCTATAACTGGCAGCTTGGTTCCGCATGGCAATTGAGCCTGGTCAGCCGGCTGAATGAAGAACGGGGTTATTTCCGCCGTGCCAACGCCAGCAATATATTCAGTCAGTCGCTGGTCAGCGAAATGGGTCTGGCCGGGCCTGTGCAAAAAATGGCAGCCGCCCCCGAACTTTCTATTGATAACCTGGCCAAACGCCCGACAGCCGTTGATGGCGGCGTGCAGCTGGACTGGTTTTTACCCAATTTACAGCTCAAAGCCAACTGGTGGCATGATATTTCAGGCCAGTATCATGGCCAGCATGCCAGTATCAGCCTGAGTACCGGCTGGCAAAGCAGCTTTGGCCACTGGCAACTGAGCAGTAGTTTGCTGTGGAAAAACGCAGATTTGATCAATACCTATTATGGTGTTGCTGAAGAACAGTATTTTTCCAGTTATTATCAAACCGGTTCAAGCTGGCAACCCGAGCTGAAACTGTCCTGGAGTTATCCACTCACTCCGGAATGGTCTGCTCTGGCGTTTTACCGGCATCGTTTTCTGGATGATGCGATGACCAATAGCCCGCTGGTCAATGAAGACAATATCCGGAGCTGGTTTGTAGGAGTAACTTACCGATTTTTCTGATGCAAGGACGTACCACTGTTGTTGTGATCTTTTTAAGCCTGTGGAGCTTTGCTGCGCAGGCGGCGTCGCCCTGCGCCCAAAGGTTGTGCTGGCAGGTTGCACCGACAGTCTGTCTGCTTGATCAGCAGCAGAATAGCTGTCAGCTGCCATTGCAGCTGGACTGGCAAAGTGCCGAGCCTCTGTCGGCCTGTGCTTATCTGAATGAGCGTAAGCTTCAGTGCTGGTCCGCCAGTCAGCAGGGTCAGTTGCAGCAACAACTGCCATTAACCGGGCCCGCCAATCTTGAATTACGCAACATGCAACAACAAGTGTTGCTGCAACAGCAATTAACAGTGCTAAGCCGCCAGCCGGAACGGCGACGCAGACTGGTAGCCCCCTGGAGTGTATTCTGATGAACAAAATTTTGTTGGTAGAAGATGATCAGCGCCTGGCTCAACTGGTGCAGAGTTTTTTAGTGCAGCAGGGTTTTGAGGTGCGACTGGAAAGCAATGGTTTGGCGGTTGAAGCGGCTTGCCGCGACTTTGCACCGCAGTTGATAGTACTGGATCTGATGTTACCCGGCATGGATGGCTTTGCTATCTGCCGTACTATCCGCCCCTGGTTTAAACAGCCAATTTTGATGTTGACCGCCAAAGAAAGTGATATTGATCAAGTGCTTGGACTGGAGCTTGGCGCCGACGACTATGTCATCAAACCGGTCGAACCCAGAGTATTACTGGCGCGTATTCATGCCTTATTACGTCGCAGCCTGCCTGGTGGCAGTCAGGAAAGCACCGAACTGGAATTTGGCCAGCTGAAACTGAGCCAATCAGCGCGCGAAGCTTATTTTGCCGGCCAGCTGGTCGAGCTGACCAGTTACGAGTTTGACTTATTGTGGATGCTGGCAAAAAATGCTGGCCAGACCGTCCGCCGTGAAGCTATTCATAAACAGATCATCGGCCGCGAATACGATGGTCTGGACCGCACTGTCGATGTGCGGGTGTCGCATATCCGCCGCAAGTTGGGCGACAACGCCGACACGCCATTTCGGATAAAAACTGTCTGGGGTAAAGGCTACCTGTTTGTTGCCGACGCCTGGAACTGAGATGCGGCGGCTGTTTTTACATTTTTATCTGTTTATGTTGCTGGTGTTGCTCGGCATCGGCTGGAGTGTCGATCGGCTGTGGCAACAAAGCCAGCCACAACAACAGCCGGGCTGGGTCAGTGTGCTGGGACAGAGTCTGGCTTCACAGCTGAATCAACCCGACGCCAGCGCTGAACAAATTGCCGGCCAGTTAGATTTACCACTGCAAATCCTTGCCATCAACGCTATCGCCTGGTCTGAACCTGAACAACAGGCGCTGAGCCGCGGCCAGCTGGTGCCGCTGTTTAGTGGCAATGCAGTGTATTTTTACCGCCACAGCCATGACGAACAGCTGCTGCTGCAATTTGGTCCGGTTGAAATTGAAGCAAGCAGCCATCAGGGGTATTTTTTTACTTTATTGTTTTTTGCTTTGTTGGCCATTGCAGTGGCCTTGTGGTTATGGCCACTGGCGCGCGATATTCAGCAATTGCAGCGCCAGCTCAAACAGTTTGGCCAGGGCATGCAGCTGCCGGAACAAAAGCTGCCAGCCCATTCGTTATTAGCCCCTATTGCCAACAGTGCCCAGCAAATGGCAGAGCAAATCCGCCGGCTGGTGGCACTGCAACGTGAAATGACCCATGCGGTGTCTCATGAGCTGCGCACGCCTTTGGCCCGGCTGAGTTTTGCGCTGGAAATGCAGAATATTGCTGCCGCCGACAAACAGGCCATGCTGCAGGATGTCAAAGAGCTGGATCAGCTGGTGGACGAAATGCTCGATTATGCCCGGTTGGAGTCACAGACAGTACAACTCACCAAAGAGCAGGTGAACCTGGCAGAGCTCGCCGATAATCTGGTGGAAAAACTAACCCCTTTACCGGGCGCGGCCATCAAGCTGCAAAAACCGGACACCTTGTGGTTATGTTGTGATGCGCATTATCTGGAGCGGGCGCTGCAGAATTTGCTGGTCAATGCCAAAAGATACGCTAAACAGCAGGTGCTGCTAACACTCAGCCAGCAGCAAAATCAGCTGCTCGTCCGGGTGGAAGACGATGGCCCGGGGATAGCGCCGGAACAAAGAGACAAGATCCTGCAGCCATTTGTGCGGCTTGATGAAAGCCGCAGTAAAGGCCATGGTGGTTTTGGTTTGGGGCTGGCTATTGTCAGCCGTATTGTCTGCTGGCATCAGGGCCAGATCAGCATTGGCGATTCAAAACTCGGCGGCGCTTTGTTTGAACTGCGATTGCCACTCAAACAACCGCAGCCCAACAAATAACAGCTTGTTATAAACCCAGGTTGGATAAAAAGTCGTCATCGACCAGATTATCGGCATCAGCCTGTTCCGGCTGCGTTTGCTGATTGGCATTGGCCAGAATGTCGTCAACATTTTCGTGTTCGGCTTTTTCAAAGTCATGCAGCTGGATAAACTCGGTTTTATCCATCGCCAGTTCCATATAAAAAATATTATGCGACGGTGTACTGAAGGTCACCCGCCTTGCCTGTGGCTGATCAAGCTGGGTGTTAATTAAAATCTGCACCTGCTTGTTAATAGCCATCATTTTTGGCTGGCTTTGGTTAATAGAGGTTTGTAAATCTACCCGCACTCTGTTGGTAAAGTCGCCGACGATTTGGTTCATCAGCTCACCCATCACGTTGCCCACTTCATCAGAAGTGTGGAACTGCGCCAGCTCAGACTCCGGCATACCCATACTCATCATGTATTTACGGTAAATTTCCATTGCCGCTTCAGAGGTGAAGTTAATAATCACCAGGCCGGAAAAACCACCGTCAAATAACACAAAACAACCCAGATCCGGTCGCAGACAGGTTTTATGAATTTTCTGCACCATAGGTGAATAAGCCACCTGCGCATTGCCGGCAGCCGCCAGCACCTGAGTCACAGAAGAACACAGCGTTAACAGGATCTCTTCTGTGGTAATGATTTTATTTTTTCTCATGTAGGCTCCCAACTGGCCCGGATAACAACAATGATGAATGTCAGATCATAGATCAACAGTCACATGAACGACTTAGCTTAAGGCTCGGTAATCTTCAAATACTAAGCCACCACCAGAGCGCATGCAACTTTGTTGCTGAATTGTCCTGTCTATGGCGACAAAACAGCACTTTGCGAAAAGCCGCTGTTGCGCTAAGGTGTTGGCATTGTTTATTAACCAGATGATTTGCAGAGGAAATAGCTCAGATGCAGCTGACTGTAGATCCCCATGCCGACAAATCTTATGTGCGTCAGCTGAAAAAACTGATCAGCAGTTTGTTGTCGGTCAGCAGGTTTCAGCATTCGGTATACGGTCAGGCCAGTCAGTTTTTCCAGCACCAGCAGAAAAACAAAAATGCGCTGGTGGCACTGCACCAAGCTTGTGAACAAGCACAGCGCCAGTTAAGCGGTGCCAGTGCCAAAACCGAAGCCCGACTGGTGCAGCAAGCGCAACAATGTCAGCAGGCTCTGCGTGCCGAACAGGATAAACAAGAGCAGAAACGCCTGAACAACTACAGCCAGCTGTATTTGTTATGTCAGCAGTTTTTGCAAATGACGGAAGGCAGCAACAGAGCTGAGACTATTTTACGTTCATCAAAAATGCTCGGCACCCTGCAATTACTGGCGCCAAGCGAAGGTGAACAAATTGCCACTGTGCAGCAAAAATACAAACCTTTTTACAAAGCCACGCTGAGCTTAAGGTTATTGGATCATCTGCTCAGTCAGGGCATGATCAGTAGCAGTTATATTCTGCAAAAAGTAAAAGCACGTAATCCGGGTGCCGGCATGGGCGACTATTGCCCGTTCCGCGATGATGTGCAAATCCCGTTACTGATGGCGTTGTTATTACAGGCTGTCGGCCATTCTCACCCCGATGCACTGTATATTCTGACCGGGCCAGAGGGCAAATTGCCACGCAGCCGCGAATTAGACAGCGACGAGCGCAACCGTTTTCTCGACATTAGCTTACAGGCCAGCCTGCAGTTTTTATTGCAGGGCATAGGTGCGCCCAAATACAGAGGCAACTCCAGAGCCGAGCGCGACAACTTTGATAAAAACGAGCAGGACAAACTGGCTTTTGCCGCCACTTTGCTCAGAAATGCCGGCAACCCGGGCACAGGCGTAGGTAATCTGCTGAAAATTCCTCAGGTGTACGCTTCTGCCGTGCTGCCAGGGCGCAACAGATTTGATTACCAGGCACTGCCCAAAGTAGCGCTTATTCTAAAAGCCGGCGCAGCTGCCGGGCAGTATGATGAACGTATGGTAAAGTCGCTGCTGAGTATTACCGGCATTTTCCCGCAGGGTTACGGTATTGTGTTTTTACCCAGAGATGCCAGCGGTCAGCCACAGGAAAGGTACGAATTTGCCATTGTGAACTCACTGTACCCGCCGCAGCCGGAAGCACCTTTGTGCCGCATCGTCACCCGCAACCTGCATTACCGCAACAACCTGCCCAACTGCCATATCAGCGTGGCCTCCAACCTGTATTTCAAACCGGCACGGGAACAACTGGAAGTGGTACCACAGCAGCGGTTACAGGAAATATTAAAAAAGCTGTCGTCAGATTTTGCGCCTGGCCGCTTGCGGCGGTTATTACCCCGTTATTGGCATCCGGATGAGTTTTTTGCCGACCCCCGCCATCAGAACCTGTGGAACCGCACTGAACTGTTGGACAACTGACGTTTGCCGGAATTTGAATGACCGAAAAAGAAAAAATGCTCAATCAGCAATGGTTTAATCCGCGTGATGCGGAACTTGCCAAAGCCAGAAGTCTGGCCAAACAAGCTTGCCGTGCGCTAAATCAGCAGGGGCCAGAGCCTTTTAAAAAACATCAGCAGCTGGCCAGACAACTCTTTGGTGCTGTGCAGTCCTGTTATATCGAACCGGATTTTTATTGTGATTATGGTTTTAATATCAGCCTGGGCGCACGGTTTTATGCCAACCATCATTGTGTCATTCTGGATGCCGCACCGGTGCAGATTGGTGACGATGTAATGTTTGGTCCTGGTGTTCAGCTTTATACCGTCACTCACCCGTTGGATGCACAACAAAGAGTCACCGGCATGGAACTGGCCAAACCCATTGTGATTGGTGACAGAGTCTGGATTGGCGGTGGTGCTATTGTGCTGCCTGGGGTGACCATAGGCGACGAAGCCGTGATTGCCGCCGGCAGCATAGTGACCAAAGACGTGGCCGCCGGCATACTGGTGCAGGGCAATCCGGCAAGGCCGGTGCGGCAGGTCAGCGCGCCGCAAGCCCAATAAGCGGTGAAACTCCGGCTACTATTGCAGTAAATCGACAGTTTTTAGCGTATAAAGGCCAATTTTATGCGCTTTTTCCGAACTGTGAACGCATTACAATAGCGGCATTGTTTAAGCCGGAACTTCAGCATGTCACGCGCCAGCCCTTCTTTTGCCCTTATTCTGCTTTTTGCCGCCATTATCGCCACCACACCGCTGGCCATTGATATGTATTTGCCGGCCATGCCGCAACTGGCCGACAGCCTGCACAGCAACTCAGTGCTGGTGCAGCAGTCTCTTAGTATTTTTCTGGCGTTTTATAGCCTCGGCATGTTGTTATTTGGCCCGCTGGCCGATGCTATTGGCCGCCGGCCGCTGGCGCTTTGGGGTTTAACAGGTTTTGTGCTGGCAAGCCTGCTGTTAAGTCAAAGCGACAGTATTGAAGCCTTTTTAAGCTGGCGTGCGCTGCAGGCGCTTTCTGGCAGCGCTGCCACTGTAGTGGTGCCTGGTATTATCCGCGCGCTGTATCAGGAGCATACCGCCAAAGGCATGTCTTATGTGTCAATGATGATGATGCTGGCCCCTTTGCTGGCACCGGCTATTGGCAGTCTGGTGCTGTTTTGGGGCAGCTGGCACTGGATTTTTATTGTGCTGGCAGCCTATGCGCTGCTGATCCTGGCATTTTCGCTGCGGTATTTACCTGAGATCAACCAAAAAGCCGAACGGCAGAAACTGAACTTTTTTGGCTCTTATCAGGTGGTGTTTGCCAACAAAACAGCACGACCACTGATTGCCATTTCGATGTTCTCATCATTCAGCTTTTTTTGTTTTTTAACCGCGGTACCTTTTGTTTATATCGAGCATTTTGCCGTCAGCGAACAAATTTTCAGCCTGTTGTTTGGCCTGAATGTGCTGATGCTGATTAGCGCCAATTTTATCAACAGCAGGTTAGTGAGCCGCCTTGGCAGCCATCAGATGCTTAAAGCCGGCTGGCTCAGTGCTTTATGTTTTGCCACAGGTCTGGTGCTGGTCAGTAGCCTGGATTTAACTCTGACTTTCACTGTGCTGATGATAGCGCCTTTGATGGCAAGCCTTGGTCTGATAGCCACCAATGCTGACGCACTGATTTTAATGGCTTTTCCCAACCACAGCGGCACCGCAACAGCGGTGATTGGCACCCTCAGATTTGGCGCCGGTGCTGTCGCAGGGCCTTTATTAGCTTTGTGGCCACAACAAAATACCCTGCCCTTTGCACTGTTGATGTTAGCCGGGGTGCTGGCCATCAGTCTGGCGCGGCTTTTTATCCTGAAGGCGCCCGCTGCTGATCAGTCCAGCGCCTGAAGTTCAGCTGTTAATAAACTGATGATGTCGACACTTTTGCGCAACAACCGCAGTTGGGCAAATAAACCGGCGGCCTCAGGGTATTGCAGTTTTAAATAACTAAACCACTGTTTAATGCGGTTGCCGTAATACAAACCTTTATCTCCGGCGATTTCAAACTCGGAGTAACGCATCAGTAGCCTGAGCACCACAGGCCAGGGCATAGCCTCACCACCATTGGCGATACGGGCGGCCAGATTGGGCTGGGCTAAAGCACCGCGGCCCAGCATAATGTCGCTGCAGTTGGATTGTTCGCGGCAAAGTGCAGCATCGGCCGGTTGCCAGATCTCACCATTGGCGATCACCGGAATATCTACCACAGTGCGGATTTGTGCTATCCATGGCCAATAGGCCGGTGGCCGGTAACCATCACTTTTAGTGCGGGCATGCACTGTTAATTCGGAAGCGCCGGCTTCACACAAAGCGCGGGCATTGTCGAGTGTCAGACTGGTGTCGTCATAACCCAGCCGCATTTTGGCGGTCACCGGAAAGTTTTTTGGCACCGCAGCGCGCACTGCTTTCACAATGGCATAAAGCTGCTCGGTTTCGCGCAGCAGCACTGCACCACCTTTGCTTTTATTCACCGTTTTGGCCGGACAACCAAAATTCAGGTCAACACCAGGCGAGCCAAGCTCCACAGCCCGCGCGGCGTTTTCGGCCAGCCACTGTGGCTCTTGCCCCAATAACTGCACCCGCACCGGCGTGCCGGAACGGGTTTTGCCGTCCTGCAATAATTCAGGACAAAGCCGGGTAAAAACTCTTTTGGGCAGCAGCTGATCCACCACCCGCACAAACTCGGTGATGCATAAATCAAAACCGCCAATTTCGGTCAGCATTTCACGCATCAGGTGGTCAACCACCCCTTCCATTGGTGCCAGTATGATTCGCATCAGTTTGCCTCGTCAAAAACGGCCGACAGTGTAATAACTCCGGCGCTGAAAAGCCACCGCAGCACCAGGCTGCAGCGTTTGGTCGAATGACGCTTCTGGGTTACACTAAGCACCAGTTTGTGAAAGGCAGAGCGGCAATATGAGTTCGATCAAAGCGTTAAAAAAGAAAATCAGTAAAAGAGCCAAACAGAAAAAAAATATTCAGGTGAAAAACTCGATCCGGCTCAAACAAGCCAAGCAGGCCGCTGAGGCAACGAGTGCTGAGCCAACAGCAGAACAAAGTGCCGCCAGCGACAACAGCGACCAGCCATCCGCATAAATCAGAGTTTGTATAACGGGCTGCGGCGTTTTAATGCCGCAGCTGGATAGTGACAGTGACCATAGCGTGGTCACTACTGTAAGCATCCAGTTGATAATCCGGCTTTAGCAAATGCTGATCCCTGATATGTACTTCAGACACCCCGGCCAGGC
>FWWM01004275.1_pt1 | contig 19924 bp, 15 predicted proteins | sample 2228351 | NCBI WGS metagenome assembly FWWM01 (sample SAMEA103939774, study PRJEB20133) | metagenome
TGCGATGGGGCACCTCGCCATTCCCGCCTGGAACAGCCTGATCACCGATTTCGTGGTTCCGAACGGCCGCGGCGCGTATTTCGCTCGGCGTGCGCGTCTCATGGCGGTCGCCAGCTTCTGCGCGTTGTTCGCGGCGGGGCTCCTGCTCGACGCCGGACGATCTTCGGGGATTCCATGGGTCGGTTTTGCGCTGATCTTCCTGACGGCGGCAGCGGCGCGCAGCCTGTCCACCTACTGTCTGGCCAAGATCGACGAGCGGGCGGCGCCGGCGCCCCGGCGAACCGACGGCCGGTTCCTTGATTTTCTCGGACGATCGTCGAGCCGAGACTTCAGGCACTTTCTGCTGTTCTCCGGGCTCATGCATGTGTGCGTCCTCATCGCCGGCCCCTTTTTCGTCGTGTATATGCTTCGCGACCTCCACTTCAGTTACCTGCAGTACGCCGCCTGGCTGGCCGCCGGCACCTTCGGACAATTCATCGCGCTCAACCCCTGGGGCCGCATCAGCGACCGGTTCGGCAACAAGATGGTGATTGCGGTGACCGGCTGGGCGGTGCCGTTCCTGCCCATGCTGTATCTGCTCAGCACGAACCTGGTGTTTCTGCTGGCGGTGAATTTCCTGGGCGGCCTGATCTGGGCGGGTATGACCCTCGGATTGCAGAACTACGTCTTCGACGCGGTCCGCGCGGAAGACAAAGCCACAGGCGTCGCGGTGACCAATGCGATCAATGCGGCGGGATGGATCGTCGGGGCCCTGATCGGAAGCTGGCTGACGACCGTGACACCTTCAGCCATCCCCATCGCTTTCCTGCCCTTGGAGCTTCATCCGGTTTCCAACCTTCCAATCGTGTTCCTGATTTCCGGCTTGCTCAGGCTGGCGGTCTCCGCCGGCCTGCTCAATACCTTCCGTGAACCGCGCGCCGTCGAACTCATCTCCCCGAGCCGGCTGGTCCGGGGACTTTCACTGATCAAGCCGCTCACTCAGCTCTTCAGCGGAAAACGTTTGCACGCCTGACGGCGACCGGACTCCGTCGAGAATGGCGCCTACCGCGGCATCGACTCGCCGCCTCCGGATCGTTCGTGCTCCTCCTGTTTCAGTTTCTCAAAGGCCCGTGCTCCTCCTGTTTCAGTTTCTCAAAGGCCCGATCGGCGTTGCCGCGGACCTGTTGCGGCGTCGGCTGAATGGGCCCCTTCGGATGTTCGCTCGCACATGCCGTCCACCAAAGACACACACCGAGCGATAGCACCGCCGCCCCGATCTTCCGCGCCCACCCGCGCGCGCCTCCTTTCATGAGCGACCCTCCTTTTCGTTGTTCACGATGGGATGAACCGACCGGCCCGCCTACTGAAACGCCAGCCGGAGATTTGCCACCGTTTCGGCTATGCCCCGTTCCAAAGCGGCCCGAGTCAACCGCTGGAAATCCTGCGAATCGCCCGACGCTAAACTCCAGCCATCGGGCTGCTCCACCCGCGCCGTCACGACGTTGTGAAACACGACTTCCGCGCTCTCGACCCGGATGATCTTGCTCGTCACCGTGTAGGGCGGCAGATCCTCATGGTGCCTGGCCCAGAGCCGCTCTCTCAGCGTGGGGCCCTCGATGCGATAAATCAGCACGCTGTCCACGCCCAGCAACCGGCCGAGGCGGATGGCCGACTCTTCGGACACCGCCCCTCCCAACTGAAACCGTTGCTCGCCCAGCACCGTCGCGAGGTGGAATCGCTCGATGATTCTGAGGGACGGACGCTGCGCTTTGAGCTGAAACGCCGCGCCCTCCAGACGCAAATAGGCTTCCATCAACTCGCGGTTGGCCGTCTTCGGATACAAGACGGCCAACCGCTGGACGTCGATCGGGACGACGAACGAAGGAGGCAACACCGCGTCGGTGGAAGGAACCGGTGCAGCGGGCGGCACGGGCGTCTGGCATCCGATCAGCGCGAACACGATCGTACCCGGGAGCAAGCCTGCCAGTGTCGGCGACCGAGCCATGGCGCGCGCCCCTTTGCTGATCGATCTTTCCAGCCCGCCACGACCGCAAGATATGATAACCGATATACATCTTACTCCCCTTCTGAACGGAAAACCATGACGCCTGGCGCGACGTTCTCTGTGACGATGCGCGAAGCCGGCGGAGCGTCTTCCGGCGCAGGGCCGAAGACCGTCGTGGTCGACCGATTGACGGAATCGGAGCGCCGGGCTATTCTGCCTTTGTCGACCAGGCCGGCGATTTCTACGGACCGACAGCCAACGAGGAGCCCCATGTCGCTTCACGACCGTCTCGCCGAAGACCTGAAACACGCCATGAAGGCCAAGGATCAGCTCCGTATGGACGTCATCCGCATGATCAAGGCCGCGGTGACGAACAAGGAACTGGAACTCAAGAAACACCTGGACGACGCGGAAATGACCCGCGTCATGACCTCGTTGATCAAGCAACGCAAAGAAGCCGCCGAACAATACGACAAGGCCAGGCGGGAAGACTTGGCCAGCAAGGAACTCAAGGAAATCGCGATCATCCAAAGTTATCTCCCTCGCGCGCTTACGACGGAGGAAGTTTCTCAGATCATCGATGCCGTCGTCCAAGAAACAGGCGCGACTTCGACGAAAGACATGGGAACTGTCATGAAAACCGTCATGGCTCGCTTGGCCGGCCAAGCCGTCGATGGGAAGTTGATCAGCGACCTGGTCCGGTTGAGACTTCGCTAGCCCCGCAGTGTACCTGCTATACTTGTTACTGCGACTTGAGCGAGTCGGGCGGTCCGGAACCCCGGACGCCCGGTGCCCTTCACTCGGATCCAGCGCCGCTTCACCGGCCTCATTGCGTTCCCCGGTCATGTCCAGAGAGCAGTCGCGCGCATGAGCATTCTGATCGTGGATGACTCCCAGGACCAACGTTTTTTGCTCCAGACCATCCTCCACAGGGCCGGCTATCCCGACGTGGTGACGGCCGAATCGGCCGCAGCGGCGTTGGAACAGTTGACCGAGTCGTCCGGGCCCCACCCTCCGGCCGTCGATCTGATTCTCATGGACTATCTCATGCCGGAAATCGACGGAGTGGCCGCCTGCCGTTTGATCAAGGCCCAACAATACCTGCAGGACATCCCGGTCATCATAGTGACCGCCAAGAACGACCCGTCGACTCTCAAAGAGGCGTTCGCCGCGGGCGCGATCGATTACATCAACAAACCGGTCAACACCGTCGAACTGCTGGCCAGGGTTTCATCGGCGCTCGCTCTGAAACGCGAGATGGACTGCCGGAAGGCCAGGGAACGAGAACTCCAAGCCAGCAACGAGGAGCTGCAGCGGGCGCTCCGGGAGGTGAAGACTCTGCGCGGCCTGATCCCGATCTGCGCATCATGCAAGAAGATTCGGAACGACCTCGGATCGTGGCAGCAATTGGAGGAATACCTGCAGGAGCATTCGGAAGCCGAGTTCAGTCACGGACTCTGCACCCCCTGCATCAAGAAGCTTTATCCTGGTGTTTATGAACCCTAACTGCTACCATCCGCCTCGGTGGACGTTCCTACGTAAGACGACTTCACGGAATAAGGTGCCTCGATGGGCATTTTGATCGTTGACGACTCCCCGGACGACCGTCTCCTCCTGCAGTCGATCCTGACCGCGGCCGGGTATGAAGACATCATCGTGGCCGACTCGGCGGCCTCCGCGTTCCACCACCTCGGATTGGACGGCGGAAGACAGACCGTCGCCCGTGTCGATCTGATCCTGATGGACATTATGATGCCGCAGATGAACGGCATCGAGGCGTGCCGCCAAATCAAAGCGGTCGAACGGCTGCGCGACATCCCCATCATCATGGTGACGGTGAAGTCCGATCCGGTCGACCTCCAGTTGGCGTTTGCAGCCGGCGCGATGGATTATATCGGGAAACCGATCAACAAGGTCGAACTGCTCACGCGCGTTCGTTCGGTCCTGCGGTTGGTCCACGAGATCGACCGCCGCCGCGCGCGCGAACAGGAACTGCTCGAAGTGATGCGCCAGCTCCAGGAAGCCAACCAGATGCTGCTCCGCCTCTCCTGCCTGGACGGCCTGACCGGCATCACGAACCGGCGTCACTTCGACGATTTCCTGGACCAGGAATGGCGGCGCGCCGCACGCGATGCGACCCCGCTCTCCCTGATCATGCTCGATATCGATCGATTCAAATATTACAACGACAGCAACGGCCATCAGGCCGGGGATGAGTGCCTGAAGCAGGTCGCCAGCGTCATTTCCAGCGCAGTCAACCGGCCGGGCGATCTGGTCGCCCGCTACGGCGGAGACGAATTCGTCGTCGTGCTCCCGGGCACCAATGCGGACGGAGCCGTCCAGGTGGCCGAAACGCTGCGGCGGAAGATCGAAACGGCGGGGATCGCTCATTCGACCGGGGAGCAGGTCACCATCAGTCTGGGCGTCGCGAGCACGATCCCCACGCGCGCAGCGTCGCCGACCGACCTGATCAGGGCGGCCGACCAAGCGCTGTACCAGGCGAAACAGGAAGGCCGCAACCGCACCAAACAGGCACACCTCCTCTCATTGGTGGAGGACTCGCACAAAGACTGATCCTGCATGAACCGGAGCCGTCAGGTTTGTGCCGATCGCGAATCACCGATGTCTCACCGCCCTGCCCGACGATGTCCCGCCGTCCTCTCCCGACAGCTTGCGTGCCTGCGGGCGTGTGAGTCGTTTCGGCGTCCCGCGCGAATCCCGTGTTTCGTGAGCGCGGCGCCCGGGGAACAGCCTCCGGCGGGGCGGGCTCCGGGCAAGACGCCGATCGGCGTGCACGAACGAAAACCGTGAAATCGGGACGATGGCCAGAAAAGTAACCCCTGCCCGCTCGAAACGAACACCGAAACGCGCGACGCTTTCCGATCGCCTCAGGGAAGCGTTGCGGCTCGAACGGGCCGCCCGCAAGCGAGCCGAAGAAGCCTTGCGCAGGGTGTCCGCCGAATTCGCATCGCTCGTTCGGTCGCGCGACGCGGAGCCGGGTCGGCCCACTGCGAAGCCGGGCGGGGACCGCCCCAAACGAAAGCGAGACAACGACGGCCTCGACGCCGCCGAGAAAGAGTGGACGGACCGGGTGCAACGGGCGGTGGTGGAAGGAACCGCCTCCGTGACCGGGAACGAGTTCTTGTCCGCGCTCGTCCGGCAGATCGCGCGCGCGCTCGGCGTCAAATACGTATTTGTAACGGAGCTGGTGGGCGGCGAATCGTCATGGATGCGCACCCTGGTCTCCTGGATGGGTGACAGGCCCGGCTCCCCGGTTGAATACGACGCGACCAGGACCCCCTGCGAGAACGTCGTCAAACACGGCAAGGCCTATTACCGGAATTCGGTGCGGGAAGCGTTTCCCAGCGACAAGTTTTTGGCCGATCTCGGGGTCGAAAGTTATCTGGGAATCGCCATGGTCGACCGGTCCGGCCGCACGATCGGGCACCTCGGCATTATGGACGACAAGCCCATCGACGGCGAACACCGCATCACCCCGATCCTGAAAGTCTTTGCTTCCCGGGCCGCGGCGGAAATCGAGCGCATGCGGAGCGAGGACAATCTCCGTCTCTACCGGGAGATCATTACGCACGCCGAGGACGCGATCGCGATTCTCGACCGGCAAGGGCGCTTGACCTACCAGAATGCCGCGCACGCCGCATTGACCGGATACGCCGACCACGAATTGGTCGGCAAGACCCTCGCGGCCGTCCTGGGACCGGAAGCGTTCGCCGCCATCCTCAAGCGGCTGGAGACTGTAGGAGTTTATCGCGGTGAAGTAGGCGGGTGCACGAAAGACGGGATCGAGAAAACCTTCGAGGTATCGCTGTTTGCCATCCGCAACCCCGCCGGTTCGCCGGTTTGTTACGTCGAAATCACCCGCGACATCTCGGAGCGAAAACGAGCCGAACTGATCGAGCAGCAACGGGTCGCCAGCTTGCAGCAGCACCAACACGCGCTGCTTGAATTGGCCAAGAGCGAGGCCGTCAACGGCGCAGACATCGCGCAAGCGTTTCAGGCCGTCACCCGGACCGGATGCCGCACGTTGGGAGTCGAGCGGACCAGCATCTGGTTGTACGATGACACTCGTTCGAGCATTCGGCTGTGCGATCTGTACGAACTGCGGCACGATCGCCACTCCTCCGGAGCCATCCTGTCCGCACGCGATTATCCGGGGTACTTTTCGGCGTTGGAACACGAAGACCGCGCGTTAGCCGCTCATGACGCGCATCAGGACGTCCGGACCCGGGAGTTTTCCCAGTCCTATCTGAAACCGCTCGGTATCGGCGCCATGATGGATGCGCCGATCCGTCGAAAGGGGCGGGTCGTCGGGGTGCTTCGCCATGAACACGTCGGCGGCCCCCGTCAGTGGACCACCGAAGAAGAACAGTTCGCCAGTTCCCTGGCGACCATCGCCACACTCGCCATGGAAGCGATCGAGCGGCGAGAAGCGGAACAGGCGCTGCGGATCGCCAAGGAAGCCGCCGAAGTGGCGAATCGGGCCAAGAGCGAGTTTTTGGCCAGCATGAGCCACGAGATCAGGACCCCGATGAACGCCATCATCGGCATGGCCGATTTACTGTGGGACACGCAATTGACCCCGGATCAACGAAAATACGTCCGCATTTTCAGGCGGGCCGGCGGCAATCTCCTATCGCTCATCAACGACATCCTCGATCTTTCGAAGATCGAGGCCGGCCATCTGGAGCTGGAGGCGATCGAGTTCGATCTCTTCGAACTGATCGACAAAGCCATCGAGATCCTGGCGATGCGCGCCAACGAGAAAGGCTTGGAGCTGGCCTGCCACGTTTCCCCCGACGTGCCCTGTCGTCTGGTCGGCGATCCGAATCGCCTGCATCAGATCCTGGTTAACCTGATCGGCAACGCCATCAAGTTTACGGAACACGGCTCCGTCGTCGTCCGCATCCTCAACGATCCTGAAATCAACCGGCTCGGCGCGATCCGCTTCTCCGTCACCGACACCGGCATCGGCATCCCCAAGGACAAGCTCGAGGCCATCTTTGAAAGCTTCACCCAGGCCCATACATCCATCGCACGCCAATACGGGGGAACCGGGTTGGGCCTTTCCATCTCCAGGCATCTCGCCAAACTGATGGGCGGGAGACTCTGGGCCGAGAGCACCGAAGGCCAAGGCAGCACGTTCCATTGCGTGGTCCGGCTCTCCGCACCACCGCAGCCGTCGAGACCCAAACCGTCCGTCGCCCACGATCTGGCCGGTCTCCGGACGCTGGTGGTCGACGATCATCCGACCAACCGGCTGATCCTGCGCGAAACCTTGACGGCGTGGGGCGCCGTTGTGACGGAAGCCGGGAGCGGCGAGCAGGCCCTGGCTGAGCTCCGGCGAGCCGCCGACGCCGGCAGCCCTTTCCAGATCCTGCTGCTGGACTGCCGCATGCCCGACATGAGCGGATTCGAGGTCGCTGAACGTGTCAAAAGTATGCCGCCTCTCGAGGGATTGACGACCATTATGTTGGCCTCCGATCGATGGGCCGACGATATCGCGCGCACCTATGAACTGGGACTCGGCGGATATCTGGTGAAACCGATCAGGCGATCGGACCTGCTCCAAACCATCAGCATCGCGCTCGGCCGAACCAAGGGTCTGTCACTCGCGCCTCCCGACCCGTCTCCGGCCGCACCTGCAACACCCGCCGATTCGCTGCGCATCCTGCTCGTCGAAGACTCGCCCGACAACCAGCTTCTGATCCAATCGTATTTGAAGCCCACTCCGCACAAGCTGGACGTGGCGGAGAACGGGCAGATCGGCGTCGATCTGTTCAAGGCGGGTCGCTACGATCTGGTGCTGATGGATATGCAGATGCCCGTGATGGACGGCTATGCCGCCACCCGCGCGATTCGCCAATGGGAACGGGAGCAGCGCCTTCCCGAGACGCCGATCGTCGCGCTCACGGCATTGGCGCTCAAAGAGGAAGCGGCGAAGATTTTCGAGGCGGGCTGCACCGCTCACCTGACAAAACCGATCAGGAAGTCGACGCTGCTCGACATGCTGGCGGCGCACGGAGGACGCGACGTGACATGATCCGGCACAACCCGATCCCCAAAGAGAAAATCGTGGTCCGCCTGGACCCCGACCTGGAACCCCTCGTGCCCCGGTTTCTTGAGAACAGGCGCAAGGATTTCGCCTCCATCGAGGCGGCACTCGAACGAGGAGATTTCGAAGAGATCCGTCTTTTGGGCCACCGGATGAGAGGCGACGGCGGAGGGTACGGTTTCCACCCCATCAGCGAGATCGGAACGGCGCTGGAACAAGCCTCGGCGCAACGCGACACCGGGGAGATCCGCCGGCACGCTGGCGCCCTGCTGGAATTTCTCGAGCGCGTCGAGGTGGTATACCGAAGATAAGTGGCTCTTCCGGATGTTGTGCGGGTAGAGAACTCCGGGACATCCCTCGCCCCCGTTTGGCGAGGGAGAGGGTGCGGGTGAGGGGGACATCGGCATGGGGCGTTGACTGTTAAACGTCGTGGGCCTCCATGGGCATCACCGTCTTGTCCCCCAACTCCGATGTTCGGCCTCACCGCACCCTCCCCTCTCCCCTCAAGGGAGAGGGAAAAAGAACAGACCCACACGACTTCCTGAAGAGCCGGATCAGTAAAAGGGGCCTGCGCCTTGCAGAATCCCCCGATAGGGGCTCACCTGCTTCGAAACACCGGTCGGGGCCTCAAATCCCAACGAAATCGGCAGTGAAAGCGATGGGAGGGCATTCTCCGGCGGCAGCGATCACGAGAAAGCGATGAAGAGCCGCCGGGCCGGATTAGCGAGCCCCGTCCATGCTTCAGCCCGGCCAAAAGAATCAGGCAAAGAAGATCGCCCCCCGAAGAGTTCGCGGGAGACTGCCTTCGGCAGACTCCCACGCTTTCGATCCACAAAGGGGTGGCTTCGTGGCTGGCGCCACCAAGCCAATCTTTCATCTCAGGTCCCCCACCCACCCGGCTGTCTCAGTCGGGCGGCTTCAGTCCCTTCGGGCCTTTCGCTTTCGCCCTTGGTGAGCCAGCCCTCCCCAAGAGGCCTTCGCTGCGCTCTGGCACTCCCCTGCATCACGCCTTAGCCCCACCCCCTAGAGAGAAAGAAGATCGACCGCTTCCCGGAGTTTTTCTTTGCAAGAAGCGATAGACCGTTGACTTGCCACCCCACTTTCCTTAGGGTTTTACCGTGTAGCCGCGACCATTTTGAGGCGACAGTGCAAGCGTCAATGGTTCTCTTACTAGCGCTGGCAGCAATAGTTACCCTCACCGGAGTTTACCTTGTGATCCTCCGGCGCAAGAGACTGAGAGAGCGCAAAGGGGTAGGAGAACACCACCGAGCAGATAGCGAATCGCAATATCCTGCCTGTGAGGAATCGCGCTCTCGCGAGCCATTAGCCATACCTCCGACGGAGGAAACTCAACCGTTGGAGCGTACAACCCCTAAGCAACCAGATCACGAGATTGACCTCACGCCTAATAAGCAGCCACAACCCACCGAGGAACCAACACCAGCCGCGGTGGACGCCGACCTGCCAGCGCAACAGACCGAAACCACCGAGGAATCATTACAGGGCAACATTGAGATAGAGCATCGGGAGGCAGAAGTGAAGCAAGTCTGTACAGATCTGCTGGAGCCGCTTGAAGAGCCACTCCAGGGCTCGGACCTGAAACAGAAGGTTCCACAGGAAGAAGAGATTGTTCCCCAGCCACCCGAGGCGCAGCCCAAGACCAAAGACAAGCGACACGTGAGAGCACCAGTACCAAGCACGCCCGTTAGACCTGAAAACAGAGGTGGACGTCCACGCGAAGGTTTGAAGGAGGAAGCCGAGAGCCAGACGGCACTTGAGGGCAGGTCTCCACGCTCCAGACCGCCTAAGCCCGAGATCGTATGTTGGAAACACGGGTTCGAATGGGTACTTGCCGTTGAGGTGCCAGACGAGATCCTTGCCAACCCCGGTCTGACTGTGCTCCAAAACCACTCCATCCTGGCACAGGCTGAGGGCAGGGATTCGTGCTGGACTCTTGAGAAGATTGATAGCTCCGTTAGGGTCAGCTGGAACGAAGGGGATTATGTTACAAGCTCTGCGGTTGAGCTTGGATTGAAGAAGTGGCTTTTGTTCAAGTTGAGTGGGGACAACAGAGGACGCCGCGTGAAGTGCGCGTCAGCCGGTTCATATCTCGTGGTCGTTCCGGACAACTGGAAACGAGATGAAGAGTTGTCTGGTCCCGCACCAGCGGCTCCGGAGTTGGTCTCCATTGCAGGGTACTGTGGACACTATTTCGATCTTGAGAAAGGAAGCGACAAGCGAATCGCCTTTCGGACGCCGGAAAACTCACCTGTCGTCGTCGAGTTTAAAGCTCCCCGCTTTGAGCTGGTCGGAAATCGGTTGGCTGACGGCGGTCAAGACACTGGTCCTCTGTTTGCCGAGAGACCTCACATTCGCGTTATCAACGGCGAAGCTTGGACAGAGATTGCAACGATCGTGGTTGGAGAGGAAGGCCCTGGCCAGGGCAGGTGGCGAACGGCTTTTATTCCGAATCCACATGATCTTGAGCAAGATCTGCCTCCCGAGGTTGGGGACATTAACGGAGCCTGGTATTTCCTCAGGTTTTATGACAGCAATGACATCCTGGTAGAGAGTTTGCCGTTCCGGCTCGCAAGAGGTCTGCGAGTCATAAGAATTCACGATCATCCTCCTCTGCCTTCTGAGGCAGGCCATACGCAAGTGCTCGTCGAGTTCATCCATGATCCAAGCTGTTCGGTCCTTCCTGCAACTGACCATGAGGGCAGTCTCGTAATTATTGCCGAGCCTTACCAGACCATCCTAACCGTTCCTCCTGATCAAAGGATGGATCAAACCCATTGGCTCGCAGGGCCGCGAGATGGGGAGAAGGCGCAAGTCACCATCCAGCTGGAGCGAATCTGGTGGGCAATGGGACCCGACAACGAAGCCCCAACGATATGGGATGACAAACGGATTACCTTGTTGCGCTGTGACTTCACGGCCACCTCGAACAAGGCAATTTGGGTCCGTCTTCCCAGACCACGCTGGGCAGACGCAGTGCGTTCAGGATTCGGCGAAGACAAGCTAAGACGCTATCCAATAAAGGTTACTGAGAGCAGCGTCCTTATTCCTCTCCGAGAGTTCGGGGAGGACATAGCCGATCGGACCAGTGAACATCGCTTTCTGATATCAGTTGAGCGCCACGGCAGTGCGATTAGCGCTGTCGTCGGGACCATCTCACCTGATGTGCCAGTCCCTCCCAGCCAGACAACCGTGCCACCAGTGCCCCAACAGTTCCCTCCTCCGAGGGCACCATCGCTTCAGTTGGACGCCGTGTCATTACCGCGACTCGCTAGGGTCTTAACACGGCTCCGGAGAGGCGCAGTCGGCCCATTATCCCATCTCATCAAGGAGGTGCGGAAGGAGTATCCCTCAAGACCTTCCAGGCGTCGTCCAGATCAGGCTGAATTTGTGAAAAGGTCTCTTTGCTTAATGGCTTTGCTTTTACAGATAGGCGGTGAGCAGCTATTCCGAGGCCTTGGCCACAAGTGGTGCCTCAAAGCACGCCTCGCAAGCCATACATTTCCTGAGACTCTTGAACGCGTCAAGACCCGCTACCTCGAACTCAATTCCAGCCGCGTATCTCGTGCACGTCGCATCCATCGTAAGAGGCACATCGCGTGAATCCAATAGAGCTGGCACGAGAAGTTGAAGAAAGATACCGGCGCTACCTCAAGACCACTTTTTACTTCAAGGACCCGGAACTCCGTGCTTCCTTTGAAGCAGCTCTAGCCTCAGGCCACCTCGCCAAGGGGCCCTTCCTTGAGGCCACACCAGTTTTCAAGCGAGGCCTAACAACTCGTGCCCTCTTCAACACGCTTCATAGTTCACAGCCCGACGAAGGATTTCTTAAGGCTCTCCACGGCAACAGACCGCTCTATCGGCATCAAGAAGAGGCGATCAGGAAAGTTTTCCAAGGAAGGAATGTTGTCGTCGCTACAGGGACGGGAAGCGGTAAGACTGAGGCGTTTCTTTTCCCGGTCCTGCTCCACCTGTACCGAGAATTCCAGTCAGGCGGGCTAGGGCCCGGCGTGCGCGCATTAGTCCTCTACCCCATGAACGCGTTAGCGAATGACCAACGAGACCGTCTCGGGGAAATCTGCACACTCCTGAAAACTAGCGGATCACTTTTCCGGTTCACTTTCGGCCAGTACATTGGAGAAACCCCAGAGGACGAGGCTGACTCTCTGCGCCATGCCGCCGAACGTAAGGCGAATCGTTTGCCCGGGGAGCTGGTACTCCGCCAGGAAATGCGAACAACGCCTCCCCACATCCTTCTGACCAACTACTCGATGCTCGAATACCTTTTGCTCCGTCCCTACGACAGCCCGCTCTTTGATAACGGGCAGGCTCGTTGGTGGACGTTTTTGGTACTTGATGAGGCCCATCAGTACCGTGGTTCACGTGGGATTGAGATGGCCATGCTCCTGCGGCGTCTCAAGCAAAGGTTAAGGGAGGGCGGTCGCGCAGAAGCATTCCGATGTATCGCGACAAGTGCCACGCTTGTCGGTGGAGAACAAGACCGAGCGGCCGTGGCACGGTTTGCCTCCGACCTTTTTGGTGAACAATTTCACGAGAAGGATGTGATCCTGGGCGAAACAGAACCTATCCCGGAGCCTGGGCCGAAGACCCTCTCCTCAGATCAATACCACTCACTCAAGCTGGCCCTAGGCAAGAATGCCGTGCGCTCCAGGGAGAGCCTGGCTGAAGTTGCTGACATGCTTGGCGTCTCGCGACCAGATGATACGGAAGAGATGCCAAAGGCAGTTGGCAAGCTCCTCCAATCTGATAACCGCGCTGCGGCCCTCCGTCGCCTCGTGACCGGTAGGCCCATAGAGGTAGTCAAAGCTGCAGAGCAAATCTTTCCTGAGATCATGGAGCAGGGGGAGAGATTGTCTGCCCTATCTGAAGTAGTTGAGCTGCTTCTTCAGACAAAGGACCCGGCATCCGAGGCACCCCTCCTCTCTGCAAGATATCACCTTTTCCTCCGATCACTCGAAGGCGCGTTTGTTGCGTATTGGCCCGAGAAACAGGTCTTCTTGGATCGAAAGGCAGCAGGCGAGGATCAGACCGCCTTTGAGGTCGCTTTGTGCCGGGAATGTGGACAGCACTACTTTGTGGGACGGAAGGATTTCAGAGGCGGGAAATTGGCCGAGGCCGTACGTGATCCAAGCGACACGAGCTTTGGAGCCACCTTCCTTCGACCGATCGAGAGCGGGAGCGATACCGACGAGGATGAGGAGGACGGAAGGACCACGGGCAGGGAGGTCTTTCACCTGTGCGTCCGCTGTGGGGAGGCGCAAAGATGCAGCTTAAGATGTGGGCACGATGCCCGTATCCGGGTGGTAAAGGAAGCCCCACCTCAGGATGAAGATCGTGCCGACCAGATGGCGAAATGTGGTGCGTGTGGATACAGTGCCGCTGGACGGGATCCCGTGCGCGAGGTGGTGCATGGCACAGACGGCCCTCACGCCGTCATAGCGACTACGCTGTATCAAGCATTGCCGGAGAAGCGAAAGAAAGTGCTTGCGTTTGCCGATGGACGACAGGAAGCGGCGTTCTTCGCGTGGTACCTTGAAGACTCTTACAAGGATATTTTGAGTCGAAATCTCCTGCTCAAGGTTGTTCGTAACCTCACCCCCCATACAGTGGAAGGTTTATCCTTGCGAGAATTAGCAACAGCTCTGCGTGACATGTTTCGCGAGAAAACTATCTTCCCACCTGCTACCGGCGACCTGGAGATTTTCCGCGAGGCCTGGCGCCGCATCTATCGGGAACTTTTAACGGACGAACCTAGAATTTCCTTGGAGGGGGTTGGTCTCGTCCGCTGGATGATCAAATGGCCGCCATGGTTCAGAGTTCCCGAGGTCCTCAAGAATCCTCCCTGGTCCCTAACTGAGCAAGACGCCGGGAGCTTGATGTTGGTCTTGCTTGACTCCCTAAGAACCGATAAGGCCGTCGAGCTCCGAGTGGGGGAAGGAGTCTCTCTGAATTGGGGCGATCTCGGCCTTCAGGCGTCACAAAGGCGGGTCTCCCCAGTAGAAAAGGGGAAGCTTAGGCGCGGCGAGCGAAGATGGGCGGGCCGAGAAGGAAAGCGGGCTCGCCTGCTCGCAAAACTCCTTCAGAGAAAGGAGCTCTCCGAACAAGAGGCCCTAGATCAGGCTGTACGCACCTTGAGAACCATATGGGAGTCCTTGAGAGAGTGTGATGAGAACGCGCCCACATCTCAAGATCGGCTGCTACTCTCAGTGGATGATGCCAGGAGACTCAATCCTGAGTGGTGGAGAGCCCGCCTTATCGACAGTCCAAGTGGAGTCTTTCAATGCGGGACTTGCGGTCGCCTCCAGATGGTTTCCGTCCAAGAACTCTGCGTACGCCATGGCTGCAACGGCACACTCAAGGCGGGCCCTCCAAGTCTAGATACCAACCACTATCGCCTTCTCTACCAGGAAGTCCTTCCTGGCTCTTTGCGTGTCGAAGAGCATACGGCACAGCTTGACCACGACAAAGCCCGCGAGTTTCAAAGAGAGTTCAAAAATGGATTGATCCATGTCCTGAGCTGTTCAACGACTTTCGAACTGGGTGTAGACCTTGGGGACCTCGATACGATCTTTCTCCGTAACGTCCCCCCTGAGGCGTTTAATTACGCCCAGCGCGTGGGCCGAGCTGGCCGGCGAAGTGGGTATCCAGGATTTGCGATCACCTACTGTCGGCGAGGTCCACATGATCTCTATCACTTTGGTGATCCTGAGCGTATGCTGATTGGACAGGCCCGTCCTCCAGCATTGAGTTTGCGAAACGAGAAGATTATCACCCGCCATATCACCGCAGCCGCACTGTCGGCCTTCCTCCGGGCATCCCCTGAAAGATTTCAGTCCGTCGAAACTTTCCTGAATGATTTGACCAATCCAACGTGCATCACCGACCTCCGGGCTTATTTACGTAACAACCAAGCGGCATTGGAAGCATCCTTGCGCCCAATCATTCCACCCACTGTGCTCCTTCAGACCGGCTTAGATGACGGGAGTTGGATCGACAGGATTGCAGGGGAGGAAAGTCGACTCTCGCTTGCAGAGGCTGCCGTAGCGAGCGATTACCAGACTGTGAAAGCCTTGGAGGCGGAAGCGGCCAGAAAATCTGACTATGATAGAGCCAAATGGGCTCAGCATCGCGCAAGAACAATAGCCCAGGAAGAAGTTCTTTCGTTCCTCTCTCGTAAAGCCGTGATCCCGAAGTACGGCTTTCCAGTGGACGTTGTGGAACTTGATACTCACAAGGTCCAATGGATCCACGAAGCCACTGAGGTTTCTCTTCAAAGGGATCTGACCATCGCCCTATCGGAGTTCGCTCCGACAAGCAAATTGGTTGCGAATAAGAAGCTCTGGACTTCGTACGGCCTCAAGAGGGTTGCAGAGAAGGAATGGCCGAGAAAGTCCTACAAACGATGTGCGCAGCACAATGTCTTCCTGCATTGGGGAGAGGGCGAGCTTGAGCCATCCTGTCAATGCGATGATCACAAGATGATACAAGGCAAGTATGTCGTCCCGCTTTTCGGATTTGTCACTGACCGTGAGAAACCAAAGCCGCCTACATCCCGGACTACCAGAGTGTTCACAACCCGTCCCTACTTCGCCGGTTCACGCGGTCCAGATCCTGGCACGATCGGAGTGCCCGCCAGTTCTGCGCTGATTACGGTGACAAAGGCTTCCCCAGGCTTCATGGTGGTGTTGTGCGAGGGCCGACGTAGTGGTGGATTCTACATCTGTGGCGCGTGTGGCGCCGGTTTCAGGACCAGAGAGACATGTCACAAGACTCCATTGGGTCAGGATTGCCACGGTACGCTGGAATGTGTCTCCTTGGGACATGAATTCGTGACTGATGTGCTGCAGCTACAGTGCCACGTACCTCTTGGCCAAGGCGTTGACCCTGTGTTGTTCGCATACTCCCTTGCCTATGCTGTAGTTGAAGGTGCAGCCGAGTATCTTGAGGTCCCATCAACCGACTTGAGCGCCACTGTTGGACATACCGGCCCACACCCGCTGCCACCGATCATTATCTACGATAATGTGCCTGGAGGAGCTGGCTTAGTTGCCCGTCTTGAGGCACAAGACGTTCTCAAATCCTGCTTGGAAGCGGCACACAAACGAACTAGCGGCAATTGCGGGTGCGCCGAGAACACGAGTTGCTATGGATGCCTTAGGAGCTACAGAAATCAATTTGCCCATCAGTATCTCCAGCGGGGACCGGTGATGCGCTACCTGGACAGGATACTTTCAGCCTGGAGCTAGGTTTGGAGTTTTTGGGCCAGAGTCGCGTCGCGCGCGATGCCACCGGAGTAGCCAAAGTGATGGTTCAGCACCTGACCAGTCTGGTCATATCAACGTGGAGTGGGAACCAGCAGGATACCAGGAATCCTTTCCACCGCCCAAGCTAATGGCGGAATGAGTCGCAATGCCTGTTGCAGACGAGAAGATGCTCCGGGAGGTCACTTCCTTCCTGGAACGAAAGAAGCTCGACTATTCGAGGACCGACGAGCAGTATTGTACAAAGCTTACCATCAAGAGCCGTGGACAACTTGCCACCGTGAGCGTTTACAACTCAGGCAAGATCGTCGTCGGTGGAGCGGATTGCGACCTCAAGCGTCTTCTGAATGAAATGCGCGGCGCGCTCCTATCGGGTGCTGCCGTACCCGGGCAAGCACTTCCCTTCGAGATCGACCGTTTCCCGGACACAATTCGTGATCGGGTACCCGATTGCGATCCCGTCATCATCGCCTTTGTCGTGGAAGCGATTCGGTGCATTCGAGCCGATGCTCTCCTGGGAGCTGCATTCATGCTCGGCGCGGCATCAGAGAAAGCTGTCAATCTCCTCATCCAGTCCTACACCGATTCGATCAACGATGCCGGGAAGCGGTAGAAGTTTCTTTCCCGAATAAACAACCGCATGATCTCCGTCAGATGGGACGAGTTCATCCGCTCATACAAAAGCTGCGGTTCAAAACCCACGAATGGGCTGCTTGCCCAGGATTTGGAAACGGTGATCGGTAACATGTTCCACTATTGCCGCATCACACGCAATGAGATCGGCCACCCACAGATCGTGCCTGACCTGGATCGCGGGGTGCTCCTCGCTAACCTCGGCCATTTTGTGACGTACATCGAACGCATTTACGGCCTGATGGCTCACTTTCGAGAAAAGGGAGTAACCATCTAGCCGTGAGGGCGAACAGTCCGCGTTGTCGGCGTGCTCGGGGCTCAACCTTCGGTTTCCGCCTGCCTGCGCGCCCCGACACTGGGAATTCGAGACGGGCGGGGCTGAAGCATGGGCGGCGCAGGGGGTGGCGAGTCAGGCCAGGGAGAGTGCGGCACAGCCACCGTCCTTGACTTCCTGTTCGCGATTGGGGACACTGGGCTGCGGGAGGTGGCGCTGGACCGCGGGATACTCACAAGGGCGATTCGGGCAAGGCGTGTGGAGTGGCTGCGTCATGTGCTCGAACGCATGCTGGAGCGGGGCATCTCTCGGAGCGACGTATTTTCAACCCTGGTTGATGGAGAAGAAATAGAAGACTATCCGGATGACAAGCCAATTCCGAGCGCCCTGTTTCTGCATTGGATTGGCAATCAGCCGCTTCATGTGGTGGCAGCGCTCGATTTGGCCAATGAGTTCGCGTTCATCATCACTGCCTACAGGCCCGACCTGGATCACTTTGAACCCGATTTCAAGACGCGGAGAAAAAGATGACTCGTCCCTCCTCCTCCCTCCACTGTCCGCTGTGTGGTGGAGATAAGAAAGCCGGTACAACGACCTTTACGGCGGATCTTGGGTTCGGTGTCGTCGTCGTCCGGCAGGTCCCAGCGATGGTCTGCGCCCAGTGCGGCGCCGATTGGATCGCCGATGACATTGCCGCCCGCATCGAAGCCCTTGTGGAGGATGCCAAGAAAAAGCGACTTGAGGTCGAGGTGACCAGCCTTGCCTAGCCTCCTAGGACCAAGCCAATACAAAGTCCGGCTTCCCTTCTTTTAACGCGGCACCACACGCCAATCCGGAGCCCACTCCGTTGAGCGAGTCCAGATTGGAAAACAGAAAAGGTACCGGGAGTCTTTTAGGCTCGCGAACCCCGGCCGGCTCACCAACTCGCCTGCGCGCACAAACGTGGCGCTCCTTATTTCATCGCGCCGTGCGCCCCATGAAGGGGCCACACCCCCCTTTAGAACCCCCGGTCGCGGGTTCGACTTCTCACGACAAAGCCTCACTGGTGGGAGTTCCCCGGCGGCGGCACATTCGATAAACCGCAAACGAGCCGCCGGCTCAACCGAAGGTTGGTTTGGTGGACCCTCTTGAACGAAGTTCGAACCTACTTTGAGGGCCAAGGATGCTGAACGTCGCAGGCTCGGCCACCCTGCGGCCTCGCCCTGCTCCGTGGGCAAGCCGCCCGCCGCCTTCTCCATCGGCGTCCTGCGGCTTGCAGTTCCCCTGCTTCCACCTCCGCATCGGTTGCGAGAGCGTGTGGCTCTGCGTGGGCCTTGTCTCACCAGGCCGCCCGGACTCTGATCCGACGCGAACGGGTGCCGCCCATGCTTCTGCCCCACCCCGCAGAATCAGGTTAAAGAAGATCGACCCAAAAAGTTCGCGGGAGACTGCCGCTGGCAGACTCCCGTCCTTTCGATCCACAACGGGGTGGCTTCGTGGCTGGCGCCACTGGTGAGCCAACCCTCTCCGCAATCCTGACTTCGGACAACGGTAATTGTTCTCCCCTATTGCTCTTCGTGCTCCTGCGCCCTTGCCAAGGGTCGCTATGTAGAATAACATGCTGTCCGCGACTACACGCCCGATCACGTTGAGCCTCGGAGTGACAGCATGAAAAACAATGATATCCCCACGCTCGTCAAGGAACTCCGCGAGCGGCTTCATATGACCCAGGAGCAGTTCGCCCAGAAGGTCGTGGTCACCTACAGCACCGTGAACCACTGGGAGAACGGCAAGCGTGTGCCCCAACCATTTCTTGTTCGACGCCTGCTGGAGTTGAAGGAAGAATTGGCCATCAAGAGGAGGAAGAGGTAGCCCGATGGCCCGACTGGAAGACCTGACCCGAGGCGCCGCGGTCAAAGGCATCCTGCCCGACCGGCTCGTGACCATCGTGGACGTCAAGTGGCACGGCTCGACCGTGGTGGAGGTCACGTACAAGGACGCCTCGGGCTGCCTGGGCAACGAGCTGCTCTACCGGGACCGCGAGCCCACGCTCGAGATCGTGACTCAAGGAACGCCGTTCAGTTTCGACGGCGACGGCGCGCAGTTCCGCCTGGCCTCCGAGGCCAGTCGGATCAGTCTGGCCGACCTGTTCGATCCGCTGCTGGCCATCCACACGTCGATCATCGAGCCGCTGCCCCACCAGATCACCGCGGTCTATGGGGAGATGTTGCCCCGCCAGCCGCTGCGGTTCCTGCTCGCCGATGACCCGGGGGCCGGGAAGACCATCATGGCGGGCCTGCTCATCAAGGAGCTGATGGTCCGGGGCGATCTGCACCGCTGCCTGATCTGTTGTCCAGGCAACCTCGCGGAGCAATGGCAGGACGAACTCGACTCCAAGTTCCACCTCCCGTTCGAGATCGTAGGCCGCGGCGCCATCGAGGCCTCCCGCACGGGGAACCCGTACCGCGAGAAAAACCTCGTCGTCAGCCGCCTCGACCTGATGAGCCGCAACGAGGACATCGTGGCCAAGCTCGACCAGACCGAGTGGGACCTCGTGGTGGTGGACGAGGCGCACAAGCTCCACGCCTCGTTCTTCGGCGGCGAGGTGAAGGAGACAAAGCGCTACAAGCTGGGCAAGGTCCTGGGCCGCCTCACCCGGCATCTGCTGCTGATGACCGCCA
>FWWM01008391.1_pt1 | contig 19924 bp, 17 predicted proteins | sample 2228351 | NCBI WGS metagenome assembly FWWM01 (sample SAMEA103939774, study PRJEB20133) | metagenome
GGGCTCATCCGCCACGAGGAGCTGCGGCCGCAGGGTCATGGCCCGCGCGATCACCAGGCGCTGCTGTTGCCCGCCGCTCAGCATGTGCGGGTAGCGGGGCAGGAACTCCTCCACGGGCACGAGCCCGACCTCCTCCAGGACCTCGTGGATCCGGCGGATCCGCTCCCGGGCGGGGACACCGTGGATGCGGAGGGGTTCTTCGAGGATGCGCTGCACGGTCAAAAAGGGTGGGAGGGCGCCGTAGGGGTCCTGCTGGACGTAGCCCATGCGGGACCGCGCCGCGAAGAGGTCGGAAAACAGCGGCCTTCCCGCAAAGAGGATCTCGCCCCGGGTGGGACGGACCAGGCCCAGCAGGGTTCGCGCGAGGGTGCTCTTGCCGCACCCGCTCTCGCCCACCACCGCCACCGCCTCGCCCCGCCGCAGCTCAAAGCTCACCCCATCCACGGCCCGCACCCACCCCACGTGCACGAACCCCCACCGCCGCAGCTCGAACCACGTGCACAGGTCCCGGACCCGGACGAGCACCTCATCCATCGCCCCGCTCCTCGGCCCAAAGCCAGCACTTCACCCACCGGCCTCCCTCAGCCCGGACGGAAGGCGGATCCGCCGCGCACCGGTCGAACCGGGCGGGGCAGCGGTCCGCGAATCGGCAGCCCGCGGGCGGTCGGATGAGGCTCGGCGGCCGGCCCGGGATGGAGGCGAGGGGCCGGTCCTCCCGCAGCCACGGCACGCTGCTCAGCAGGGCCCGGGCGTAGGGGTGGAGGGGGTCGGAGAAGAACTGCGGGGCGGGGGAGTGCTCGACGATCTGGCCCGCGTACATCACCGCCACCTCGTCCGCGAGCTCGCTGGCGGTGGCCAGGTCGTGGGTGATGAGCAGGAACGTGGTCCCGAGCTCCCGCTTGATGGTCTTCAAGACGTTGAGGAGCGCCGCCTGGGTGAGCACGTCGAGGGCGCTCGTGGGCTCATCCAGGATCACCAGCTCCGGCCGCAGGATGAGGGCCATGGCCAGAACCACCCGCTGGCGCATGCCGCCGCTGAGCTCGAAGGGATAGCGGTCCACGAAGTCGAGGGGGATACCGACGAGCCGGAACACCTCCTCCACCAGCGGCCGCGCCTCCACGGGCCTCCGGACGTGTCCGTGCAGCAGGAGGGGCTCTGCGACTTGGTCTCCCACCCGGAGCACGGGGTTGAGGGCGTTCTGCGCCGCCTGCGGCACGAGGGCAATCCGCCGCCACCGCACCTCCCGCCGGAACGCTTCTTCCGGGAGCTGCACGAGCTCCAGCCCGTCGAGGAACACCTGGCCGGCGTAGGTGTGGACGTTGCGCGGGAGCAGCCGGAGGATGGCCCGTGCCAAGGAGCTCTTCCCGCACCCGCTCTCCCCGACCACCACCAGGGTCCGGCCGCGGTGCAGCTCGAGGTGCACGCCGTCCACGGCTTGCACGGGGCCCTGGACGGTGCGGAAGAACAGCCGCAGGTCCACGACCCGCAGCACGCTACAGCTCCCTCAGCCGCGGATTGAAGATCCGGTCCAGGGCGAACCCCAGCAGGGTGAACCCGAGGCCGGCGAGCATCAGGAGGGCGGCGGGCTCCAGCACCCAGTAGTACTGCCCCACGTAGAGGGCGCCCGCCCGGTACGCGTCCTCGATCACCTTCCCCCAGGTCGGGAGCAGCGGATCCCCAAGCCCCAGCACGCTCAACGTGGCCTCGAGGAACACGAAGCCCGGGATCAGGGTGACGAACTGCGGCACGAGGACAGGTACGGCCCGGGGCACCATGTAGAGGAACACGATGCGCACCCCACTCGCTCCGTACGCCCGGGCCGCCTCGATGTACGGCGACTCCTTGACCTGCAGGAACAGGGCCCGGTAGGTCTTGATCCCGCCTCCAAAGATCCCAAGCAGGATCACCACGCCCACGATGACCACAAGGCTCCGGGAGTACAGGGTGGCGACCATGATGAGGAGGGGAAGCCCGGGAAGGATGAGGTTCACCTCCGTGACCCGCTGGATGAGCCCATCGACCCACCCGCCGTACCAGGCGCCCAGGGCCGCGATCACGAGGGTGCTGAGGCTGCTGCCGACCGACGCCACCAGCCCGAACGCCATGGCTACAGGCGTCCCCCACAGGAGCGCAAGGCTGAGGTCCCTGCGCAGGTGGTCCGTGCCTGCGACCCCCTGCACCTGGCCGTACACCACAAGCCGCACCTGGAGGGTAGCCTCGGGCTCGAAGAGGTACGCCCGGACCCAGAGCCCGTACCGGCCCCGCACCGCCTCCCCCGGCCGGTCCGGATGGGAGAAGAGCACGACTTCGGGCTGCCCACCGAGCTCCTGGTGGAGCCGTCGGTCGGCGCTCATCCGGTAGACGTCCTCGCGGCGCACCGCCAGCTCCCCAAGTCGCATCTCCGCGCCGTCCGGAGTCCGCCAGGTGAGCTCCACCTGCGGGGCCTGGTCGCGGAAATGGGCCGTGAAGAAGACCGCGAGCTCACTGGGAAACCGCCGGTACGGGTAGTCGAACACGAGCACGCCCGTGACCTCCCGCACGCCCCCGCCCAGGGACCGCGCGGTCCACTGCCCGCTGTGGCCCTCCACCAGCACGGTGCGGGGCAGGTCCTCCCGCAGAAACCAGTTCACCCATGCGGGCCGGGCGTTGCGGGGGTTGTGCTGCCACAGCGCCTCCCCGCCCCGCCACAGGCGGACGGCCTCGCTGTAGGGGATCCGGATCACCGCGTACACGGAGAGGGCCACGAAGAACGCGATGATGCCAAGACCCGCCACCGCGGACCGATACCGCAAGAGGTCCTGGAGCACCCGCCGCACCCGCTATCCCCCCACCCGCACCCGAGGGTCCACGAGGGCGTAGGCCACGTCCAGCAAAAAGACGGTCAATGCCAGCAGGTATGCGTAGAGGATGGTGGCGCCCACGATCACGGGCGTGTCCGCGAGTCCCACGGCCTGGTAGAGGGTACGGCCTAGACCCGGCCAGTTGAACACCGTCTCCAGCACGATGGCCCCCGTCCACGCGCCGATGAGGCCGAGGGCGAAGCTGGTCAGCAGGGTGGGAAGAGCGGGCCGGAGGATGTACCGCCGCTCGAGCAGCGAACCGGGAAGCCCCTTGGCCCTTGCCAGCTCCACGTAGTCCTCGCTGCTGAAGATCAGAAAGAACGTGCGCCAGGAGTAGATGGCGAGCGGTAGGGAGGTCAGGGTGAGGGCCGCCACGGGCAGGACCATGTGCTTGAGGACGCTTGCCGCGTACGCGAGCCGGCCTTCCGGCGGGGGAGCGTCCACCATCCCGCCAAAGGGCAGCCACCGCAGCCACGCGGCGAAGATCAGGATGAGGAAGATCCCGTAGAACCAGGCGGGCGGGGTGGACAAAGGAGCCAGGGCCACCACCAGCCGGTCGAGGGGGCTTGCGTACCGCCGGGAAAGAGTCAGGGCCGCGGCCACGGAGACGAAGAAGAGCAGGATCTGGGTGGTGGCGAACAGGAGCAGGGTCGGCGGCAACCGGTCGAGGAGGATGAGGCGTACGAGTCTCGACCCGGTGTCGCTGGTCATCCGCTCCGCAAACCCCAGCCGCAGCAGGAGCGCGTCCCGCAGGTAGACCAGGGACCGTGCGAGGAACGGACGGTCAAGCCCCAGGCGCCGTTCCTCCACCCGGATCATCTCCGCCACCACCCGCTCCCGCACCTCAGGGGGCAGCCTCCGGATCTGCTCGCTCATGGACGCCACGAGGGCTACCTGCTCCCGGATCTCCGCCCGCTTGATCTGGTCCACGTACCCGCCCATGTTGGCCACCAGGATCGTGAGGTAAACGCCCACCGCGGTGGTCAGAAAGAGCGCAACCCCCCGGGTGACGGTATAGGTCGCTACCCGGACCCAGGTGGAGACGGCCCGCGGACGTATCAGGGGAAGAGGAACCGCCTGGGCCATCGAGGGTTACTGCCGAGGCAGGGCCGTGAAGGTCGCGGCGGCGAAGCTCGGGATGCTCACCGCCCGGGAGACGACGATCACCTCCAGTCGCGCAGCCCCCGGCCTCAGGCGTGCGGTCACCTGCGGGGAGAGGACGACCCGCCACACCTCCCCTGAACGCTGGACCCGCCCGCTTCCCACGAGCTTGTTGCGGGCGTCGAACAGGAGGTACTTCACCTCCTCGATCTCCTGCACCGGATAGGGCTGTCCCCGGTACGTGATCCGGACGTCAAACGCGGCCTGCTGGCCGGCCCGCACGGTGCGGGGGCCGCTCAGGGAGACGGTGGCGATCCGGGGTTCTCCGAACCGCAGCCACTTCGTGGACGGATCCGGGAACCGGCCAAACCGCCTGAGCTCCACGATCTTCTCCACGGGCGAGACCCGCTGCAGCAGGAACGGTCCCATCCCCACCCAGTAGTGCCCGCGGCCCGCCCGCCACGCGGAAAGCAACCGCCACCGCTGCCGTGCCTCCTCGGGCGAGATCCACCGGCGCAGGGCCCGCTCGAAGGGGATGTAGTTCTCCCGGCGCGCCTCCTCCAGCTCCCGGTCGAGGATGGCCAGGGTGGGGCCGGCCACGTAGTTCAGCCGTTCCACCTTCTTCTCCGTCGCCTTCGCGGCCGTGAAGGCAGCCCGGCCGCTTATCTCCGCCCGGATCCCCAGGGCCACGGTGTGCCAGGGCCCTGGCCCGAACCCGTACACCGGCCAGAAGGCGCCCGCGGAGGTCATGAGCTCCGCCTCGAGCGCCCAGTCCGTGCTGTAGTACTCCACCACGAGGGGGTCCTCCCGGACGATGCGGAACCCCCGGAAGGTCTCCACGAAGGACCGGAAGGCGGGAAGGTAGGAGCGGTCGAAGAGGGGGCTTGTTTCCTCCGCCCGCTCAAACGTGAGGATCCAGCCGAGCAGGATATCCCCGAGACTCAGGCGGTTGCCGTCGTGCCACTGCACCTTCCGGAAGAGGTCCCGCTCGAAGTAGACCACGCTCTTCCGGGTCGCCGTAAGGCCTTGAGGGTACCGCTCCCGCACGGTCACGAACCGCTGGGCCCGGGAATCCCACCCGATGATGGCGTCCTCTGGCACCCGGATCTGGGGCGCAAACCGCAGCTCCACCCAGTCCGCGCTCTTGGTGACGGGCAGTCCTTGCTGGACTGTGACCTCTACCTTCTCGATCCGCTGCGGGACCGGCAGTCCCGTGTACGGGTCCGGGAGCAGGGGGTAGTCCTGGGTGGCGCGGATGAGGGTGGTGTCGAAGATCCAGTTGGACCCGCCGACGGGGTTCCAGGGTTCCGCGAGGATACTCCGGAGTCCGATCCGGACCACGCCGCCGGCCCGATCCCGGTAGCGGAGGGTGTAGGGCCAGAGGACCGAGCCCGCAAGCCCGCCCGCGAGGTCGCTCACCACCTCCAGCTCCCTCCGCCACGCCAGCACGGGGAGCCGGTCCACGAGCCACACCCGGACGGAGTCCTGCAGGGCAAGCTCCAAGGCCCGGGCGAGCAACCGGTTGCGTTCCTGGATGGACCGGAAGCGCCGCTGGGCAAGCCGTTCGCTGAGCCGGTCGAACTCAGGGCTCGGACGGTACGCCTGCCAGAGGGGAGACGGGAGGCCGCGCCGCGTGTAGAAGAAGTCGAAGACGTCTACCTGGTCCCGGTCGATGACCGTGCTGATCCACCCGCCCGTGTAGAGGTGCCACCGTCCCGCGGCCGGATCCCCCGTGCTCCAGATGGGGCTCAGCTCTGGGGCCCGGCCATACCGCCGCTCTACGGTAAACCCCAGCTGCTCCAGCAGCCCCGCGACGTAGTCTCCGATCTGCCGCCGCTCGTCCTCGATCCGGATCAGGAAGGTGAGGACCACGGGTTGGCCCCGGAAGTGCCACTTCCCGCCCACCAAGGTGGCCCCGAGCTTCTGCATCTCCTCCGTGATGACGGACCGGGCCCGGTCCGGGTTGTGGGCGTAGCGGATCTCCAGCCGCCTCGCCACCTCCGCGATCCGGGCGTAGTCGGGGAAGGCCCGGCTGATGGGGAGGTAGCGGGGCGAACCCAGCCCGCCCATGAGCTCCTGGGCGATGTACTGCCGGTCCACGAGCCAGTTCATGGCCTCCCGGATCCGGGGAACCGCGAAGGGGTTGAGCCGGTCGGTGCCCGGGAAGACGGGTCCCACGGGGTTAAAGGTGAGCTCGTGGTACAGGCCGTAGCTGGTGGTGGAGGTGAGGGATCGGCTCTGACGGATCCGGCTCGCGATCTCGGGAATCGCCGTCTCGCTGAACCAGGCGTGCAGGTCCCCGGCTTCCATCCGCCGCACCGCGGCCGCCTCGGTGGGCTCCTCCACCGCGATGACCGCGTCCACCCACGCTCCGACCCGCGATCCTTGGCCCACCGCTCCCCCGGACAGGCCCAGGACCACCAGGGCCACCAGCCCCACAACGATCCCGTACCTCCACCCGACCCTTCGCATACGCCACCTCCGCATACGCCACCTCTCCCCACGGACGCAAAGCACCGCGGGTTCCCAATTTATTCTATTCCGCGGCCTTCTCGAGGGGCGCGTAGCTGAGCGCGAGGCGCTTGGTGCCAAGCCCGGGGAAGTGGACGGTGACCACGGTCCGGCTCCCCTCCCCCTCGATCTCCACCACCCGGCCGCGGCCGAAGTGGCGGTGCTGCACCCACTCCCCCACCCGGAGCTGTAGTACCTCCTGGTTTTGAGGATCAGGCCACCCACCTCCCGTGGCCCGGGAGACCTCCCGCAGACAGCTTTGGGGAAGCTCCTCCAAAAATCGGGAGGGGACGTTCACGGTGGTGCGGCCGAAGAGGGTGCGCTGGCGGGCGTAAGTAAGGTAGACGAGCTCCTTCGCCCGGGTAAGGCCCACGTACGCGAGCCGCCGCTCCTCCTCCAGCTGCCGGGGATCTTCCAGGGAACGGCTGTGGGGGAAGAGGCCCTCCTCGAGCCCGCACAGGAAGATCACGGGAAACTCCAGCCCCTTGGCCGCGTGCAGGGTCATGAGGGTCACCCGGTCCTGGGTCTCGTCGTACGTGTCCACGTCCGTCATCAGGGCCACGTGCTCCAGGAAGGCCTCCACGGACACTTCTCCGCTTACCCGCTCGAACTCCTGTGCCACGGTCACGAGCTCCCGCAGGTTCTCCAGCCGGGAGGAGGCCTCCTCCGTTCCCTCGGCCTCCAGGGCCGCCCGGTACCCGGTCCGGTCGATGGCCAGGGCGATGAGCGCGGAGACCGTGCAACGGCTCATTGCCTCCTCCAGCTCCTCCAGGACCGCCACGAACCCCTCCACCGCCCGCCGGATCTGAGGGGAGAGGGAACCGAGGACCTCCGGATGCCGCATGGCCTGTAAGGGCGGGATGCCGAGGCGCTCCGCGGCCGCCTCGATCTTCGCCACCGTCCCCTCTCCGATGCCCCGGCGGGGCACGTTGATGACCCGGCGCAGGCTCAGGACGTCCCGGGGATTCGCCAGGAGCCGCAGGTAGGCGAGGAGGTCCTTCACCTCCCGCCGCTCGTAGAACCGTAAGGCGCCCACCACCTGGTACGGGATCCCCGTCCGCAGGAAGGCCTCCTCGAACTGGCGGGACTGGGCGTTGGTCCGGTACAGGACCGCGCACGCCCGCAGGGGGTAGCCGCGGGCCTGCAATTTCCGGATCTCCTCCACCACGAACCGGGCCTCGTCGTGCTCGTCCAACGCCGCGTACACGGTGAGGGGCTCCCCCGTGGGGTTGTGCGTCCACAGGCGCTTGGGGTAGCGGTGGGGGTTATGCGTGATCAGGTGCTCCGCGGCCTCCAGGATGGTCCGGGTGGACCGGTAGTTCTGCTCGAGGGGGATGACGCGGGCGTCGGGGAAGTCGCGCTCGAACTCCAGGATATTGCGGATGTCCGCCCCCCGCCACCCGTAGATGGCCTGGTCCACATCGCCCACCACGCACAGGTTCCGGTGCCGGGCCGCGAGGGCGCTGAGGAGGCGGAACTGGACGGGGTTCGTATCCTGGTACTCGTCCACGAGGATGTGGAGGAACCGTTCCTGGCACGCCGCGAGTACGTCCGGACAGGTCTCGAACAGGCGCAGGGTCTCCAGGAGCATGTCGTCGAAGTCCAGGGCGCCGTGCTCGCCGAGGACCCGCTGGTACTCCCGCCACACCGCGACGACGAGGTGCTCGAAGTAGGTGGTAGCCCGCCGCTCGTAGTCCGGGAGAGCGACGCCCTCGTTCTTCGCCCCGGAGATCGCCGCGAGCACCGCCGCCGGAGGAACCCGGCGCTCGTCGAGCTGGAGCCGGCGCAGGGCTTCCCGGATCGCCGCCCGCTGGTCCTCCTCGTCGTACACCACGAATCGGGGGCTGAGCCCGATGCGCTCCCCCCACCGCCGGAGGAGGCGGCCGCAGATCCGGTGGAAGGTGCCGACCCAGATGCGCTCCGCGACCCGCTCCCCCACGAGCTGCGCGATCCGCTCCCGCATCTCACCCGCGGCCTTGTTGGTGAAGGTGACCGCAAGGATCCGGTCCGGCGGGACTCCCCGGCCCCGCACGAGGTAGGCCACCCGGTAGGCCAGGACCCGGGTTTTCCCGCTCCCTGCACCCGCGAGGACCAACAGCGGTCCCCCCTCGTGCAGGACCGCCTCCCGTTGCGCGGGATTGAGGTCGGTGAGGAGATCCGACAGGCGCATCACGACCCGTACCGCTCCGCCACCAGGGCCACAAACCGCTCCACGGGCTCGAGGCTCTCCAGAGCCTCGAGGACCCGGCTCGGATCCAGGCGCAGGTACCCGTGAACTACCACGTTTCGAAAACCGGGGAGCAGGGCCAGCCGGTCGACCAGGTCCGGAGGGAAGTGGAGGTGCCGGAGGTTCTCCACCGCCCCTCGGTAGTCCGAGAAGGCCAGCCCCGCGGAGGCGGAGAGTTCTCCCGCCACGTCGATGACCATCTGGGCCACCAGGAGGAGGGAGTGGACCACGTCATTCCGCAGAGACAGGTTCTCCTCGAGATCCGCGGGCCGGATTCCCCTTGCCCGCAACGCCTGCAGGTGCTTTAAGTACACCCGCAGCTGGCTAACCCGCTCCGCGAGAAAGCTCATGGCGCACGCTCCGCAGGAGGGTACGCTCGTGTCGGGCGAGGAACGGGGCGAGGTCTGCGGCCCGTAACAGGGTATCCCGCAGGAACGCCCGAAACGCTTTCTCTTCCCGACAGTAGATCTGTACCCCTTCCCGAAGCACCCGGGACGCGAGGAGGGGAGGTGCCTCGTTCAGGATGAGCACGTCCACCTCGTTCCGGTGGAGGACCCCCACGAGGTCACTCGCAAGCCGCACCCGCAGGGCGAAGAGGTCCGCCTTCCGGGCGATCTCGGGCGCCACCACCACCGCCACGTCTACATCGCTTTCCCGGCACGCCCGGCCCGCAAAGACGCTCCCAAACCCGAACACGGCGAGGATAGGTTCCTGCCGGGAGAAGTAGGCGCGCAACCGCTCCCGCATCTCGGGGTCCACCCCGCCTCCGACAAGGCTATGCTACCCCACCCCCTGCCCGAACGGCACGCCGGCCTACTCCCACTCGATGGTGGCGGGAGGCTTACTGGTGATGTCGTAGACCACCCGGGTGATCTCCGGGACCTCCCGGGTGATGCGGGCCGCGAGGGTCTCCAGGAGCTCTGGAGGAAGGCGCGCCCAGTCCGCGGTCATGCCGTCCTCGCTGGTCACCGCGCGCACCACGGCCACGTATCCGTAGGTGCGGGCGTCGCCGGCCACGCCCACGGCCCGGACGGGCAACAACACGCAGAAGGCCTGCCAGAGGGCGCGCGCAAGGCCGGCCCGCCGGATCTCCTCCGTCACGATGGCGTCCGCCTCCCGGAGGATGCAGAGCTTCTCCTCCGTCACCTCCCCCACCACCCGGATGGCGAGGCCCGGGCCCGGGAAGGGGTGGCGCCAGATGAGCTCGTCCGGAAGGCCGAGGGCCTTCGCGAGCTCCCGCACCTCGTCCTTAAAGAGCTCCCGGAAGGGCTCCACGAGGCGGAACCGCATGCGCTCCGGGAGGCCGCCCACGTTGTGGTGGGTCTTGATGCGGGCCGCGGTGCGGGTGCCGCTCTCGATGACGTCCGGGTAGAGGGTGCCCTGCACGAGGAACTCGACCCGTCCCAGGGTGCGGGCGTGCTCCTCGAAGACCCGCACGAACTCCTCGCCGATGCGCCGCCGCTTCTCCTCCGGGTCCACCACGCCTCGCAGCCGCTCCAAAAACCGGGCGGAGGCGTCCACGTGGAGGAGGGGGATGCGGAAGTGGTCGCGGAAGGTACGCACCACCTGCTCCGCCTCGCCCTTGCGCAGGAACCCGTGGTCCACGAAGATGCACGTGAGCTGGTCTCCCACGGCCCGGTGCACCAACGCCGCGGCCGCGGAGGAGTCTACTCCGCCCGAGAGGGCGCACAACACCCTCCTGCTCCCCACCTGCTCCCGCACCCGGGCGATGGCCTCCTCGAGGAACGAGGCCATGGTCCACGACCCGACGCACCCGCATACCCCGAACAGGAAGTTGCGCAGCACCTCCCGTCCCCACGGCGTGTGGGAGACTTCAGGGTGGAACTGCACGCCGAAGAGCCGCCGGACGGGATCCGCCATGGCGGCGCACACGCCCTGGTCCGTGCGGGCGAGGGGAATGAATCCGGGCGGGAGCTCCAGCACCGCGTCCCCGTGGCTCATCCAGCACAACAGCCGCCGCTCGAGCCCCCCAAACAACCCGCCCGGCTCCTCCACGAAGAGCCGGGTGCGGCCGTACTCCCGCTTCGGGCTCGGGCCCGTGCGACCTCCCAGCACGTGGGCCATCCACTGCATCCCGTAGCAGATCCCCAGCACGGGGACCCCCAAGGACAGGACCGCGGGGTCCGCGTGCGGGGCACCGGGTTCGTAGACGCTTGCGGGCCCGCCCGACAGCACGATGCCCTTGGGGCGGAGGTCCTGAAGGCGGGCGGCCGGGGTGTCGTACGGGAGGATGAGGCTGTAGACCCGGAGCTCCCGGATGCGGCGGGCGATGAGCTGGGTATACTGGGCACCGAAATCGAGGACGACGACGAGATCGGAGGTGGGCGGGCGGAGGTCAACCGGAGCGGGGTCTTCTACCTGCATCCCCCTCACGGCCGGCCCTGGCCCACCCGCTGCGCGAACTGCACCGCCTTGCCCTCCGTGGCGAGGGCCGGGGCCAGCACGATCTCCACCCGGTGCATCTCCCGGAGGGTGGCAGCTCCGCACATCCCCATGGCGGTGCGCAGGGCTCCCACCAGGTTCTGGCTCCCGTCGTCCACCCGGGCGGGGCCCAGGAGGATCTCCCGCAGCGTCCCCGTGGTCCCCACCCAGATGCGGGTGCCCCGGGGAAGGGCGGGGTGCGGGGTCGCCATGCCCCAGTGGTACCCGCGGCCCGGCGCCTCCTCCGCCTTTGCAAGGGCGCTCCCCAGCATCACCGCGTCCGCCCCGCACGCGATGGCCTTCGCGAGATCCCCGCCCACGCTGAGCCCTCCGTCCGCGACCACGGGGACGTAGCGGCCCGTGCGGGCGAAGTAGTCGTCCCGGGCCGCGGCCACATCGCACAGGGCGGTGACCTGCGGCACTCCCACGCCCAGCACCCGCCGGCTGGTGCACGCGGCGCCAGGCCCCACACCCACGAACACCCCTGCGACCCCCGCCTCCAGCAACCCCATGGCCTGGGCGTACGTAACACAGTTCCCCGCCATCACGGGGACCTTCATGTGGTCCACCAGCTCCCGCAGGGAGACGGCCCGGCCCTGGCTGGACCGGTGGTGGGCGGTCACCACGGTCGACTGCACCACGAGGATGTCGACGCCTGCGTCCACCGCGATGGGGGCCAGCCACGGGGCGTTTGCAGGGGTGACGGAGGCCATGGCCACCGCGCCCGTCCGCTTGATCTCCTGCACCCTCCGCGCCACGAGGTCCTCCCGGATGGGGCGGCGGTACACCGCCTGCAACACCTCCACGCACCGCTCCGCGCTTGCGGCCACGATGGCGTCGAGGGCCTCCGTGGGGTCCTCGTACCGGGTCTGGATCCCCTCCAGGTTGAGGACCGCGGCCCCGCCCAGCTCGTGCAGGGCCGCCGCCACCCGTACGTCCGTCACGCTGTCCATGGCCGCGGCAAGCACCGGGATCCGGAAGCGGAAATCCCCCACCTCCCACGAGGTGTCCACGTCCCCGGGGTCCAGGGTACTTTCTGCGGGGACCAGGGCGATGTCGTCGTACCCGTAGGCCCGACGGGCCCACCGGCCCGCTCCGATGGGCTCTCCCACCGCGAGCTCGCGCTTTTCGGGGATGCGCTCCGGGATCTGCGTCCTCATCGGTACACCTCCGGCTTCAGCACGCAGACGAAGGGCAGGTTCCGATACAGCCCCGCGTAGTCCAGGCCGTATCCCACCACGAACTTGTTGGGGATCCGGAAGCCCACGTACCGTAACGGGACCTCGCGGATCCGGCGCTCCGCCTTGTCCAGGAGCACGCACACCGCAAGGCTCGCGGGGTACCGCGCCTTGAGGGTGGTCAGCAGGTAGTCCAGGGTGAGCCCCGTGTCCACGATGTCGTCCACCAGGATCACATGCCGCCCCTCGATGCTCTCGTTGAGATCCTTGAGGATCCGCACCACCCCGGTACTCTCCGTGCTCCGGCCGTAGGCGCTCGTGGCCATGAAGTCGAGGTGTACAGGAATGGTGATGGCCCGCAGGAGGTCGCACACGAAGAACACCGCACCCGTGAGGATGCCCACCAGAAGCGGCTCTTTCCCCTCGTAGTCCTGCGAGATCTGCCGCCCCAGCTCCCGCACCCGGGCCTGCAGGGCCTCCTCCGGGATCAGGACTTCCGCCACGTCGTCCAGTAGCCCCACGGCGCGGATCCTTTGCCGCAGATTGTAGAGGGACGGCAAAACGGGCGTCAACCGAGGCGAGGCCCTTACGTTCGGAACCGAATTCTCCTTCTCGGCCGTACTAACCGGATCGTTCGGTATTGACGAATACTCTGCTTCCCGGCTTCGTGAGGGGCACCCCTTGCTGGCAGAGGGGACAGGTTTGAGGTGGGTACGTTTGGAGGTCCAGGCGCACCCGGGACACGAACGGAACCCCGAATCCGGGATCCTGCCCGCCCGTGCGGTCCACGAGGCTCACCACCCCCACGACCTCCGCCCCGGCCTCCCGCACCAGATCCAGGACTTCCCGCACGGATCCGCCCGTGGTCACCACGTCCTCCGCCACCAGCGCCCGCTCCCCTCGGCGCAGGGAGAAGGACCGCCGGAGGGTCAGGCGGCCCTCCGTCCGCTCCGCCCAGATCGCCCGAGCCCGGAGCTGCCGGGCCAGTTCGTACACCAAGGGGATCGCACCCAGGGCCGGCCCCACCACCACCTCCACGCCCTTTGCCCGGAAGGCCTCCGCAAGGGGACGGACGATCCGCTCCGCGAGCTCCGGGTGCTGGAGGACCAAGGCGCACTGCACGTACTGAGGGCTGTGCAGGCCGGAGGTGAGCAGGAAGTGGCCCTCCAGGAGGGCGCCCGCGCGCCGGAAGGTCGCGAGGACCTCCTCGTCCGTCATCCCGCCGCCTGGGCCAGGGCTTCCGCGAACGCGCGGGCTGCGGCCAACGGGTCGGGGGATGAGAGGACGGGCCGGCCGACCACCACGTAGTCGGCACCCGCGGCCGCGGCCGCGTGCAGGTCCCCGGTACGGGCCTGGTCGTCGTCCGCCACCGGGCCGGGCCGAATGCCCGGGACCACCGTCAGGAACGCCGTCCCGAGCGCCCGCTTGAGCTCCCCGACCTCCCGGACCCCACACACCACCCCATCCAGCCCGGCCTCCCGGGCGAGGGTCCCGAGCCGTACCACCGCCTCTTGGGGGGAGCCCGCGATCCCCAGGGACCGTAACTCCTCCTCGTCCAGGCTGGTGAGCAGGGTCACCCCGATGATCCGGGGGGGGCTTTCCGCCTCCCGTGCCGCCTGGACCGCCCGCCGGAGCATCTCCCGGCCGCCGAGGGTGTGCACGGTGAGCATGTGCACCCCGAGCTCAGCGGCGTGCCGTACCGCGGCCGCCACCACCTGCGGGATGTCACAGAACTTCAGGTCTAGGAAGACCCGGGCACCGGAGTCCCGCACCAGGCGCACCGCGTCTGGACCGCAGGCGGTGAAGAGGGCGGATCCCACCTTGAAGAAATCCACGGCCGGGCGCAATTGGCGCACCAGCCGTTCTGCGGCCGCCCGATCGCCCACGTCCAGGGCCACGATGAGCTCAGGGGCACGCGGCATGGGGAAGTTCCAGGGCGCCGACGAGCTCTCCGATCGACCCCATCCCCTGGGCCAGGAGGTAGTCCCGGAGCCCCTCCACGATCTCCTGGGCCACCCTGGGGTTTTTGAGGGTGGCGGATCCCACGGCCACCGCGGAGGCCCCGGCCAGGAAGAACTCCGCCGCGTGCTCCGCGGTCTCAATCCCGCCCATCCCGATGAGGGGGATCGGGACGGACCGGCTCACCTCGAACACCATGCGGACCGCCACGGGCCGGATGGCCGGCCCCGAAAGCCCGCCGGTGATCCCGCCGAGTTTGGGCCGGCGGGTCCGCACGTCGATGGCCATGCCGAGGAGCGTGTTGATGAGGCAGAGGGCGTCTGCTCCTGCTTGCGCCGCGGCCCGGGCCACGGCCACGATGTCCGTCACGTTGGGGGTGAGTTTGACGAAGAGGGGCCGGCGCACCATCGCCCGCACGGCCCGCACGAGCTCCCGCAGCAGGTCTGGGTCCGTGCCGAAGACGAGTCCGTTTGCCACGTTGGGGCAGCTCACGTTGAGCTCCAGCGCCGCGATCCCCTCCGCCTCCTCGAGCCAACGGGCGAGCTCGCAGAACTCCGCGGTGCTGTGCGCCGCGATGCTCGCGACGATGGGGATCCCGAGCGCGCGCAGGAAGGGGAGGTCCTTGGTGAGGAAGGCGGCGAGGCCCGGATTCCGGAGCCCCACGGAGTTCAAAAAGCCCCCGTCCACCTCCACGAGGTCCGGCCGCGGATTTCCAGCTCGGGGCTCGAGGGTGATGGACTTGGTGACGAACCCGCCGAAGGCCTGAAGGTCCACCACCTGGGCGAACTCCCGGCCGTGCCCGAGGGGCCCTGCGGCACACAGGACGGGGTTCGAAAAGCGCACCCCCGCGATCGTCACGGAGAGGTCCACGGTCATCCCGCCTCCACCGCCGCCTGCAGACGCGGTCTCAGGTCCTCCTCCATCCACACGACCCGCCCCTCCACCACGGTCGCCAGAGCCTTCCCGCGCAGGGTCCAGCCCGCGAAGGGGGTGTTGCGGGACTTGCTGCTGAACCGGGCAGGATCCACCCGCCACTCCCGCTCGGGATCGAGCAAGACGAGATCCGCGGGCGCGCCGACCCGGAGGGTTCCGCCGGGAAGGCCGAGGATGCGGGCAGGGCGGTCGGTGAGGAGGGAGAGGACCCGCAGAAGCGGCCATCCCTCCTGCCACACCAGCCGCGTGAGCACCACCCCGAGGAGCGTCTCGAGGCCGATGACCCCGAACGGCGCCGCGTCGAACTCCACCAGCTTCTCGCTCGGCGCGTGAGGCGCGTGGTCGGTGGCGATGCAGTCGATGGTCCCGTCCTGCAGCCCCTCCAGCAGGGCCGCCACGTCCTCCGCGCTGCGCAGCGGCGGGTTCACCTTGAAGTTCGGGTCATAGCCCTCGAGGCTCTCGTCCGTGAGGGTGAGGTGGTGCGGGGTGACCTCCGCGGTGACGGGCACCCCGCGGGCCTTCGCCTCCCGGATGAGGCGCACGGACCCGCGGCTGCTGACGTGCTGGATGTGCACGTGGGCTCCGGTCTCCTCCGCGAGCACGAGGTCCCGCGCCACCACCACCTCCTCCGCGCTGCGGGGAATTCCCCGCAGGCCCAGCCGCGCGCTGACCTCGCCTTCGTGCATCACCCCGCCCGCGGAGAGGGACGGTTCCTCACAGTGCTCGAGGATGCGTAGCCCGAACATCCGGCTGTAGAGCATGGCCCGGCGGAGCAGTCCTGCATCCGCCACGCTGTGGCCGTCGTCCGACAGACCGACCGCCCCCGCGGCCGCAAGCGCCCCGATGGGACTCAGCTCTTTGCCCGCGAGTCCCTTCGTGATGGCCCCTACCGGGTACACCCGCACCACGCCCACCTCCCGGGCCCGGTTCCGGATGTACGTGATCACCACGGGGTCGTCCGCGGGCGGGCTGGTGTTGGCCATGCACACCACGCTCGTCACCCCGCCCCGGGCCGCGGCCCGGGTGCCGGAAGCGATATCCTCCTTGTGGGTCTGCCCCGGGTCCCGGAGGTGCACGTGGAGGTCGATGAGCCCTGGGGCCACCACCAGGCCCCGCGCGTCCAGCACCTGGGCCCCCTCCGGCTGGAGGCCCCGCGCGACCGCGGCGATGCGGCCCCGCTCGACGAGCACGTCCGCCACCTCGTCCCGGCCACAGCTCGGGTCGATCACGCGGCCGCCCCGGATCCAGAGCCGATCCATGGCAGGACGCCTACGACACCCCTGCGGGTTCCCGACGCACCACGGGCTCCAGATCCGGGCGGACCTGGGCAGAGGCGAGCAGGTCGTAGAGGACGGCCATCCGCACCGCCACCCCGTACGTGACCTGCCGGAGGATCACCGACTGCGACCCGTAGGCCACCTCCGGCGTGATCTCTACCCCCAGGTTCATGGGACCGGGGTGCATCACGAGGGCGTCGGGCTTCGCCGCGCGCAGGCGCTCCGGGGTGAGGGCATACAGCCGCGCAAACTCCCCCAGGGACGGTACGAAGGCCCCGGCCGCGCGCTCCAGCTGCATCCGGAGGGGCATCACCACGTCCGCACCGTCCAGGGCTTCCTCGACCCGCGGGGTCAGCTGCGCGTTCGGAATGTCCAGGGATCGAGGGAGCAGGGTGGGAGGGCCGCACAGCACCACCCGGGCGCCCAGCAGTCCCAGCCCGTAGGCGGTGGAGCGGGCCACCCGGCTGTGGAGGATGTCGCCGAGGATGGCCACCTTCAGCCCCGCGATCCGTCCTTTGACCTCCCGGATGGTGAGGAGGTCCAAAAGCCCCTGGGTGGGGTGCTCGTGCATCCCGTCTCCCGCGTTGACCACGCCGCACCGGACGTGCCGGGCCACGAAGTGCGGGGCTCCGGAGCTCGCGTGCCGGAGCACGAGGAGGTCCACCCCCATGGCCTCCAGGGTCCGGGCCGTATCGAGCAGGGACTCGCCCTTCTGCACGGAGCTCGTCGGCACATCGAAGACCAGGACCTCCGCACCCAGCCGCCTCGCCGCGAGCTCGAAGGAGGTGCGGGTCCGGGTGCTGGGCTCGTAGAAGACCAGGGCGACCACACGGCCCCGGAGGGCGTCAGGAGGGAGCTCCCTTCGGAGGGCCGCACGGGAAAGGTCGAGGAGGGCCTGGATCTGCCCGGCGGTGAGGGTTCGCAGGCCGAGCAGATCCTTCCCGAGAATCCTCATCCGACACCCCTCCTTCCCTCAGATCCGGGGCGCCGGACCGGCGGCAAGAAAAACGCCTTCTTGCCGCCGGCAAGAAGGCCACCAAGCCTCATCTTGTTGCGCCCCTTGCCGGCCTCGCTGGACCGACTTAAAGGTGCTTTCTCGGCTACACTATCACGTGGGAGACCACCGGTCAACGGGAAAGGAGGGGAGGAGGATGAAGATCACGTACTTGGGGCATGCGTGCTTCTTGCTGGAGACCCGGGCGGGCAAGCGGATCCTCATCGATCCCTACAACGAGCAGGTCGGTTACCCGATGCAACCGGTCCCCGCGGATCTCGTGCTCATCAGCCACGAGCACTTCGACCACAACCACGTGGCCCTCGCCAGCGGCTCCCCGCGGGTGATCCGGGGCCTGCGGGATGAGGGGAAGGACTGGGCGGAGGTCAAGGAGGCGGTGGACGGCATCGAGATCTCCACGGTGCGCACCTACCACGACGAGACCCAGGGATCCCAGCGGGGAAAGAACGCCATGTTCTGGGTCGTCGCGGACGGGATCCGCGTCCTACACGCGGGGGACCTGGGGCATACGCTGGACGCGCAGACCGCGGCCGAGGCCCAGAACCCGGACATCTTCATGGTGCCCGTGGGCGGCTACTACACCATCGATGCGGCCACCGCGGACCGGGTGATCGACCAGATCAACCCGCGGGTGGTGATCCCCATGCACTACCGGACGGAGGCCAACCCGGACTGGCCCATCGCTCCCCTCGACCCGTTCCTCGCGAACAAGCAGAACGTGAGGCAGGTGGGCCACACGGTGGAGGTCACCGGCCTCCCCGCCACGCGGGAGTTTTGGGTCATGGAGTGGAAGGCGTAGGGCAGAGCCAGTTGAGGAGGGTGCGCACGCCGAACCCCGTGGCGCCCTTGGGGAGGTGGGGGGCCTGGCCCTCGGGGCCGTCGAGGTAGGCGACCCCCGCGATGTCCAGGTGGGCCCAGGGCCGGCCCTCCACGAACTCCCCGATGAAGGCGGCACCTTTTTGGGCCCCGCCGTACCGGCCTGCGGAGTTCTTGAGGTCGGCGATCTCGCTGCGCATGGCCTCCCGGAACTCCTCGTAGAGGGGAAGCTCCCACAACCGCTCCCCAGCCGCCTCTCCCGCCCGGATGAGGTCCTGGATGAGGGTGCGGTCGTTGCCCAGGATGGCGGCCGCGTAGTACCCCAGGGCCACGATGGCGGAGCCCGTGAGGGTGGCGAGGTCCACGAGGGCGTCGGGCCGGTAGCGGGCCGCGTAGCTGAGGGCGTCCGCCAGCACCACCCGACCCTCCGCGTCCGTGTTGGTGATCTCGATGGTCTTGCCGTTCATGGCCCGCACGATGTCCCCGGGCTTCATGGCCTCTTCACCGAGCAGGTTCTCCACCGCCCCCACGACCCCCACCACCCGGTGCGGTACTCTGAGGTCCGGGAGGGCCCACATGACGGCGAGCACCGCGGCCGCGCCCGCGCAGTCGGACTTCATGTGCTGCATGCCCTCCGCGGTCTTGATGTCGAGCCCGCCCGCGTCGAAGGTGACGCCCTTGCCGGCGATGACCACACGCCGCCGGGCTTCTTCAGGCTCGTACTCCAGCACGATGAGCTGCGGTGGCTGCCGGCTCCCGCGGCCGACCGCGAGGATGGCGTTCGCACCCATGCGCCGCAGCTCTCGCGGCCCGTACACCCGGACCCGTAGGCCCTTCTCGCGGGCGATCCGGCGGGCGATGCGGGCCAGCTCAGGCGGGTTGATCTCGTTGGGCGGCGCGTTCACGAGATCCCGGGCAAAGCAGGTGGCCTCCGCGAACAGCTGCCCCCGCTGCAAGGCCTTCATCCGCTCAGGGCCGGTGCCGCCCAAGATCTGCACCGAGGTGATCTGGGGTTCCTCACCGGCCTTGTAGGCCTCGTACCGGTAGGCTCCCAGGTACAGCCCCTCCACCACGGCCTGCAGGTTCTCCGCGGAGATCCGTGGGGACCAGACCGCGAGGCGGTCCACCCGCTGGGACCGCGCCTCCCGCACGGCCACGGCCGCGGCCCGGCGCAGGGCGTCCGCTTGAGCATACCCGGCCTTCGGCCGGCCCATGCCTACGAGCACGAGGCGAGGGGGGAGGATCCGCCCGTGCGTGAACAGCCACAGGGTCCGGTCCCGCTTGGCCTCGAACCGCGCCAGCTGGACGGCCTCCCCGATCCACCCCTCCAAAGCCCGATCGAGTTCCTCCAAGACGGGTTCAAGGCTTCCTTCCTCCACCAGGAGGGCCAGGGCGTCGCACGCCACTTGCTCGGGCCGGGCGTCAGAGAGCAGGACCTGCATGCTTACCTCCCACCGAACACGGGAAAAGGCCGGCCCACGCCTTCCTCGCGGGCCCGCTCGTAGACGAACTTCGCCGCCGCCACATCCTCGAGGGCGATCCCCTGCGACTCGAACAGGGTGATCTCCGTGGACCCGGTGCGTCCGGGGACTTTCCCGGCCACGATGTCCGCGAGCTCCAAACTG
>FWWM01008394.1_pt1 | contig 19919 bp, 17 predicted proteins | sample 2228351 | NCBI WGS metagenome assembly FWWM01 (sample SAMEA103939774, study PRJEB20133) | metagenome
CCCCCACCACACCGCCCACCTCCACGCCTCCACCCACACCCGACCCGCGCCTCGGCGGCCGGCTGACGGTGCGCCTCTCCCGCGACATTGAGGCCCTCACCCCGCTCCGCTTCACCGACGATCCCGAGGCCGCCTGGCTGACGCAGGTCCTCTACCGTGGGCTGACCCGCCTGGACGCCCGGATGCAGCCCCGGCCGGCCCTGGCCGAGCGCTGGGAGATCTCCCCCGACGGCCTGGTCATCACCTTCACCCTGCGCCCAGACCTGCGCTGGAGCGACGGCGCACCCCTCACCGCCGAGGACGTCGCCTACACCTGGGACCTCTTGCGCCGCTGGGAACCCCGCAGCGGCATCCAGGCGGACCTGCAGGAGTACGTCGCCGCCGTCCAGGCCCCACGGAGCGACGCGGTCGTTTTCGTCCTGAACCGCCGCTTGGCCGCTCTCCTGGCCGACGCCGCCTTTCCGGTCCTCCCCCGGCACATCTGGGAAGACCTCTCCCCGGAGCAACTCCTCCAGGCCGACCTGCTGAAGCGACCGGTCGGCAGCGGCCCCTTTCTCCTGAAGGAACGCCGGCCCGGAGAGGCCCTCGTCCTGGAGCGCAACCCCCACTTTTACGGGCCGGCCCCCTTCCTCGACCAGGTGGCCTTTCTGGTCGCCCCCGACCCCACCGTGGCCGAGATGGCCCTGCGCCGAGGGGACCTCTCCATTGCCCTGCTTCCTTATGAAAACTGGGCCTCGCTGGAGCAGATGCCGGACCCAGAGGTACGCACGGTGCGCTACCCCGCGCCGCAGTACACCTTTGTCGGGTTCAATGTCCGCCCGGAGAGCCCCTTTGCCGACCGTCGCTTGCGTCAGGCCTGGGCCTACGCGATAGACCGGGAGGCCTTGCTCGCCGAGGTTATGGCCGGCCGGGCCATCCCCCTACACTCGCCGATCCTGCCGACCAACTGGGCCTACGATCCCACCCTTCCCGCCCCCCGGCAGGACCTGGAAAAGGCCCGCGCCCTGCTCCAGGAGGCCGGCTGGCAGGATGAGGACGGCGACGGCGTGGTGGAGAAGGATGGCCGGCCGCTCCAGGTGCGCCTCTTTGTCCGCGCCGACCGCGCCGAGCGCGTCGCCGCCGCCCGGCGCATCGCCGCCAACCTGGGCCAGGTCGGCTTTGCCATCGAGGTCCTCCCCGCCGACCAGGAGAGCGTCATCGCGGCCAAACTCCGCCCGCCCTACGACTTGGACGCGCTCCTGATGCGCTGGCGCAACCTGGGCCCCGACCCGGACCTCTTTTACCTCTTTCACTCCTCGCAGGTCTGGGAAGGGCCGGACGACCAACGGGAAAACCTCTACAACTTTGTCGGCTACCGCAGCGTAGAGGCCGACGACCTGCTGGTTGCCGGCCGCAGCACCTACGACCCCGAGGCCCGCCGCCCCATCTACGCCCAACTCCAGGCTCTTCTGGCCGAGGACCTGCCCTACGACATCCTCTGGGGCGACCCCCGCTACCTGGCCCTGGACGTCCGCCTGACGACCGATGAGGGGCCGGTCGTGGCGGGTACGCCCTATCTGTTCTGGGAAATCGAGCGCTGGTATGTGCAGGATTGAAAACCACTGCTGCCGCCGGACACGCAGAGGAGAAATGGATTGAGCCGGGTAAGGAAACTCCTCAGCAATCTCCGCGGTAAAGCCCTTCTTCTCAACAGGGACAAGACGGGCCAACCCACTCGGGAGGATTACGATGACACTGAAAGGCATCCACCTGCTCCTGACCTACCGTTGCGACCGCGAGTGCGACCACTGCTTCGTCTGGGCAAGTCCTTCCGCTCAGGGAGTGATGAGCCTGTCGCTGATCCGCGAAATGCTGGTCGGGGCGCGGCGGCTGGGGACGGTGCGCCTCGTCTACTTTGAGGGGGGCGAGCCGTTCCTCTTTTACCCCCTCATGGCCGAAGGAATGCGCCTGGTGGCCCAGGCCGGCCTGGAAAACGGCATCGTCAGCAACGCCTACTGGGCCACCGGTCCGGAGGAGGCTCGCCTGTGGCTGCGGCCCCTCCAGGACCTGCGCCTGGTGGACCTGAGCCTCAGCAGCGACCTCTTTCACGGCGAGGAAAAAGAACCGGCCGAGGTCCGATACGCTCGCCAGGCCGCCGGGGAACTGGGTCTGCCGGTGGGCACCATCGCGATCGAGCCCTGCGCTGACCGGCCGGCAAAGGAAGGCCCCCTGCGCTTCCGGGGACGGGCGGCGGAGAAACTGACCGCCGGCCGGCCACTGCAACCATGGGAGACGCTCCGCGAATGCCCCCACGAGGACCTGGCCGACCCCGGTCGGGTGCATCTGGACCCCTTTGGCAACCTCCACCTCTGCCAGGGCCTGCTCCTGGGCAACCTTCGGCAGGCCCCCCTGGACGCGCTCGTCGCCGCCTACGACCCCACCGGCCACCCCATCGTCGGGCCACTTTTGGAGGGCGGGCCGGCCGGCCTGGTGCAGCGCTACGACCTGCCCCACCAAGAAGGGTACATCGAGGAATGCCACCTCTGCTACCAGGCCCGGCGGACGCTGCGGGAGCGATTCCCGTCACTCCTGGGGCCAGGGCAGGTTTATGGGGAATAGATTTGTCTGATCTCGGTCGAGAGCGTATGCCATGCCCCCCTAAACCCGGTAGTGGCTGCGGATAATCCACTCAAAAAGCCGCCCTGGGAGGAGCCCTTTGAGGGCAGCAGCCAGCCGCTGGTCAAAAGAGCCCACCACGTAGCGCAGGCGCGGCGAACGGCTGCGCAGAATGCGCTCCACCGTTCGGGCCACCAGTTCCGGCGGGGAACCGTGCCTCTCGTCATGTTCGATGACCTGCAACGTCCGCTCGAACGCCTCCCGGTAGGCCGAACCCTCCCCAGAGGCCCGCGTCCGCACCCGCCGGGTCGTAAAGTTGGTGCAAAAGTCACTCGGCTCGACCAGGACGACGTGGATGCCAAAGGGCCGCACCTCCATCCGCAACGCCTCGCTCAACCCTTCGATGGCGAACTTGGCCGCGCTATAGAGCCCCTGGAAGGGCAGGGCAATCCGCCCACCGATCGAACTGATGTTGATAATCGTGCCGCCCCCCTGCTCGCGCATCACCGGCAAGACCTCCCGGCAGACCCGCAGCGTCCCGAAAAAGTTCGTCTCGAACTGGGCGTGGGCCTCCTCCAGGGAACTGTCCTCAACCGCCCCCCCATAGCCCAAGCCGGCGTTGTTCACCACCGCGTCCAGCCGCCCCTCGCGCTCCAGCACCAGCGCGACCCCCTGGCGGACCGACTCTTCGTCATTCACGTCCAGTCGAATCAGGTCAAACGCCTCTGGCGGCGGGTACTCCTGTGGCCGGCGGCTGGTGCCATAGACGCGGTACCCTCGGCCGGCCAGGTGCATGGCCGTAGCCTGCCCCAGCCCCGACGACGCCCCGGTAACCAAGACCACCTGCATCGTCCACCTCCTCAGTCCTCATCCTCCGATCTGGCGTTGGGCCAGCGCACCAACGCCACGCCGGCCTCGGCCAGCATGTCCCGCGCCAGTTCGTCCGGGTAGGGGCCGGCGTAGACAATCCGCACCACGCCGGCGTTGATCAGCATCTTGGCACAAAGGATACAGGGTTGGGTGGTACAGTAGAGGGTGGCCCCCGGTATCTGCACGCCGTGGACGGCCGCCTGGATGATGGCGTTCTGCTCGGCGTGAATTCCCCGGCAGAGTTCGGCCCGCTGCCCCGAGGGAATGCCCTCTCGCTCCCGCAGGCAGCCCACCTCCTCGCAGTGGGGCAACCCCTTGGGCGCACCGTTGTAACCGGTGGTCAGGATGTGCTTGTCCCGCACCAAAATCGCCCCTACCTGCCGCCGCAGGCAGGTCCCCCGCTTGGCTACCTCCCGCGTAATCTGCATGAAATAGTCGTCCCACGAAGGCCGTCCGGCCATCCACGCCTCCTCTACAGGATCAACATCGCATCCCCGAAACTGTAAAAGCGATAGCCCCGGGCCACTGCCTCCCGGTAGGCCCTCAGGATCACCTCCCGATCGGCAAAGGCGCTGACCAGCATCAGGAGGGTCGAACGGGGTAGATGAAAGTTGGTAATCAGCACATCCACCACCCGAAAGCGATAGCCGGGGTAGATAAAGAGGCGCGTTCGGCCCTCATAGGGGAGCAAGTCCTGCCCCTGCTCCTCCCCGGCCAGGGCCGCCGTCTCCAGGGCCCGCACCGCCGTGGTCCCCACCGCCACGACCCGCCGGCCGGCCGCCCGCGTCTGACGCACCGCCTCAACGACCTTGCCCGGAACCTGACACCATTCGGCGTGCATTGGGTGGTCCTCGGCATGCTCCTCCTCCACCGGGCGGAAGGTATCCAACCCCACGTGGAGCACGACAAAGGCCAGCCGGACGCCCAGTTCCTGGAGTTGGCGCAGCAGGCGGGGGGTAAAGTGGAGGCCGGCCGTCGGCGCGGCCACCGAGCCGGCCACCTGCGCATAGACCGTCTGGTAACGCTCCGGGTCCTCCAGCAGCTCGTGGATGTAGGGGGGCAGGGGCACTACCCCCACCTCCTCCAACGGGGGTTCCTCCTCAAGAAAGCGCAGCAGGCGGGTGCCATCCTGGCGTACCTCCTCAACCTGCGCCTCCACCGTCACTCCGGCCGGCCCCTCAAAGACCAGCCGCAGGCCGGAGCGCATCCGCCTGCCCCGCACCAGCGCCTCCCACACCGGCCCCGCCAGCCGGCGCAGCAGCAGGACCTCGACCCGCCCGCCGGTCTCAACCCGCCGGCCGTAAATCCGCGCCGGGATGACCCGGCTCTCGTTACAGACCAAAAGGTCCCCCGCCTCCAGATAGCGCGGCAGGTCGCGGAAATGGACATGCTCGGTGGAGCCGTCCTCCCGCCGCAACACCAGGAGGCGCGAGGCATCCCGCGGCTCTACCGGGTGCTGGGCAATCTGCTCCTGGGGCAGAGAATAGTCAAAATCGGCCGTCCTGATCATCCGGAAAACTTTCCCTTGACCGGGAACCTATCCGAAAACCACCGTAGGGCGGCCTTTCCAGGCCGTCCGGGCAGGGTTTCGGATGGGCACTTGGTACACGGTTTCGCAAGTTCGGCCGGCCTTATCTGGGGTAAAGAGCAGATGACTTGGCCAAGACCTATCCATCGGGGGCGCACCCACCGGCCGGCCCCCTCCGATATACGGCGCCCTCCGAAAATCACCGTTGGGCGGGCTTTCCAGCCCGCCCGGACCAAGTCCTACGGGTTCTTATTCCCCCCAGGGAAACTCTCCGGCCAGACGGTGCAGCACCGCCTTCATCAGAGAAACGGTGTGCTCGAAATCGTCCAGATGCAGCAGCGACACCGGCGTGTGGATGTAGCGACAGGGCACGGCCACCGGCAGCGCAGGCACCCCCTCGCGACTCAGCTGGATTGCCCCGGCATCGGTCCCACCGATTCCCGGCCCCTTGAACTGGTAGGGAATGCCCTCCGCCTCGGCCACCCGAACGACCAGGTCGCGCAAGCGGCGGTCCGCAATCAGCGAACGGTCCATCACCGTAATCGCCGGCCCCTTGCCCAACCGGGTCGTCGGGGTCACATCCTCCTTGCGTGGCAGGTCGTCGCAGACCGTTCCCTCCAGGGCAAAGGCAACCTCCGGCTCCATCGCGTAGGCAGCCACCCCCGCCCCGCGCAACCCTACCTCCTCCTGCACCGTAAAGGCGGCCACCAGTTCGACCTCGTATCGTTCCTTGACCAGTTCGGCCAGCACCGCACAGCCGGCCCGGTCGTCAAACGCCTTGCCCATCACAGTACGCCCCAGCACCTGCGAGCGGGTGGCAAAGGTCACATAGTCGCCCACCTGGACAACCGAGGCGGCATCTTCCCTGTCCTTCGCTCCGATCTCGATGTACATCTCCTCGAACCTGAGCGGCCGCTTCTCCTCATCCTCCGAGAGCAGATGAATCGGCTTGACCCCGATCACACCGGGGATGGCCTCCTTGCCCACCAGCACCCGCTTGGCCGGCAACACGCGGGGGTCCACCCCGCCCACCGGCCGAAAGCGCAACAGGCCGCTCTTTTCGATCTGGACAACCATCAGCCCAATCTCGTCCATGTGGGCCGAGACCATCACCCGATGGGGCCGCTCCACCCCAGGGCGGGCGTGGACGGTGGCCAGCAGGTTGCCGATCGTGTCCACGTGGACCTCATCCACATAGGGGCGAACCTCCTCCAGAATCAATTCCCGAACGGCATCCTCGTTGCCGGAGACGCCGTGAGTATCGGCAAGTCGCTGTAGGAACAAGGGTCTCCTCCGTTCTACCTGGACAGGTCCAGTTCATCCATCCGGGCAATCGTCAGCGCGAGCAGCCTGCCCGCACGGCGAATGTCTTGCAAGTCTACCGTCTCCACCGGGTTGTGCATGTAGCGGAGGGGAATGCCCAGCAGCCCGGTCGGCACACCACTGCGGCTGACCTGGATGGCCCAGGCATCCGTGCCCGACCGGCCGGGAATCGGCTCGACCTGGTAGGGGATTTCGTAGCGGCGGGCCGTCTCGACCAAAAAGTCGTACACGCGGGGGTGGATGTTCGGGCCAAGGGCGATAGAGGGGCCCTTGCCCATCTCAACGGCCTTGTCCTCCGAAATGCCAGGCATCGTCGCGTGGGTCACGTCAAGGGCAATCCCCACATCGGGCACGACCTGGAAGGTGCTGGTGATGGCCCCACGCAGTCCGACCTCTTCCTGCACCGTAGCCACGGCATAGACGTCCCAGGTGTGTTGCAGCCGGCCCAACTCCTCCAGGCAGGCCACCATCGCCACCACTGCCGTGCGGTTGTCCATCGCCTTGCCGGCGGCCCGTTCGTTGCGCAAGGCCGTATAGGGCACCCTCAGCGTGATGATGTCCCCTACATGGACGAGGGCCTGCACCTCCTCCGGCGCAAGCCCCACATCAATGAACAGGTCGTCCATGGGCACGACCTTTTTTCGCTCCTCCGGGGAAAGCACGTGGGGAGGGCGGGCCGCCACGACCCCCGGCAGCAGGCGAACGCCATGCACCAGCACCTCCTGGCCGGGCAGGATGCGCACGTCAAAGCCGCCCACCTCGGTAAAGTGAAGAAACCCCTCCTTGACCTGGGTCACCATCAGGCCGATCTCGTCCATGTGGCCGGCCAGCATCACCTTGCGGCGGGGTTCCTCCCCCGTCCCACGCTTCAGGGCGATCAGGTTGCCCATCGCATCCACGCGGAACTCGTCCACCAAGGGGGCCATCGCCTGGCAAACCCGCTCCCGGACGGCCTCCTCGTAGCCAGAGACACCCTCGGTCTCACTCAACTCCTGGAGCAACGCAGCCATATCCAAGGTAAATCCTCCTTACAGTCCGTAACAGACGGCGGTATTATAACACCGCTTCCCGTTTTTTTCAAAAAAACAAGTGCCCAGGACTTTTGCCACCGGGACGGTCGTGTGCCCGGGGACGGTCTTTTGCCACCGGGACGGTCGTGTGCCCGGGGACGGTCTTTTGCCACCGGGACGGTCGTGTGCCCGGGGACGGTCTTTTGCCACCGGGACGGTCGTGTACCCGGGGACGGTCTTTTGCCACCGGGACGGTCGTGTACCCGGGGGACGTATCCCTTTGCCACCACCGACACATGGACCCGGTGCGTTACCCTTGTAAGGCAACTCCTGCCGGAAACTCGTTGCCGGTAGGAGTTGCCTACAAGGCAGTTCCGGTCACCCGTGGCGTGCCGACAAGGCCCGAAAGTGCCGGTCACCTTCAACGCTCTCCCGCAACGCGGCGATATTCTCGGCCACCGACCCCCGCTCGTTGTAGACGCTCGATCCGGCGATCAGCACCGTGGCTCCGGCCTCCACCACCCGCGGTGCGGTCGTCGGGTCCACCCCGCCGTCCACCGCCACAGGCACATGGACCAGGCCGCGCTCGTCGAGCATCCGGCGCAGCCGGCGCACCTTTTCCAACTGCTCCACAATCAGGTCCTGCCCGCCCCAGCCGGGGTTGACCGTCATCACCTGCACCAGGTCCACCAGGTGGAGCACCTCTTCCAGCGCCGCGGCCGGCGTTGCCGGGTTCAGCGTCACCCCCGCCTGCACCCTCAGGGAGCGAATCGTCCGCAGAGTGCGGTCCAGGTGCGGGCAGGTCTCCTGGTGGACGATGAGCATGTCCGCCCCGGCCTGGGCGAACGCCTCCAGGTGGCGCTCCGGCTCGACGACCATCAGGTGCGCCTGCAGGGGCAGTCCCACGAGCGGGCGCAGCGCGCGCACCACCCCCGGCCCGAAGGTAATGTTGGGGACAAAGCGGCCGTCCATCACATCCACCTGCAGGCCATTCGCGCCGGCCGCCTCGGCCTGCCGGGCCTGCTCCCCCAAGCGGGCCCAGTCGGCGGAAAGGATCGAGGGGACGAGTTGAATCATAGGATCTCCTCTCTTCTCAGGTGGCGGACACCCTCCGGGCCGGCCATGATCAGGTCGGTGGCCAGGTCGAGGAAAAGGCCGTGCTCGACGATGCCGGCCCGCTCCTGCAGGCGGGCCGCCAGCAGGGCCGGCCGCTCAATCGGGCCAAAGCGGGCGTCCAGGATATAGTTGCCCTGGTCGGTGCGGAACGGCTCCCCGCCGGCCATGCGCAGGGTCACGGCGGCCCCCAGCGACTCCAGGTACAGGGCCTGCGTGCGCCAACCAAAGGGCACGACCTCCACCGGCAAAGGGCAGCGCGTCCCCAGGCTGGGCACCAGTTTGCTCTTGTCCACAACGATGACCTCGCGGCGGCTGGCCTGAGCGACGATCTTTTCCCGGAGAAAGGCCCCACCGCCGCCCTTGATCAGGTTCATCTGCGGGTCCACCTCGTCGGCGCCGTCAATCGTCAGGTCCACAACCGGCCGCTCCTCCAGGGTGATCAGCGGGATGCCCAGCTGCCGGGCCGCGGCCTCGACCGCCAGCGAGCAGGGCACGCCCAGGATACCGCGCAGGTCGCCCTCGTGCAGCCGCCGGCCAATGGCCCGGACGGCCCAGATCGCCGTGCTGCCCACACCCAGGCCCACCACCATACCCGCTTCGACCAGTTCGACCGCCCGCTCGGCAGCCTGGCGTTTGAGGGTGAGATGGTCGCTCACCGTTCCTCCTATAACGGTTTCAGATACAGTACCAACAGTCGCCGGCTGAGGGAGGTCGAAGGAACTCCTCACCGTAGGCAAGTTGCCAACTTGCCCTACGGCAGCCACCCTCGTCGGCAGCTGGAGCAGGTTGTCTTACCCGGCAACCCCAAATCAACGGCCACCCTGAGACTATCATAGCATATCCCCCCCTGTAGAGCAACTCCGCCACGACTATGTTGCCGGCGAGTTGCTACAAGGTGGCCGGCGGAATCACGGTCATATCCAAGTCATTGGCCTCTGCCGGGAAGGGCCCGGCCTCGGCGCCCGTGCCGCGTAGAGTCGGCCCGACAAGGCGCCAGCGCACGCGCGCGTCACGTGCCTGCGCCGGGCCCTGGCCATTCATGCCACACCGACGCGACTTTGGTATCGCCGTGCCGGCGGAATACCTCCTCTTGACAGAGAGGCCCTCCTCCCGATCTCCGCCCCGAATTGCTCCAGATTCCCCGCCACCGGCGGAATACCTCCTCTTGACAGAGAGGCCCTCCTCCCCTATAATATGAGTGAGTACTCACTCACCTTTGGACACAGGAGGGACCGGCTATGGCTGAAGAGACCGGCTTGCCGCAAGGACAACGCCCCCAGGGGCGCGGCGAACGACGGCAGCGCATCCTGGAGGCAGCGATGGACCTCTTTGCCCGGCAGGGGTTCCACCGCACCAGCACCCGCCAGATCGCCCAGGCGGTGGGAGTCGCCGAGGGGACCCTGTTCAACTATTTTCCCACAAAAACGGCCCTCCTCGTCGCCGTGATGCGGTACATCGTCGAGGGCTATTTTAGCCGTGAACTGGAGCCGCCCCCGACCGACGACCCGGTCGAACTCCTGCGGGAGACCTTCCGCCCACGCCTGGAACTGGCCCTGCGCCAGGCCGGCCGCATCCGCTTTATCCTTAGCGAACTGTTGATGAACCGGGAGATGCGCCAGGCCTACTTTGAGGCAGTCGTCCTCCGCCTGACCGAACTGATCGAAGAGCCCCTGCAACACTACATCGCCGAGGGCCTGCTCCGCCCCTGCAACACCCGCATCACCGCAGGTGTGATGGTGGGGGCCTTTTTGACCTTCCTCCTGGTCGCCACCCTGGATGAGGAAAAGCGTCTGGTCCAGCACACCCCCGAGGAGATTAGCGCGGAACTGGCCGAGATCTTTTTCTACGGCCTGCAACCGCGCCCGGAGGGATGAGATGCCTTCTCGCCTCTGGCCCGTCATGCGCAAAGAGTTCCTGCACATCTGGCGCGACCGCCGTACCCTGACCCTCATCCTCCTCCAGCCGGTCATCATGCTTCTGCTCTTCGGCTACGCGCTGACCTCCGACGTCAAGCACACCCCACTGGCCGTCTGGGACCAGGACCGCTCGGCGGCCAGTCGCGCGCTGGTGGAGCGGTTCCGCCAGTCGCAATACTTCGATGCGAACTTTTACGTCAGCACCTATGAGGAGATTGAGGACCTCATAGACGGCAGCCGGGCCAAGGCAGCCCTGGTTATCCCGGTCGGCTATGCCGCCGACATCCAGGCGGGGAAGAGCGTCTCGGTGCAGTTTTTCATTGACGGCTCGGACCCCACCATCGCCACGCGGGCCCTCTCCTACGCCACCATCATCGCCCAGGGCGAGTCGGTCAACCTGATCGCCCGACGATTCGGCGGCCGGCTGCCCCTCGGCGGATTGAACTTTTTGGCCCGCGTCTGGTACAACCCGGCGATGGACAGCATCCTCTTCAACGTGCCCGGCCTGGTCGCCGTCGTCCTGCAATGGCTGACCCTGGGGATGGCCGCCTTTGCCATCGTCGGGGAGCGCGAGCGGGGCACGCTGGAACAACTGATCGTCACCCCGATTCGGCCCCACGAACTGATCATCGGCAAGACGGGGGCCTACGTCTGCATCGCCTTTGCCGATGTGGGCATCGCCCTGCTGGTCGCAACCGGTTGGTTCGGCATGCCGGTGCGGGGGAGTCTGGCCCTCTTTGTCGTCGCCTCGCTAATCTTTTTGATGTTCTCCCTGAGCGTGGGGCTACTCATCTCGACCGTCTCCAAGACAATGTTCCAGGCCCAGCAGTTGACCACCTTTATCATGCTGCCGATGATTCTTCTCTCCGGCTTTCTCTTTCCCGTAGAAACGATGCCCAAAGCGATTCAGGTAATTACCCGCTTTATCCCCCTGACCTACTACCTGCGCATCGTTCGAGGAATCGTCCTCCGGGGAATCGGCTGGGAGCACATCTGGCAGGATGCTCTCATCCTGGCCCTCTTTGGCATCCTGACGATGGTCTTGAGCGCGATGCGCTTCCAGAAGCGGATCGGCTGAGCCGAGGGAACGGCGGGATTCAGGAGGAAGAGATGGCTGAAGCGGAACGTCCCATGGGCAAGAAAAGAAGATGGGTAGGAACCGTTCTCACGGTTCTGCTCCTCGTGGCGGCGGCAGCGGCGTTGGGCTGGCGCTGGTGGGAGCGGACCTACAACCGACCACCGGAAAATATCATCCGCGCCTCGGGGACGATCGAGGCGGAAGAGATCGAGGTCGCCTCCGAGTTGAGTGGGCGTGTTGTGGCCACCTATGTGGACGAAGGGGACAGCGTGGAGGAGGGGCAAGTGCTGATACAACTGGACGACGCCCTGGCCCGGGCCCAGTTGAAGCAGGCCGAGGCCGCTCTGGAGATGGCCCAGGCCAACCTGCGCCGGGCCGAGGAGGGGGCCACGCCGGAAGAGATCGCCCAGGCCACGGCGGCCCTCTCCCAGACCCTTGCCGCCCGCGATGGCGCCCTGCTCGTCCGGGAGGCGGCCCAAGCCCTCCTGGAAGACCCCCAGCAGATCACCGCCCAGTACCATGCCGCCCAGGGGATGAAAAAGGTGGCTGAGGAGATGATCGTCAACACCGAGCAGATCGGCGGGACGATGAAGGAGGACGCCCGCCTGCTCTGGTACAACGCGGCCAACTCGCTGCGCGACGCCCAGGCGGCCTACAGCCTGATCTACTGGCGGAACCGTGAGACCGAACAGGAACGCGAACTGACCCAGGAGGAGATTGAGGCCGAAAACGCCGCCTGGCGGCGCGTCGAGGACGCCGAGCGCATCATGCAGATCGGCGAGATGAACTACAATCTGGCCGTGGTCCTGGAACAGCAGAACAACGCCATCGCCCAGGCCAACCTGCAGACGGCCCAACTCCTCACCTGGGACATGGGCGAGATGCTGGAGAACCCCCTCTCGATTGCGGCGCAGGTCGCGCAGGCCGAGGCCTCCTACCTGCAGGCTCAAGCCGCCGTCCAAGTGGCCCAGGCCGCCCTCGACCGGGCCCTGGCCGGGGCCGGCGAGGCCGAACTGGAGATCCTCCGGGCGCAGGTCGCCCAGGCCGAGGCCGCCGTGGAACTGGCCCGCATCCAGGTCGAGCGCACGACCCTCCGCGCACCGGTCAGCGGCGTCGTCCTGGTGCGCTCGATTCACCAAGGGGAACTGGCCGCGGCCGGCCTCCCCCTCCTCACCCTGGGCGACCTGGACACTGTCTACCTGACCCTGTACCTGCCGGAGAACCTCTACGGCCGCGTCCGCCTGGGGCAGACGGTGCGCGTCCATGTGGACTCGTACCCGGAGCGGGCCTTTCTCGGCAAGATCACCTCCATCGCCTCCCAGGCCGAGTTTACCCCCAAGGACGTCCAGACGCCCAAAGAGCGCGTCCACCTGGTCTATGCAGTGCGCGTACGCCTCCCCAACCCCGACCACGCCCTCAAACCGGGCATGCCGGCCGACGCGGAGGTCCTGCTCGAGACAACGCGGGAATAGCAGGGACTCGCCTTGTGCACAGGAGGAAGGTCCTCCCCGTCCGGGACCCGGCCCCGGCGTACCGCGGGAATAGAGCAGGGACTCGCCTTATGCACAGGAGGAAGGTCCTTCCCGTCCGGGACCCGGTCCCGGCGTACCGTTCCACAGGTGCGGGGCGCGTTGCTGAAGCAGGGGCAGCAGTGGCCGCAGGTCCTGCTCTGGCAGAACAATGTCGGCGGCGGCGGCCACTTCGGGGTCGGTAGGGGCGACCGCCACCGAGACCGCCGCCCGCTCAAAGAGGGGCAGATCGGTGCGCCCGTCGCCCACTGCCAGGCACTCCTCCGGGACGACGCCCAGTTCGGCCTGCAGGCCGGCCAGCACCTCCCCCTTGGCCGCAAAGGGTACCCAGGCGCGCACCTCCCCGCTCACCACCGGGTCTTGCTCATCCCCCGCAAAGCCGATCTCGTTGGCCCGCACCAGGTCAATCCCCAGGTCGGCGGCGACCATCTCGGCCTGCAGGAGCAGACCGCTGCTGATGATGACCACGCGCACCCCCCGCTCGCGCAGGGCACGGACTGTTTCCTTTGCTCCGGGGAGGTAGGGGTTCTCGCGGAGGAGTTGCCGAAGGAGGGAGCGTGGCCGGCCCTTCCAGAGCGAGACGTCCAGCCCCAACCACTGCACATAGGAAATTTCGCCGCGCCGCCCCTGCTCCGTCCAGACCTCCGCCGCCTCCAGAGTCCCCAACCGCCGGTGCAGGTAGACGTAGGGGTCCCGCGCTCGCTTGAGCGTGCCATCCATGTCGAAAACGGCCAGACGTAACATCGAGGCCCTCCTGATGCAAGGCCACCTCTTGCCCCAGCCACCCGCGCTGCGGGAACGCAATCTCTGCAGAGGAGCAGGCAGCCAGGAAATAACCACCGCCCGTAGTAGGGCAGGTTGGCAGACTGCCCCCGGTGCTCCCCCTTTCCCTGGCGTAGACAATCCAGGGTAGGCAAACGGGCGATTTGCCCCACACGGCCACGGCCTACCCCTGCGTCACCGCCGCCGGCACCCCTTCCAGTAGGGCCTCCACCTTGGTCTCGATCTGAACGTCGCGGTAGTGCATCAGTTGGATGGCCCGCGCCGGGCACTCGCCCACGCAGATGCCGCAACCCTGACAGGCCGCCACCTCGATATAGGCCGCCCCCCGGATGCCCCCCCCCCCCACCCGCTCCGGGTCAATCCGGGGCACCTGGAAGGGACAGACGCGCACGCAGGTCAGGCAGGCGGTGCAACGGCTCTCGTCCACCACGGCAATGACCCCGCCAACCAGCAGGTGCTCCTGGGCCAGAATCGTCGCCGCCCGCGCCGCCGCCGCCTGCGCCTGCGCCACCGCCTCCGCCGCAAACTTGGGATAGTGGGCCAGCCCGCAGAGGAAATAGCCCTCGCCGGCCAGGTCCACCGGGCTCAGTTTGACGTGCTTTTCCATAAAAAAGCCCTCGGCGACGCAACCCAACTTGAAGGTCTCGGCAACCCGCACATAGTCCGCCTGGGGCAGAATGGCCGTGCTCAGAACCAGAAGGTCCGCGTCCAACAGGAGCGGCTCGTGCAGCGAGGGCTCCTCCAGCGTCACCCGGAAACGGCCGTCCCGCCGCTCCACCCTCGGCGGCCGCTCCTCCTCAACGTGGACAAAGAGCACCCCGGCCTCGCGGGCACGGGTGTACTCGCTCTCCCAAAAGCCAAAGGTGCGCACGTCGCGGTAGAGGACGTAAACCTGCCGCTGCGGGTCCTGCTCCTTGAGCAGGCGGGCGTTGCGCACCGCCTGGGTACAGCAGACCCGGCTGCAATAGTACTCCTGCTCCGGCGGGGTGACGCACTGAACCATCACCACCGTCTCGACTCCTCCCAGCGAGGCCGGGTCCTGGTGCAGGCGTTCCTCCAGGTCACGCTGGGTGAGGACGTTGGGGTCGTCGTCGGGGGAGGGGTATGCGGTGAGCCCCTCGCCGCGGTACTCCCGTCCGCCGGTGGCGATGATCGCCACGCCATGCTCGACCCGGCGAACCTGCCCATCGGCCAGGCGGACGTGGCTGGTCAGGTTTCCCACAAAGCCGGAGGTCTCCTCGACCTCGGCCGGCATCAGCACCTCGACCAGGGGGTGCGCCTGCAGTCGCGCCAGTTGGCCCTGCACAAACTCGGGCAGGCGGTGGCCGTCTATCGCATAGTGCAGGCGCCGGGCGTTCCCGCCCAGGCGGTCTTCCCGCTCGACCAGGGTGACCGGAAAGCCGGCCTCGGCCAGGCTCAGCGCGGCCGTGATGCCGGCCAGCCCGCCCCCAACGACCAGCGCCCGCTTCGTCACCGGAATCTGTACCCGGTACAGCGGCTCCAGGGTGCGCACCCGCGCCACGGCCATACGAATCAGGCCTTTGGCCTTTTCCGTCGCCTCTTCCGGCTCGCCCCCATGCACCCAGGAGCAGTGGTTGCGAATGTTGGCCAGTTCAAAGTAGTAGGGGTTCAGGCCAACCTCGCGGACCGTGTCTTGGAAGAGGGGCTCGTGAGTCAGCGGGGTGCAGGAGGCCACGACGACGCGGTTGAGGTCGTGCTCCAGGATCGCCTCCTGAATCTGCTTCAATCCGTCCTCCGAGCAGGAGTAGAGGAGATGGTCCGCATAGACGACCCCCGGCAGGGTGCGGGCGTACTCGGTGACCGGCTCCATCGGGATGACTCCGGCGATGTTGGAGCCGCAGTGGCAGACAAAGACGCCCACGCGCGGCTCCAGGCCACTGACGTCCCGCTCCGGTGGGTAGGTCTTTTGGCGGGTGCGCGTCCAGCGGGCCTCGCCCAGCAGGGCCATTGCCTGGGCCGCCGCACCACCGGCCTCGACGACCGATTCGGGAATGTCTTTGGGCGAGGCAAAGGTCCCGCAGACAAAGACCCCCGGCCGGTTCGTCTGCGTCGGGGAAAAGGGCTCCGTCCAGGCAAAGCCGTAGATGTTCTGCTCAACGGCGGTACAGGCGATCAGCGACTGCACCCCCTCCGGCGGCTCCATCCCCACCGAGAGCACGACCATGTCAAAGCGTTCGCTGCGCATCTGGCCGTCGTTCGGGTCCTGGTAGGTCAGGAGAAGGTCGTGCGTCGCCGGGTCCTCGCGGAGGGCCGAGAGGCGGCAGCGGGTGTAGGCGACGTCGTAACGCTTCCGGGCACGGTGGATATACTCGCTGTAGCCCTTGCTGAAATCGCGAATGTCCATCATAAAGACGTGCGCCTGCAGGTGCGGTTCGTGCTCCTTGGCAATGATCGCCTGCTTGGTGGCATACATGCAGCAGACCGAGGAGCAATAGTCGTGCGTCTGGTCGCGGGAGCCGATGCACTGTAGCCAGGCCACCCGTTCGGGAGCGCGGCCGTCGGAGGGGCGCAGGACGTAGCCCTGGGTCGGTCCGGAGGCCGAAAGGAGCCGCTCGAACTGCAGGGAGGTGACGACGTTGGGAAAACGGCCCAGACCGTACTCCTCGTAGCCGGCCGGGTCGGAGAGGCGGTAGCCGGGGGCCAGAATGACCGCGCCGACCTCCAGGAGGGCCTCTTTTTCCACATCCTCGTGGTTGACGGCATCGGCCTGGCAGATATAGACGCAGGAGAGGCACTCGGAGCAGAGACCGCACTCCAGGCAGCGAGCGGCCTCCTCCTGGGCCAGTTCGGGGGTGTAACCCTGGGTGACCTCGACAAACTCGCCCGTCTCATCCCGGCGGAAGCGCTCCTCCGGAGGCAGTTCGGGCATGGGCACACGCCCCTGGCCGTGAATCTCCCCGCGGGCACGGCGTTCGGCCAACTCTTCATCGCTGAGGTGGACGACCGGCAGTTCCGGCTTGGGCGGGCCCTCCAGAGGCAGGCCCTGGAGGTAGCGGTGGATGGACTGAGCGGCGCGATGGCCGGCCGCCACCGCCTCGATGACAAAGGCCGTCCCGGTGACCGCATCCCCTGCGGCAAAGACCCCCTCCCGCCCGGTCGCCAGAGTGCGCAGATCGGCGTCAATCGTCTGGGTGCGGGTGACCCCCACCCGCGAGTCGGGCGGGATGAAGGAGAGACCGACGGCCTGGCCGATGGCAAAGATGACCGTATCGGCGGGGAGGGTGTGCTCGGTACCGGGAATCGGCTCAGGCCGGCGCCGGCCGCTCTCGTCCGGCTCGCCCAACCTCATGCGGACACACTCGACCGCGCCGACCCGCCCCTCCACCCCATCCACCACCCGCACCGGGTTGGTCAGGAAGCGAAACTGCACCCCCTCGGTGCGGGCGGCCTCGATCTCCTCCCGCAGGGCCGGCATCTCGGCCTCGCTGCGGCGGTAGACGATGGTGGCCTCTTCCGCGCCCAACCGCAGGGCGGTGCGGGCAGCGTCCAGGGCCACATTCCCCCCGCCAACGACCACGACCCGCCGGCCCACCTCCACCGGCCGGCCCAACCGAGCGTCGCGCAAGAAGTGGATGGCCACCATCGTGCCGGGCAGGTCCGCCCCGGGAATGCGCAGTTTGCGCCCTTCGTGCGCCCCCACGGCCAAAAAGATGGCGTCGTACCCCTCGGCAAAGAGTTCGTCCAGATTGTCCACCCGCTGGTTCAGGCGCAGGTCCACACCCAGGTCAAGGATGTCCTGCACCTCCCGGTCCACAATCCAGGAAGGCAGGCGGAACTCGGGCACGCCCACCCGGAGCATCCCCCCCGCCACCGGCATGGCCTCATAGACGGTCACACCGTACCCCAGTTTGGCCAGGTCCTGGGCGCAGGTCAGGCCGGCCGGCCCCGCCCCGACGATGGCGACGCGCTCCTGGCGTGTCCGGGGGACCGGAGCGACCGGCTGACGCGGCTCTTGGTAGACCTGGTCGGTAACGAACCGCTTCAGGGCGGCGATGGCGATCGGTTCGTCCACCCGGGCGCGGTTGCAGGCGTCCTCGCAGCGGTGGTTGCAGATGCGTCCGCAGATGCCGGGGAAGGGATTGTCCTCCTTGATCACGCGGAGGGCCTCCGCATAGCGGCCCTCGCGGATCAGGGCGATGTAGCCCTGGGCCCGCTGGCCGGCCGGGCAGGCGTCACGACAGGGGGCGATGCCCCGCTTCTCGATGGCATAGCCGGCCGGCACGGCCTGGGGGTAGAGTTTGTAGGCGGCCCGACGCTGCCCCAGCCCCGCGTTGAAGGGGTCGGGGAGGACGATGGGGCAGACTTGGGCGCACTCGCCACAGCCGGTGCACTTTTGCAGGTCAATGTAACGAGGCCGCAGGCGCACCGTGGCCTGAAAATGGCCGGCCCGGCCGTCCAGCCGGACCAGTTCCGCCCCGGTGAGGATTGCGATGTTGAGGTGCCGGCCGGCCTCGACCAGTTTCGGCGAGACGATGCACATGGCGCAGTCGTTGGTGGGAAAGGTCTTGTCCAGACGGGCCATGTGGCCGCCGATGGCCGTCTCCCGCTCCAGCAGATAGACATAGAGGCCGGCCTCGGCCAAGTCCAGGGCCGCCTGGATGCCGGCAATCCCTCCCCCCACCACCAACACCGACCCGACAAGCCCTCCGCCGGGCAGGTTCGACGCTTCTCTCATCGGACAGCCTCCTGCGGCAAGCCGGACGACCGGCAGCGGACCCCTTTCCCAGGGCCCGCTGCAACCTGTTCTACCACCGCCCAGTATACCCGGCCGGGCCGGTCCCGTCAAGGGCAGGAGAGCACTCTTTGAGCCCGCAGAGATCGGAAAGGGACAGGAATGCTTCGGACGCGCCAAAGGCCCCTCCGAACGGAGCAGGGTACAACCGCCCGATGCATTCCCCACAGGTCGCTCAACCAGGCCCGCTCTGACGCAACTTTTCCCTCACAAACTCCCGCGCCCGCTCTGCCAGGTCAATCGCCCGCCGCGCCTCATCCACATCGGGCATGTAGAACTCTTCCCCATACCGTAGTGTCGTGGCATAGGCCGTCAGTTCGTCTATCCCCCAGTCCATCAGAACCGCGAACGACTCGTCAAGTTGCCGGCACAGGGCAACCAGGATGGAGAGGCGGTGGGTCTTCGGATACTCCTTCCCATGGAGGATCAGGAAGGCTTTTAGGTATTTCTCCACGCATTGCTGCATGTGGAAGCAGACCATATCGGTCACCGGATCGGCTATCTCCATCCCGGCCCGGCCTATTCGGAGATCGTGCTCGGCCTTTCGGAGCCAGTGCCTCACCGTCTCCTCATTCATAGAGGGACCCCTTCCTTGAGCACATAGTAGGTCAGATAGCCGGTGTCCTGAGCCCGCTCCTGCACAACCCGTTCCGATTGCAGGAACAGGTCGGCAAAGATGCCCTCCAAAGCAAGCCGCCAGCAAACTCGCGAGGCAATCCTCTGACGGGTGTGCCAATCCGCGTCTCTATCAATGATGACGTAGAAATCCCAATCACTGTCCGGGCGGGCCTGGCCCCGCGCGCGGCTCCCGAACAGCAGGAGCCGCCGCATCCGATAGCCGGCCTTCTCCACCTCTTCGCGGATAACTGTCTTGGCCCTGACCAGATTCTCTTCCATCCTCTGCCACCGGATTGAGGGCCTGGCCCTCTATGCCGTTAGGTATATTATACCCCAGACTGCGCCTCCTGTCGAACAGGGAGAGAGCCGCCACCCGCCGGCTATTTACTTTCCCCTCAAAGAATGGTACAATAGAAGCAGAACCTCACGCCAGGCCCTCTCCGGAGGTGGTGTGATGGTATCGCCGAGAGGATGCCCGCCTCAGCCAGGTCATACGAGCGCTATCCCCAGAAAGGAGGGCACACCATGCCGGACAGTGTCTACAAGATTATCGAACTGGTGGGAACCAGCACCGAGTCGTGGGAGCAGGCCGCCGCCAACGCCGTGGCGATGGCCTCCAAAACCCTCCGCGATCTGCGCATCGCCGAGGTGGTCGAACTGGACATGCAGATTGACGACGGCCAGGTGATCGCCTATCGGGCCAAGATCAAACTCTCCTTCAAGTACGAGCGGGAGAGCGATTAGGTAGAGCCGTCTTTTGCGGGCACCTCTCTGCCCGGCAACAAGGCCGGAAACAGAGG
>FWWM01008090.1_pt1 | contig 19906 bp, 18 predicted proteins | sample 2228351 | NCBI WGS metagenome assembly FWWM01 (sample SAMEA103939774, study PRJEB20133) | metagenome
CCCTCGGCCGCAGCCACGACCGCGACGTTCAGGGCCTGGTCGGACGGCAGGCGGCCCCCGTCGCCCGTCACGCTCGCCAGCTCGACGCCGGGGCTCTCGACGAGCTCGGCCTCGATCACGTCGCCGGGCTGCTCGAGCGCCAGGCCGAGGACATCAAACCCCGGACCCAGGTTGGACACGCTCGCCGGAGCGAACACGCGCACGCGCTGGAGACCCACCGTCGAGCGCGGGGCACGCACGGCTGTTTATGCGGCCCGCGAGCGCCGCGGGCTTGCAGCGCGCCCCCCGGCCAGTCTACCGTATCGCATCGCCGGCGCCGCGGGTCGCGTCCAGGCGGCAGGAGGAACCGTCGATGCCCAGGGCGACGCAGCTCACGCTCGAGCTCCAGAACCAGACCGGCACGCTCGCGCGCCTCTGCCGCGACCTCGCGCACGGGGGCGTCAACCTGCTCGCGCTCCTCGCGCCGGAAGCGGCGGGGGCGGCGGACCGCGGGGTGATCCGTCTCCTGGTGGCCAACCCCGAGCTGGCCCGCCATGCGCTCGCGAAGGCCGGGTACACCTTCGCCGCCGAGGACGTGCTCTTCGTCGAGATCAAGAACCGGCCCGGCGCGCTCGCCAGGGCCACCGAGAAGCTCCACCGGGCGAACATCGGCATCCGCTACGCCTACGCCACGGCGTCTGCGAAGGCGCAGAAGACCGCTGCCGTCATCGCCGTCGCTCCGGCCGACCTCGAGCGCGCCGAGCGCCTGCTCGGGCGCTGACCCTCACGGCTCCCGCGCGATCACGTTCGGGATGTTCCGGTCGCGCAGGAGCTGGTTGAACGCCGCCAGATCCGTCTTCAGCGCCTCGTCGAGCTGACGGGCGAGTTCCGCGATCTGCTTCTTGAACGCCGCGTGCACCTCCCGAGCCTGCGAGGTCGGCGCGTGATCCGAGCTCGCGACGCCGTTGCCCAAATAGGTGAGCTTCGACACGAGCTTCGCCGGCCACCGCACCGTGTCCTGCCCCTGGCCGGTGAACTTCCGCTGGATCAGGTGATCCTCGACCGCCAGGAGCTTCTTCTCCAGCGCATCGGCTGCCTGGCGGACGGCGGCGGCGCTCGCATCGCCCTCGACGAGCGCCTTCACGTCGGCGAGCTGCTTGCGCACGAGCTCGACCCGGTTGACCATGTCGACTACCGTTTCCAGATCGCGACGGAGATCCGCGAGCATCGCGACCTGCGCGTGGATGTCCGCCTCCGTCCCGGCCGAATTCGGGTCTTTCCGCACGGTGAGCGGCTGGGTCAGCTCTCGCCCCGCCGCGATGAGCTTCACCGTGTAGGTCCCCGGTGGCATGAGGATCGACATCGTCCCGCCTTCGGGCGCCGGCCGCCAGCCCTCGGGTCCGACCGTGATCTCGGGCGCGTACTCGGGGCTCGTGCGCAGGCGAATCGGCCTGGAGGACTCGCTCCGCAGATCCCAGTAGACGCGGTTGATCCCCGCGCGACGCGTCCCCGTCAGCGTGCGCACAACTTGCTGCTTCGCGTCGAGAATCTGGATGCGCACGTCCCCAGCCGGTGGGCTCTTGAGCCAGTAGTTGATCGCCGCGCCGTACGGGGGGTTCTCGCCCGCCGTCATGTCGACCGACGGCGCCGCCACCCCCTCGCGAGTGCGGAAGCGGTACGCCGGCCGCGGCGCGAACAGGTGCACGTCGGCGTTCCGCACCTGCGCGGTCAACTGCTGGAGCGGCGTGATGTCGTCGAGGATCCAGAAACCACGCCCGTAGGTGGCGATGACCAGGTCGTTGAAATGCTCCTGGACCGCAATCCAGTACACCGGCGCGTGCGGCAGGTTGGTTTGCAGCGGCTGCCAGTTTTCTCCATCGTCGACCGAGACGTAGATAGCGTTCTCCGTCCCCAGATAGAGCAGCCCTCTGCGCACCGGATCTTCCTTGATGCTGTGCGCGTAGCTCAGCATGCTCTTCGGGATCCCGTTGACGATGAGCTTCCACGTCTTGCCGAAGTCGGTGGTCTTGTAGGCGTACGGGTCGCGATTGTTCACCTGGTGGAAGTCGAAGACGACGTAGGCGGTGCCCGCGTCGAAGCGCGACGGCTCGATGTGGTAGACCGTCCCGTCGGGCGGCAGGTTCGGGAAGTTCTTTGTCACGTTCGTCCACGTCTTGCCGCCGTCGCGCGTCACCTGCACCTGGCCGTCGTTCGTGCCCGCCCAGATGAGCCCCTTCTGCACGCGCGACTCGGCGATCGCCAGCACCACCGGGTAGTACTCGACGCCGATGTTGTCCGGCGTCAGACCACCGGAGATGCCCTGCTTGCTCTTGTCGTTCAGCGTCAGGTCGGGGCTGATGACCTCCCAGCTCTCGCCGCCGTTCGTCGTCCGGTGCACGTACTGGCTGCCGGCATACAGCGTGTTGCGGTCGTGCGGCGAGATGGCGAACGGCATGGTCCAGTTGAAGCGGTACTTCACCTCGCCGGCGGGCCAGCCGAGGGGGCTGTCCGGCCAGATCTCGACGTTGCGCGCGAGGCCCGTTCTCACGTCGTACTTCACGACGATCCCGCCCACGCTGCCCGAGCCGGACGCCGTCGACCAGACGATCATCGGGTCCACCGGGTCCGGCGTGGCAAACCCGCTCTCGCCGCCGCCGACGCCGTGCCAGAGGCTGCGCGGGATCGGGCCGCCCGCGGCGCCGCGCCCGCCGAGCCGGCTGTGGCTCGGCCCGCGGAACGATGGGCCATCCTGCCGGTTCCCCATGACCCAGTAAGGAATCTGGGTGTCGACCGTCACGTGGTACATCTGCGCGATGGGCAACTGGATGCGGTTCCACGCGCGGCCGTGGGTCGTCGAGATCGAGATGCCCCCGTCGTTGCCGACGATCATCCGGTCCGGGTCGGTGGGGTCGATCCACATGCTGTGGTTGTCGCCCCCCGGGCTCGCGCGCCCGGTGAGCAGCCGGTTGGTGCGTCCCCCGTCGTACGTGACGGCGAACGAAGCGGTCAGGAAATACACCTCGTCCGGGTCGACGGGCGAGACAGCCATGTGGAAGTAGTAGTGCGTGCGCCCGCCGAGATTGCGGTCATAGCTGACGAGCTCCCACGTCTCGCCACCATCGTCCGAGCGCCAAAGCTTGCCCCGGTCGGTCGGCTGTCCCTTCCACGGGATGCCCTCGCCCGTTTCGATCAGCGCATAGACACGGTCCGGATTCGATGGTGCGACCGCCAGGGCGATCTTGCCGATCGGCCGCGTCGGCAGGCCGCGGCCCGTGAGCTTCGTCCAGGTGAGCCCGCCGTCGGTCGAGCGATAGAGCCCGCTCGAGGGCCCGCCGCTCTCGCGACCCCAGGTCTTGATGTCGAACTGCCACATCCCGGCGAAGAGGAGGCGCGGGTTCTTCGGGTTCATCGCGAGGTCGGAGCAGCCCGTCTGCTCGTCGACGAACAGGACGCGTTCCCACGTTTTGCCCCCGTCGGCTGTGCGGAACACACCGCGCTCCTGCGCCGGCCCGTACGCGTGGCCGATCGAGCAGGCGAGCACCACGTCGGGATTGCGCGGGTCGATCACGATACGCCCGAAACGCCCGTTCTTCTCCAGGCCCATCCTCGTCCACGTCTTGCCGGCGTCGGTCGACTTGTAGATGCCGTCGCCGATCGAGATGTGGCTCCGGATGCACTGCTCACCCGTGCCGACCCACACGACGTTCGGGTCGGAGGGGGCGACGGCGATGGCGCCGATGGACTGGGCGCTCTGCTCGTCGAAGATGGGCTCCCAATAGAAGCCGCCGTCGGTCGTCTTCCACAGACCACCCGACGCGGCGCCCGCGTAGTAGACGTTAGGGTCGCCGGGAATCCCAACGACCGCACTCACACGGTTGCCGACCGGTCCGATGTGACGCCAGCGCAGCCCGCCGAACAGGTCGGTGGAGGCGGCCTGCTGGGCGAGCCCCGAGGGCAGCCACAGCAGCGCCAGGATCAGGGCAACGAACCCGAGCGTTCGAAGCGAGGGTCGTGCGTTCCACATGGGGCACCTTCCGTGCGACTCGCAACCCGGGTGTAGAGAGAATGAGGTCCTGTCGAGAGCGCCGCCAATTATACGGCAGCCGGGCCGGGCCGGATCGCAGGGTCCCCCTTGTGCTCGAAGCCCCACTGGGCCGAACATGAGAGACCGCGAGCACGCGTGTCTGCACACGAGGTCGAACTCTGCCAGGGAGGGAGAGCCATGAGCGCTTCGCGATGGATCCTCGTCTCGACGGTGTCGCTCGTCACCGGCGCGTGGCTGACCCAGCCACCGGGCGCCGCCGCGCCCGCCCAGACATCCCCCCAGATGACCTTCTTCGTCACGAGCGTCGGCGTCGGCGACGGCGCCAACCTCGGGGGCCTGGGCGGTGCCGACCGGCACTGCCAGCGGCTCGCCGAGGCTGCCGGCGTGACGGGTCGCACGTGGCGCGCCTACCTCAGCACCCAGTCGACCGTTAGCGAGCCGGCCGTCAACGCGCGAGACCGGATCGGCTCGGGGCCGTGGTACAACGCCAAGGGGGTCAAGATTGCGGACAACGTCGCCGACCTGCACAGCGACAAGAACAACCTGAACAAGGAGACGGCGCTGACCGAAAAGGGCGAGGTCGTCAAGGGCCGCGGCGACACGCCGAACACCCACGACATCCTCACCGGGTCGCAGCTCGATGGTACGGCGTTCCCGCCGGGACCCGACAAGACGTGCTCGAACTGGACGAGCCACGGGGAGGGCAGTGCGCAGGTTGGGCATCATGACCGCCAGGGTGGGGGTGAGAATCCCACGTCCTGGAACTCGGCCCACGGGTCGCGCGGGTGCAGCCAGGATAACCTGCGGGCCTCCGGCGGAGCCGGGCTCTTCTATTGCTTTGCCGTGCGATAGCCCACACCGGGGGGTGATTCTTGCCGTTCGGGTGACTCTTGCCGTTTGGGTGATTCTTGTCGTTCAGGTGATCCTTGTCGTTCAGGTGATCCTTGCCGTTCGGGTGAGCCTTGTCGTTCGGGTGAACCTTGTCGTTCGGGCCGTGGCGTTGGGGGTCCCCGCGCCAGAAAACGGCGGTCTCGCGACGCGCAGCCTCGCCACCATGACACAGACTCCGTCGTCGGTGCTGTAGCGAAGCTTCGCTAGAATAGGGCGATGCCGGGCAGGACTTGCCCGCGCTCTGGCCCGTTCCGGGAGGACGTCGATGCGCACGGTTAGCTTCACGCTCAACGGGAAACCCACGCGCCTGACGGTCGACGAGACCCGCATGCTGCTATGGGTGCTGCGGGGCGATCTGGGACTGACGGGCACGAAGTTCGGGTGTGGTCAGGCCCTCTGTGGGGCGTGTACGGTCGTCGTCAACGGCGAGGCCGTCCGGTCGTGCATCACGCCGGTCGGCGACGTGGACGGCAAGCAGGTCACGACGATCGAGGGGCTCGCCGTGGGCGACCGGCTCCATCCGGTGCAGGACGCCTTTGTCCAGCACCTGGGCTTCCAGTGCGGCTTCTGCACGCCGGGCATGATCATGGGCGCGTACGCCCTGCTGCTGAAGAATCCGAGAGTCACCCGCGCGGAGATCGTGCGGCAGCTCAGTGGCCACCTCTGCCGGTGCGGCGCCCACGTGCGCATCCTCCAGGCCGTCGAGACTGCAGCACGAACCATGGCGGCCGGGGGCCGAGGCGAGCGGCCGTCCCTGGAAGGGACGCTCCTCGAGCAGCACGCCGCCGGACCACGGTGACCGAGCGACCGAGAAGGGGAGGAGGCTCGCGATGCACACGTTGGATGACGAACTCGAAGTCCCGGAAGGGTGGGGGTTCGCGTACACCGTCGACCGGCGCGAGTTTCTGAAGCTGACCGGGGCCGGCCTGCTCGTGATGGTCGCCGTCGAGCCGTTCCTCGGCCGGTCGTCTGCGACAGCGGCGCCGCAGGGCGGCCGCGGCGGCGGGTATCCCAGCGACATCAACGCGTATCTGCACATCGGGACCGACGGCCGCGTGAAGGTCTTCGTCGGCAAGATCGAGATGGGCCAGGGCGTCATGACCTCACTGGCGCAGCTTGCCGCTGAAGAGCTCGACGTGCCCCTCGAGACGGTCGACATCGTGATGGGCGACACCGATCTGTGTCCCTGGGACATGGGCACCTTCGGGTCGCTCAGCACACGCCAGTTCGGTCCCGTGTTGCGGGCAGCCGCGGCCGAGGCCCGAACGGTAAGGCGGTTCTGGTGGAACTCGCAGCGGAGCGGTGGCACGTCTCGCCGAGTGACCTGACCGTCGACGCTGGCGCGGTCGTCCATCGAACCGATCGGACGAAGCGCCTGACATACGGTCAGCTCACCGAGGGACGACGCATCGAGCGCCGCCTCGACGGCAAGCCGGTGCTCGACGCGGTCTCCGCATACACGATCGTCGGGAGGTCGGTGCCGCGGCGCGACGCGATCGAGAAGGTCACGGGCAAGGCGAAGTACGCGGGCGACATCGTCCCGCCGGGCGCCCTGCATGCTCGGATCCTGCGTCCCCCAGCCCACGGCGCGGTCCTCGAGAGTTTCGACACGTCGGCGGCGGAGCAGGTGCCGGGCGTCCGCGTCGTTCGGGACGGTGACCTCGTGGCCGTGCTCCACGAGCATCGCGACGAGGCCGACCGCGCGCTGGCGCTCGTGAAGGCAACCTTCAAGCCATCGCCTTCGACCGTGAACGACCAGACGATTTTCGACCACCTCGTGAAGATGGCACCGGCCGGCGACACGGCGGCGGAGGGCGGCAGTCTGGCCGAGGGTGAGCGGCTCGCGGCGCGCGTCGTCGAGGACACCTATTACAAGAGTTACGCCTCGCACGCCGCGATGGAGACCCATTCCGCTGTCGCCGCCGTCGAGAACGGCAAGGTGACGGTGTGGGCCAGCACCCAGACGCCGTTCCCGCTCAAGTCGCAGATCCAGCGCGCGCTCAATCTGCCGCCGGAGAAGGTCCGCGTCATCACGCCGTACCTGGGCGGCGGGTTCGGCGGGAAGAGCGCGTCACAGCAGGCCATCGAGGCGGCCAGACTCGCGGTGGCCGTCGGCCGGCCGGTGCGCGTCGTCTGGAGCCGCGAGGAGGAATTCTTCTTCGACACCTTCGACCCGGCGGCCGTGATCAAGATTCGTTCGGGGCTGGACCCGACCAGCAAGGTCGTCTTCTGGGACTACACGGTCATCGGCGCGGGCTCGCGCGGCGCCGCTCACTTCTACGACATCCCGCACCACCGCACCGTCGTGAAGGGCGGCTGGGGCGGCGGCAATCCGCCCGGCATGCACCCCTTCGCGGTCGGCCCGTGGCGCGCACCCGGGGCGAACGCCAACGCCTTCGCCCGGGAGTCGCACATCGATCACCTGGCAGCACAGGCCGGCATCGACCCCGTGGAGTTTCGCCTCGAGCACCTCTCCGACGCCCGCATGCGCCGCGTGTTGGAAACGGCGGCGAACAGGTTCGGCTGGACGCCGAAGCCTGCGCCGAGCGGGCGCGGGGTCGGTGTCGCCCTCGGGATCGACGCTGGCACCTACGTCGCGCTGATGGCCGAGGTCACGGTCGACCGGGCGACGGGTCGCATTCAGGTCGTGCGCACCGTCGCCGCGCAGGACATGGGGCTCGTCGTGAATCCGGAAGGCGCCACGCAGCAGATGGAAGGCTGCTTGACGATGGGGTTGGGCTACGCGCTGGCGGAGGAGGTGCACTTCAAGAACGGCGCCGTGCTGGACACCAATTTCGACACCTACGAACTGCCGCGCTTCACCTGGGTGCCGAAGGTCGAGACGGTCCTCGTGCCCTCGGACCTGCCCTCGCAGGGCGGCGGCGAGCCCGCCATCGTGCCCATGGGGGCGGTGATCGCCAACGCCGTCTTCGACGCGACCGGCGCGCGGGTGCACCAGTTGCCGATGACGCCGCCGCGCGTCCGTGCCGCGCTGAAGACCGCGACGACGACGGCGGGGTGATGGAGGACGAGTAACGGATGCGTCCAGCGAGTGATGCGGGCGGATCGGACCACGTGCGGGGGACTTCGCCAACGAAGCGTTCACCCGTGCGTGCCCGTGCTGGCGCCGCGAGTCTGAAGACCGAGACGTCCCATTCGGGAGCGAGTCCGGTGACCTCGGTGGACCTGAGCCGCTACGTTCCACCAGAGGTGGGTCGGCTTCGCAGCCACCAGACGGATATTCCGCGCATCGCCCGCGACCCGAAACTGACCGCACTCATCGAGTCAGTCCTTCACACGATTCCAACCCGGCACGACTTCTACTGCCGCGACGCCAGGTTCCTGGACTTCATCGAAGACGCCAGTGTTCACCTGGTTCTGACGTCACCGCCGTACTGGACGCTGAAGGAATACCGGGACGTCGAGGGGCAACTGGGTCACATCGAAGATTACGAGCGGTTCCTGGAAGAACTCGACCGGGTCTGGCGCCACTGTTTTCGGGTGCTCGTCCCGGGTGGGCGCCTCGTGATTGTCGTCGGCGACGTGTGTCTGGCTCGGAGAAAGAACGCTGGACGGCACGTGGTGATGCCGTTGCACGCGTCGATCCAGGAGCGCTGCCGGACGATCGGCTTTGACAATCTCGCCCCGATCATCTGGCACAAGATCGCCAACGCGGCACACGAAGTCGAGGGTGGTGGAGGGTTTTACGGGAAACCGTACGAACCGAACGCGGTCATCAAGAACGACATCGAGTTCATCCTGATGCAGCGCAAGCCGGGTGGGTACCGAACCCCGTCGCTTGCCGCGCGGGTGCTCAGCGTGATTGCCGCGGAAAACCATCGCCGGTGGTTCCAACAGGTCTGGACGGGTATCACGGGCGCTTCCACACGCGACCACCCGGCGCCATTTCCCGTCGAGCTCGCCGAGCGCCTGATCCGGATGTTCAGCTTCGTCGGCGACACGGTCCTCGACCCGTTTGCCGGAACTGGGTCGACCACGCTCGCCGCCTCGCGAATCGGTCGACACAGCGTCGCCGTGGAGGTGGATCCCGAGTACTTCCAACTGCTCAGGCGGCGCCTCTCGCAAGCCGGCAGCGACTTCTTCTCCCACGCCAGCTATACCTACCGCGGCGCCGAGCCGCACGAAGTGGCTTGACCGGCCTCCCGGCGGGGGATCGCGGCGGGCGGCGCTACAGAAATCGCCGGAAGACGAGTTGCGAAAAGCGCGCGTCGTACAGAGCAGCAATCCGAGCGACGAACGTGTCGTAGTGATCCGCATCCCCAGGCTGCGGTGCCGGCGGGCTCGTCCAGAGCCGAACACTGCCGAGGTTGTCACAGTCGATCACGACGGTGGCATACGCGTCAAAGCCTGGTTGATCGAGCTCATCCCGAATCGGCAATCCGCGGAGGTGTCGGATCACGTCAGCCGCCGCCTCCGGCTGCTTGTGCTCGGTCACCTGGAGTGTTCCCGGCCCGTGTTGACGAAGAGGAGACACGAAGCTCTTGGCGATATTGACCACGGTGATTCCGGCAGCGATCGCATCCCCGCGCCCCTGGTGGACGATCTCGTGCGAGGAGCTCAATTCATCGTAGACCCTGGGCTTCGCCTTGCTGTGCTCGGTCATGACCGTCTTCGCCTCGCACGAGATCAGAACGTCCGCGAGTGTCCCGTGCCGGATGCGTGCGTCTGCCGCCGGAGGAAGCGGATTCTTCGCGGGCCCAATCGCGAGATCCAGTGTCTTGGTCTTGCCGGATGTGGGCCACGTGAATCTACAGTTGATCGCGTAGAAGACCACGCCTCTTGCCGCGTGGTCGCGGAGCGCTCGAGACGCGTCCAGTAGGTCACGCAGAATCTCTTCGCAGAGCGCGACCGAGTGCGCATCGCTCCGCGAGTGGTAACGGTAGACGTACCCGAAGCGGCGATCCTTGTGCTGGTGCGCGCTCATCCACCTCACGAATCGCGCCGGGCCGTTCACGAGCAGCGTATCGGCCGCCCTCGCCGCACTCTTTACCTGGCGTCGCCTGATGGTCGACGTGCTCCCGACGGGACCCCCGCTCGCGCGGACCGAACGACGTCGTGTAAGGCTGACCGACCGGGCGCGCGGGCGCGCGCGGTCACACGGACGCCGTCACACGAAGGCGTTGAGGGTAACGTCGATGTACCGCGTGCGGCCCTGCGCCTGGTGCCACTGCACCAGGATCGGACTCTGGTAGGTGCCTTCGACGACCGACCCGCGGCCCGGTGTGTCGCGGTCGGTCACGAGCAGATTCACCGACCGCTTCATCCGCAGAAAACGCTCCGCCGGCATCGCCATCGCCCGGGCGATCAACCGCTCGAGCCGCGACTCGCTCAGCCCGAGCGCCTCGACGAGCTGGTTGAGCGCCCGGACCAGGTCGTACTTCGCGTAGTCGAGCGTCTTCGCCGGAATCGCCCGCGGGTTCTGCAAGGCGTGACGGCTCTTCTCGGCCATGAACCGCAGCGGGTTCCGGAGCACCTCGACCAGGTCGTGCCGCATGAGCAGCGTCTCGTACTCGTTCACCGTCAGGCCCGCCTGGCGCTCGCCAGGCGCCAGCTCGAGACGCAGCCGCCCCCTCGTCACCCCGTGGCGCGCGATGAGCGCGGCGAACTGCTCGTAGAGTCCGAGCCGCGGGTCCTTCAGGTTGATCGAGTCGACCGGGTGCCCCGACACCGGCACCGCCACGCGCAAGCGCTCGACGGCCACCTCCCCGTGGTAGCCCACGACCGTCGTCTGGCGCCGGCGCGGCTCGCCCCGGTGGACGCCATCCAGATCCACGAAGGCGACCGGCTCGCCCGGCCGGTTGCGGTACGACACACAGGTCCGCAGGCCGGCGGCCATGAACGTCAGATGCGAATCCGCGTTCCGCGGCTCGACCCGCCGCTGCTCGGACGACAACTCGAGGCGTTCGTCCAACGCGTCGTGGCGATAGCCTGCCCCCTCGGGGAACAGGGTGCGAAAGGCGTCGATATACCCCTGCAGCCCCTGGTGATCCAGCCGCGCCGCGAGCCCCTGGTCCAGATAGCCGGCCGTCGTGTGGAACGAACAGTAGAGGCAGCGCGGATACTCGTCCAGCGTGTCGCCGCAGGCCTCGGCCAACCGGGCGCGCACATCAATGGCGTCGAACCGTGCGCGCGGCCGCAACTCGAGGCTCACTTCGAGCGGAGCCGCCGACATCCTCAACCGAACCGTCAACCTCCTCGCAACCCGCCGGGCGGGGGCACCGAACGGGCACCGGGCAGCATAGCACATCAACTTTGCGCGACAAAGAACCCGCGCCGCCTCACCGCCGGTCGAACGCCTCCTCAACCTCCCGGGCACAGTCGGGACAGATGTGCGAGCGGCGGGGCGCTTTCGACGGCATCAAGAGGAACTGCTCGACCGGCTGCCACGTGGCGCTTGCCTCGTCCCTGATCCGCTTGCACACGGTGCAAACCGGCAAGAACCGCTCGAGCGTGTGCACCCGCCGGCTGAGGGCTTCGCGTTGTGTGGCCCCTCGATCGACGAGGAAGGCGAACAGGCCGAGGACAATCATCCGGATCCCCGCGTTGACGGCAGCCTCTGCGAAGCTCCACGGCGCATTGGTGATCGAGTAGAAGGACAGACGGACGAGCGGCAACACGACAGCCAGACCCAGGGCGAACCCGCGGCCGTTGTACCACGCAGCCAGGCTCACAGGCAGGATGAATAACGCAGGAAACTGGATGACGGGCCCGAGGGCCTAATCGAGGCCGATGACGAGGACAGACAGCCCGAGCCAGTAAACCGCATAGACGGGCTTGCCGCGCGGTGGAGCGTCGCGTTCCTCGCCCATGACGCCGAGCTCTGACCCCCGCTATTCTATGACGCGTGGCTGCCGCGACGCGACTCCGACCGCCCCGTCCCGAGACGGGAAGCCGACCAACCAGCGTCGCACGACGGGTGAGGATGCGCCATGACCTCGACGCGTGAATGGCTCGACTTCGCCGTGGAGGCGGCGATCGCCGCCGGCCACCGCGCCCTGGGGTTCTACCGCACCGGCGTGTCGGTGGAATGGAAAGCTGACGGCTCGCCAGTGACCGCGGCCGACCGGGCTGCCGAAACGGTGCTGCGGAGCGCAATAGAACGCCGGTTCCCCCATCACGCGATCGTCGGGGAAGAATTCGGCGAGCTCGACCGCGACGCCACCCACCGGTGGTACCTCGATCCCATCGACGGCACGCAGTCCTTCATCCGAGGGGTCCCGCTGTGGGGCGTCCTCGTCGGTCTCGAGGTCGACGGCGAGATGGTCGTCGGCGTCGCACACCTGCCAGCGCTCGACGAAACGGTGGCGGCGGCCGTCGGCCTCGGCTGCACCTGGGACGGACGCCCGGCGCGCGTGTCCCCCGTCGAGCGCCTTGACGACGCGCTCGTCGTGTATACCGACGCGGCGGACCTCGCACGGCACCGGCCCGACGCGTGGAATCGCTTGCAGCGCGCGACGCGACTGCAGCGCGGCTGGGGCGATTGCTACGGCCACTGCCTGGTGGCCACCGGTCGCGCCGACGTGATGCTCGACCCGGTCATGCACGCCTGGGACTGCGCACCGTTTCTCCCCATCCTCCGGGAGGCCGGCGGCACCTTCACTGACTGGTGGGGTCGAGCCACCATCCACGGCGGCCACGCCATCAGCACGAACGGCCGCCTGCTCGACGCGCTCCTCGCCCTTGTGGGTGCCTGACCCTCCGGCCGCGACCGTACACCTCGCACGGCATCGTCCGACCTCTACCCGCGCGGCATGGTAGCCTCGCGGATCCGCAAGATGATCTTGCCCAGCTGCGCGCCCTGATCCATGCGGCGATGGGCTTCGCCCGCCTGAGCGAGAGGAAACACCGAGTCGACGACGGGCCGCAACCCCCCGTCGCTGCACAGGCGGATCATGGCAGCGAACTCGCCCGGCGTCCCCATGGTGCTGCCGAGCAGAGTGAGCTGTTTCCAGAAAATCCGGCGCACCTCCACGGTGCTCGGCGACCCAGCCGTAGCGCCGAAGGTGACCACCCGCCCGCCTGGCCGCACCAGCTCGAGGAGCTTCGCGAACGTCTCCCCACCGGCGCTGTCGATGGCCACGTCGAAACCGCCGGGCACGGCGGCCGACAGCACGTTCGGCCAGTCCGGATCTCGGTAGTTGGCACCACCCTCGGCCCCGAGCCCACGAGCCTTCTCCAGTTTGGTGTCGCTGCTCGACGTCACGAACACGCGCGCGCCCAGGTACCGCGCGATCGTCAGCGCGAAGGTCGCCACGCCGCCGCCGATGCCCGTGACGAGCACCGTCTCGCCAGCCTGGACCTGCGCCCGCGTCACCAGGGCGCGATAGGCCGTCAACCCCGCGAGCGGGATCGCCGCGCTCTCCTCCCACGACAGCGCCGGCGGTTTGTCGAACAGGTGGTCCGCCGGGACCTTCACGAGCTCCGCGTAGGTGCCCGGGTCGGGCAGGCCCAGAATGCGCCACCGCGGGCCGGGGGCACGGTCGTCTGGCCCCCACTCGAGGCTCGGGTTGATGACTACCGCGCGCCCGAGCCACGCCGGGTCGACGCCGTCGCCGACCGAAACGACCTCGCCGGCACCGTCGGAGCCCGGGATGAGGGGCAGCTTGATGCCGGCGTAGAGGCCGTGCCGGATCCAGGCGTCGCGATGGTTGAGCGCCGCGGCGTGCAGTCGCACGACCGCCTCGCCAGGACCCGCCACCGGGTCAGGCACCTCCTCGAGCTGCAAGGTCTCCGGACCACCGAGCGCCTTGAGCACGATCGCCTTCATGCGTGTCGTTTCCTCCTCGCGTCTCCGCCTCATTATGGCATCGCGAGCGGCGAGTCGCGCGCGGCGCGTGCGCGCGGGACCGATGGTAGAATCGCGCGGTCGCACGTTCCCGTGTCGGGCCGGCCGAGGCTCGGCGTGGGCGCGACCGAGGAGGCGTCCCGGTGGATCTCGGCATTCGCGGCAAGCGCGCGCTCGTGCTCGGTGCCGGCGGGGGGCTCGGGTCGGCCGTCGCCACGGCGCTCGTGGCCGAAGGCGCGCACGTCATGCTCACGGACTGGTACAGGGCGAGTCTCGACCAGGTCAAGGCGGATCTGGCGGCGCTCGGCACCGCGCGGGTCGAGGCGTACCTCTGCAACCTCTCGAAGGCGGACGAGGTGGACGCGCTCTCGGACGCGGCGCTTGCCGCCTTCGGCGGCGTCGACATCCTCGTCAACATCACGGGCGGGCCCCCGTCGGGCTCCATCCAGGTCGTCGCCGACGAGACGTGGCGAGGGCAGTTCGAAGCGATGGTCCTCAGCGTGTTCCGCGTCACGCGGCGCGTGCTCCCGGGCATGCGCGAGCGCCGCTGGGGGCGCATCCTGACGAGCACCTCGTCCGGCGTGGTGCAGCCGATCCCCAACCTCGGCATCTCCAACGCGCTTCGAGCGTCGCTCGTGACCTGGTCGAAAACCCTGGCGAACGAGGTCGCGGCCGACGGCGTCACGGTCAACGTGGTCGTGCCCGGCCGCATCCATACGCGCCGCGTCGACGAGCTCGACCGCGCCGCCGCCGAGCGCCAGAACCGGCCCGTCGAGGAGATCGTCCGCGAATCGCTCGCGTCGATCCCGATGGGCCGGTACGGGCGTCCGGACGAGTTCGCGAGCGTGGTGCTCTTTCTGGTCAGCGAGCGGGCGAGCTATGTCACTGGGTCGGTCGTCCGCGTCGACGGCGGCCTCATCAAGAGCGTGTGACGCGGGTCGCCGGCGCCCGCAGCCCGATCGTCGAGCGCTGGCGACGTGCGCGGGGGCCTCCCGGTCGCAGTGCTATGCTTGTGCCCGAGCTCGCCGGGCGGCGCGCCGCACGAGCCGTCCCGCACCGGCGGCCGAACCTTGGTGGAGGGGATCGTATGACCCGACTGTCCGCTCGCGAGATCCTCGCGCTCGTCGGCGGCGCGGCGCTCGGCGCCGCCCTTGCGACCGCAGGGACCGCCGTGATGCGCGCGCAGGCGCCGGCGGCCCAGGCGCCTTCGCGCGTCGAGCGCACGGCGTGGTACTTCTACCGCGTGAAGTGGGGCTATCAGGACGAGTTCCTCGACCTCTTCCAGAAGAATCACTACCCCGTGCTCAAGGCGCAGGTCGAGACGGGCCGCATCCGGGCGATCCGCACCTACGTCCCGACCTACCACGGTGACGGGCGCGCCGACTGGACGTTCGCCGTGGCCATCACCTACCGGGACACCGCGGCGCTGACGGGACCGTCGGGCGAGGAAGAGATCGTTCGCCGGCTCTATCCCGACCAGGCGACCTTCCGCAAGGAGGAGCAGCGGCGGTTCGAACTGCTCGACGCCCATTGGGACGTTCCGCTCAACGAGATCGACCTGGACACGCGGCGGATGGTGACTCGCTGAGGCCGAGCCGCGGGCGCGGGGCGCGGATGAAGGCGCAACTGCTCACCTCCACGGGTCCCCTCGAGCCAGCCCGGCTGCGACTCGTCGCCCGGCCCGTGCCCGAGCCGCGGCGAGGCGAGCTGCTCGTGCGCGTGTCGGCGTGCGGCGTGTGCCACACCGAGCTCGACGAGATCGAGGGGCGCCTGACGCCGCGCCTGCCGGTCGTGCCAGGCCATCAGATCGTCGGACGCGTCGAGCGAAGGGGGCCTGGGGCTGAGCGGTTCCGCGAAGGCGACCGCGTAGGCGTCGCGTGGATTCACTGGGCGTGCGGGCGTTGCGACGCCTGCCTGGCGGGCGACGAGAACCTGTGTCCGTCGGCGCGCTGGACCGGCAAGGACGCCGACGGCGGGTACGCCGAGTTCTGCGTCGTCCCGGAGGCGTTCGCCTATCCGATTCCCGACCGCTTCACTGACGCCCAGGCCGCGCCGCTGCTCTGCGCCGGCGTCATCGGGTACCGCGCCCTGCGGCTGGCCCGGCTCGTCAACGGGCAGACGCTCGCGCTCTTCGGCTTCGGCGCCTCGGCGCACCTCGTGATTCAGGTGGTGCGCCACCGCTGTCCCGATTCGCCGGTCCTCGTCGTGACGCGCCGCGAGGCGCACCAGGCCCACGCCAGGCGCCTCGGCGCGTCGTGGACCGGCCGGCCCGGCGACCCGCTGCCGGGACCCGCACACCGCGCCATCGATTTCACGCCGGTCGGGTCGACGATCCGCGAGGCGCTCGCCAGCCTCGCGCCGGGCGGCCGCCTCGTGGTCAACGCCATCCGCAAGCGGGATCCGGTGCCGGAGCTGGACTACGCCACGCACCTGTGGCACGAGAAGGAGCTCAAGAGCACGGCCAACGTGACCCGGCGCGACATCGAGGAGTTCCTGCCCCTGGCAGCCGAGATCCCGATCGTGCCCGAGGTCGAACCCTTCCGCCTGGAGGCGGCCTACGAGGCGCTGGCGAAGGTGAAGGCGGGCGCCGTCGACGGCGCGGCGGTGCTCGTCATGGCCGACACGCGGTGACCGCAACTTCGCCTCGCTCCGGGAGCATGACGTCATGACGACCGACATCGTCTCGGCGACCGAGGCCGCGCGGCGCACGCGCCGGCTCGACGTCAACGCCCGCTACGCCGGGCTCGCCACGGTGGTCCTCATGGAGAATGCCGGCCGAGGCGTCGCCGACGCCGTCGTCGAGCGCTACGGCGCCGGCCGCCGCATCGCCCTCCTCTGCGGCCTTGGCAACAACGGCGGCGACGGGTTCGTGGCGGCCCGGCACCTTGCCGACCGCGCCGACGTCACTGTGTTCCTGCTCGGCCAGCCGAAGGAGATCACGACGCCGGAGGCGCGGACCAACTGGGACGTGCTCGAGCGGACGGGCGTCCGCCGCGTCCTCCTCCGCGACTCGAGCGACCTTTCCTCGCACGATTTCGATCGCTACGACGTCATCGTCGACGCGCTGCTCGGCACCGGTGCGATCGGCGAGCCGCGCGAGCCGTACCGGTCAGCGGTGCGCGCGATGAATAGCAGCCGCGCGGCGAAAGTGGCGATCGACGTCCCGACCGGCGCGGGTTCGCCCACAGCGGTCAAGGCGGAGCTGACCCTGAGCTTGCACTTCCCCAAGACACCGGACGCGGTCGTCCTTCCCCTGGGCGTGCCGGCCGACCTCGAGGCGCGGATCGGGCCGGGCGACGTGCAGGTGCTCGCCGGGCGGCCGGGCGACGCCCACAAGGGCCAGGCGGGCCGGGTGCTCATCGCCGGCGGCTCGGTCTTCTTCCGCGGTGCGCTCGAGTACGCCGCGCGGGCGGCCGCCACCATCGTGGACCTCGTGTACCACTGCGCCCCGAAGCCCTGCGAGGGCGTGATCGAGCGGCTCCCCGACCTCATCGGGGCATGCGTCGATGGCGACGTCCTGGCCATCGACCACCTCGACGAGATCCGGCGCCGGGTGGACACCTACCGCTGCGACGCGGTGCTGCTCGGACCCGGCCTGGGGCTCGGCCCGGCGGTGGGCCTCGCGCCGGCAACCCGCGAGCTCGTCCTCCGCCTCGTCCCCGCCCTCGCGCCCGTCAAGGTCGTCGTCGACGCCGACGGCTTGCAGGCGCTCGCCGGCCGACTCGACGTCGTCGGGCCCCACGTCGCCCTCACGCCGCACCGCGGCGAGTTCCGGATGCTCGCCGGTGTCGAGCCGACGCCGGACGAGGTCGCGCGATTCGCCCGGACCCACCGGTGCACCGTGGTGGTCAAGGGGCCCGTCGACATCGTCTCGGACGCTGAGCGCACGCGCTTCAACCACACGGGCAATCCCGGCATGGCGACCGGCGGCACGGGCGACGTGCTCGCGGGGGCGCTCGTCGGATTCGCCGCGCGCCACGACCTCTTCGACGCCGCGTGCGCGGCGGCGTTCGTCACCGGTCTCGCCGGCGACTTCGTGCAGGAGGCGCAGGGCGAGCACTTCACGGCCGGCGACGTCGCCTCGGCGCTCGCCGGCGCCATCCGCTGGGCACGCGAGTTCTGATCGCGCGCTCAGCGTCCGTCCCAGCGGTTGATGATCGTCTCGCGCAGGTCGAACCCGAACGCCCGTTCGCTCACCACGATGATGGGCGGGCCCTGCAGCCGCTTGTAGACCGCGCGCTTCATCAGGCGGTAGGTCTCGTAGACGAGCGCCTCGAAGCTCGCCGCGTCGTGCTTGTCGTAGACCGTCCGGCCGTCGCTGTCGGGGCAAAATCGCTCCGGGTCGAGCGCGCACCGCTCGAACGCCTCGATGAGCTCGCGCGGGCTGCGGCGCTTCTCGAGCAACTCGCCGACGAGCGGCGCGGTCACCGCGTAGTCGAACGGGTCGTACTGCCCCTCGCTCAGCTCGGCCGAGGGCCTGAGCTGGAAGATCGCCTCGGGGATGACCTCGCGACCGTACCGCTCGTTGACGTGGCGTGCCACGCGGTAGACGTCGACCTTGGACAGGTCGCCGATGACGGCGAGGCCGCCCGCCATGTCGCCGTACAGCGTGGCGTAGCCCAGCGCGAACTCCGTCTCGTTGCCGCACGCGACGAGCAGGCGCCCCGTGTCGTTCGACTCCAGCATCATGAGGAGGCCCCGGATGCGCGCCGCCAGGTTCTCCCGCGTCACTCGGTGCACGATCGGATGCGCGTGCGCCTCGAAAGTCTGCTGCACGAGGTCGTCGATCGCCTGAATCGGAACGACGACGTAGCGGACGCCGAGGTTGCGGCAGACCGCCTCGGCCTGCGCCCTGGTCGCCTCCGTGTTGACCCGCGACGGCAGGTTGTAGGCCACGACGCGCTCGGCGCCGAACGCCGCCACCGTCAGAGCGAGGGCGAGCGCCGAGTCGATCCCGCCCGACACCGGTACGACCGCCCCGGCGAACCCACAGTGGCGCGCGTACTCCGCCAGGCTGAAGACGAGCGCGTCGTAGACCTCGCGCTCGCGGGAAGGCGACGGCAGCGCGAGCCCCGCGCCCCCGGCACCCGCCGGCTCCAGGTCGACGACCTCCACCACCTCCCGGAACTGCGGGCACGCGTGCACCAGGCGGCCCCGCCCGTCGTACGCGAGGCTCTCGCCGTCGAACGGGATCACGTTCTTCCCGTTGTCGCCGACCCCCACCGTGTTCACGTACACGAACGGCGCGCCGGTGCGCGCGATGTGCCGTTCGATGAGCCGTGCCCGCTCGCGCCGCTTGCCCGGGACGAACGGCGAGGCGTTGAGGTTGAGGATGAGGTCGGCGCCCTGACTCGCGAGCTCCGCGATCGGCTTGACCCGATACGCCTCATCCCACATGTCCTCGCAGATCGACACGCCGAGCCGGATCGGACCGTCGCCGCCCTCAACGGCGATCGGCCGACGCTCCGACCCTGGCGTGAAGTACCGCTTGTCGTCGAAGTACCGGTAGCTCGGCAGCAGCGACTTGCGCGCGACCCCGACGAGCCGCCCGTGCTGCGCCACCGCGGCGGCGTTGTACTTCCGCAGGCGCCCGTCCTCGCTGCGCGCCTGCGGGTCGTAGTCGACGAACCCGAAGACGACCGCGGTCCGGCCCGTCCGCGCCGCGAGGCGATCGACGGCGGCCCGATTGGCCGCGAGAAAGTCCGGCTCCTCGATCTGGTCGCCGATGCAGTAGCCGGTGACGACCATCTCGGGCGCCACGAGCACGTCTGCCCCGAGCGCCGCCGCCTCGTCCATCGCCGCGGCGACGCGCGCTTCGTTGCCGGCGATGTCGCCGCTCGCGGGGTTGAGCTGCGCGATGGCGACCCGCATCACCCGCGCCCGCCCGGGCCAGGCCCGACGGCCGACCCGGCGGCCGCGACCGGTCCGCGAGCGGCACCTGCACACACAGGTTCATGACAGGCCTCACCTCCTCGAACACCGCCAGCATCGTCTCCACGAGCTCTGCCCCGCCCATGGCTCGGACGGCCGCCTCGTCCAGGGGATAGTAGAGCTGAAAGCCGCACCACGCCCCCGCCGGGCCCCGCCCGAGCAGGCGCCGCAGCGCGACCGGGCTCGGCAGCGTTTCCCGCGAGAACTCGTGCGGGGCCGACCAGCTCCCGGCGTGCACGCGGAACCCCTCACGC
>FWWM01007709.1_pt1 | contig 19902 bp, 19 predicted proteins | sample 2228351 | NCBI WGS metagenome assembly FWWM01 (sample SAMEA103939774, study PRJEB20133) | metagenome
GCTCCACCGCTTGTGCGGGCCCCCGTCAATTCCTTTGAGTTTCAACCTTGCGGTCGTACTCCCCAGGCGGGGCACTTAATGGTTTCCCTTCGGCACAGAGCCCATACGGACCCCACACCTAGTGCCCACCGTTTAGGGCGTGGACTACCAGGGTATCTAATCCTGTTTGCTCCCCACGCTTTCGCGCCTCAGTGTCAGTCAAGACCCAGAAGGCCGTCTTCACCACAGGCCTTCCTCCTGATATCTACGCATTTCACCGCTACACCAGGAATTCCGCCTTCCCCTGTCTGACTCAAGTGATACAGTTTCCAGGGCAGTCTTATAGTTGAGCTATAAGATTCCACCCCAGACTTATATCACCACCTACGCGCCCTTTAAGCCCAGTAATTCCGAACAACGCTTGCCACCTCTGTCTTACCGCGGCTGCTGGCACAGAGTTAGCCGTGGCTTATTCGTAGGGTACCGTCATTATCTTCCCCTACAAAAGGAGTTTACAACCCGAAGGCCTTCTTCCTCCACGCGGCGTCGCTGCATCAGGCTTTCGCCCATTGTGCAATATTCCCCACTGCTGCCTCCCGTAGGAGTCTGGACCGTGTCTCAGTTCCAGTGTGGCCGTTCGTCCTCTCAGACCGGCTACCCGTCTTAGGCTTGGTGAGCCATTACCTCACCAACTACCTGATAGGCCATAGGCCCATCCTCAGGTGGATTGCTCCTTTTACCACTGACATCCCAGTCCGTGGTCTTATGCGGTATTAGCCCCGCTTTCGCGGGGTTATCCCCCTCCTGTGGGTAGGTTACCTATGTATTACTCACCCGTTCGCCACTAAGTTAATCATGTATTGCTACATAATTAACTTCGTTCGACTTGCATGTGTTAGGCACGCCGCCAGCGTTCGTTCTGAGCCAGGATCAAACTCTCAAAAGTTTTCCTGAAACCTCAAACCTCAAATTCATTGACAGAATCTACCTTTAGTTTTCAAAGAACAAAAGACCCCACAGTGCCCTTAGCTTGTGGCTTATAGAGGCTTTAACCAAGTGGGTGCCTTGGTAAATACTTAGGTTTCCCTTTGCAAATCTTGCTTAGGGCATACTCACCATATTTACTCGCTGGCTCCCTATATTTAGGTGTTCCCTCAAGCTCACTTAAGCGTATTAGGCACCGCAGAGAAATCGATATCTCAAAGACCTATTTTAGGATAGCACTTTTTAAAAAATATGTCAATACCTGCTCTCTACAACATCAGCTTAGCGGGATTTTTGGCGTCCTAATAAATGCAAATTGCATTTACATTGACACCCAGAGGCTCCCAACCTCTTATTGTCCCCTAACTTAAGCCATTAATGTTGTAGAGAAACTGACAATTACATATCAAAGAACATCTTCTAATAATAGAATAACAGGTTTTATTATCGAAGTCAAGCAAAATTTATTTTGCTCATGTAGCTAAAAGTTTTTTCTTGCCCTCCTGCACTTCTGTGGATTAATATTAAAAAAAGCATGAAATGACATTTTTTAGTCATATATTAGATATCTTATTTCCTTCAAAATGCCCTATCTGTGCAAAGACCCCTGATAGCTATTTATACAATCCAGTATGTACAGATTGCTGGAATACAATAGAGAGATATCATGGTCCTTCATGTAGCATATGCGGAATACCAACCATCTCGCCTTTTGCAAAAAATTGTGAGTCTTGCCTAAGAGAAACACCTCCTTTTTCGCAGATACTTTATTATGGAATCTATGAAGGTGCATTAAAAGAGGCAATTCATATCCTAAAATTCAATGGCATCAAACGCCTCTCAAAACCCCTCAGCCATCTCCTTTTGAAACTTCCTATTCCGAGTTGCGATGCGATAATACCCGTTCCTCTGCATAAAAATAGGCTTATGCAGAGAGAATTTAATCAGACTGCAGCGATAGGCATCCATTTGTCAAGGGCATTAGGGATTCCACTATCATTGAATACACTAATAAAAATAAAAGATACTCCTCCTCAAACCGAGACTTCTGGTAGAGAAAGGATATTGAATATAAAAGATGCATTCTTTGCCACGAAAGAAATAAAGGGATTAAATGTATTGCTTGTGGATGATGTTATTACAACAGGGTCTACTGTAAAAGAGTGTTCAGAGACATTAAAAAAAGCAGGTGCAAAGAGTGTCACTATTGTCGCATTAGCACGTTCATTGCCAAAATGGAATACTTGAAAACACATTGTCTTAACTGCTATATTTAATAAATTGCCGAAGTGGTGGAACTGGTAGACACGCACGTTTGAGGGGCGTGTGGGGAGACCTGTGCGGGTTCGAATCCCGCCTTCGGCACCACTTAATATCTTTCTTCAGACCACATATCCATCGTAAATCTCACTACCCTATTTCTGCCCCTCTCTTTTGCCTTATAAAGGGCAACATCAGCAAACTTAATTGCCTCCCAGAAATTCTGGGTATCGGTCGGAAACTCACTCGCACCTATGCTGATTGTCTTTTGTATTACGCATGCTGGACATCTCACCTTTGTCTCTTCAATTCTCTGCCTTATCTTTTCAGCTACGACCAAGGCATCATCAGGTTTTATGTCCATTAAAAGGACCATGAACTCTTCACCACCAAATCTTATGACAAAATCAGAACCCCTGACGGTAGTCTTTATGCAGTTAGCTGCCTCTTTTAAAACCATATCTCCAACATCATGCCCATACAAATCATTTGTCTGCTTAAAAAAGTCGAGGTCACACATCAAGATCCCGACAGTTGTTCCCCTTCTCAAAATTCCCGAGGCTATATTTTCGAAACTCTCTTCTATAAATCTCCTGTTGTAAAGACCCGTGAGGGCATCCTTTAATGAAGATTCCTTTAATGTTGACATTAACCTCTTTGCCTCAAGAACAGGCTGAGCCTCTGTTATATACTGCCTTGCCCTGCTGATCTTATTGTCAACTTCCTGCAAATTGCATGTGCGCAATTCGCCGCAAACAAACTGAACAATACCACCAACGCTTCCGCCTATTATTATCGGAATACAGACATAAGCCTCATCCCTTTTTTCTGAGTAGTACTTGCATATGTCAGGATACTCGATTGACGAGACCAAATGCCCTGTCCTTTTCGCCCTGCACAAATTGCTGTTTATCTGCACATCAAACTTGCATAGCATCTCGATCCCTTCAGCCTCTGGAGGATAAACAATTTTCATTGTATCCTTGGAGCTCGAGACCTCATAGATTACGCACTTGTCCAGTTTGAGGTCATCTCTAAATATCTTTCCGAGGCGTAGATAAACATCTTCTATGGTTTCATCTTCTTCTATAATCCTTTTAAAAGATGCTATATGCCCTATTGTATCCATTAAATGATTAAACTCCATCGAGAGTAATCCAAGCTCATCTTTGGATTTTACATCTATCTTTTTTGTCAGGTCTATCTCACCCACAGAGAGTGCCTTGATTTGTTTTATGATCTCTTTGAGGGGCCTTTCTAATGAACGGGCGATCATCAGACTGAAAAAGACAGATAACAATATAGATATCCCGAAGATTAAGGTTAAGTATGTAATAGCATTTGCGAGCCTATGTGTGATGCTGTTTGTAAAGTCTGACCATTCCCTACCTACATGTATTAAATAGTCATTAACAATTTTCACCGTCTCCCTTGTAATCGCATCATACTCAGATAATTTTTCTAATACTGCTACATTTTCATCCTTATACTTCAGTTCTGCTAATTCATCAATGATTATCTTGAGCTGTTCTATCTTCACAGTAGCTTCTTGAATATAATTCCTCTTTTCTGTATTCTTAACAGGCAAAACAGAGAACTCTCCATAGAATTGACCTGTTCCTCTTGAAAAATCCTTTATCTTTCCGCCGACAAGCAAGGTATTCAAATAAGACAAACAGCATCAAGGTATTCAAATAAGACAAACAGTCCTCTAATCGAGTCTTTCCGTTTAAATAGTTACCACTAACAATCTCTCTGTCATTATAAAGGGCTATCTTATGAGCAGAAATGCTTGCCCCTCTAAGCTTTCTTATAAGGATATTTCCTGTCTTTTCTTGAGGTGTTATGACCTCAACCATCTCTTTTGCCTTTTTGCTCACATTGTGGGTAGTAACCAAACCAATCACAGAAACAACGCCGAGCCAGAATATTGCCCCTGCAGAAAACAAAAGGAATTTTTGACGGACAGGCAGGTCAGTAAATGTTATTAAATTTATTAGCTTTTTCAGCATTGCACATTATACATAAGTTTAAAAAGGCAAATCAATACCAAATTAGGTTATACTATGTCATGTCTTTTTTGCTTAAATATCCTTTATGAGGGAGGAAGATGGTTAAGGCCATAGAATGGAGAGACAACAAGGTCTTAATGCTTGACCAGAGCAGGCTTCCAATAGAAGTAAGTATTATCGAGTGCACCGATTATCAGATGGTTGCAGAAGGCATTGAAAAGCTTCGCATAAGAGGCGCGCCCGCAATAGGCATTGCAGCTGCAATGGGCATTGCATTGGGTGGACTCTCTATAAAAGCAAGGAGTTATGATGATTTTGTAGAGAGGCTTGAACCAATCATGCAGACCATGCTCTCAACAAGACCCACTGCAGTGAATATTAAATGGGCGGTCAATAGGATAAAAAAACTCCTTTCAACAAAAAAGGACGAATCAGTAGATAGTTTGAAGCAAATCCTAATAGAAGAGGCAAAAAAGATTCTTGAAGAAGATATACAGGTAAATATGGCGATAGGCAAGTGGGGCGCGCAATTTATAAAAGATGGTGATACTATTCTTACACATTGTAATGCAGGCAGTCTTGCTACAGGCGGATATGGCACAGCAACCGCACCTATGATTGTTGCAAAAGAGCAAGGCAAGAGAATACATGTTGTCGCAGATGAAACAAGACCAGTACTGCAAGGAGCGAGATTGACGACATGGGAACTCATGCAGGCAGGTATCCCTGTAACATTGATAACAGATAATTCAGCAGGTGCATTGATGAAAAAAGGTATGATAGATGTCGCTATAGTGGGAACCGACAGAACTACAAGGAACGGAGATGTCGCAAACAAGATCGGTACATATACAGTTGCTGTATTGTGTAAGGAGCATAACATTCCATTCTATGTTGCAGCACCTCTAAGCAGTATAGATTTTGATATGGAATCAGGGGAGTCAATTCCAATAGAGGAGCGCCCTTTTGAAGAGGTAACAACCATTATGGGTCAGAGAATTGCACCCAGTGGGGTAAATGTTATAAACTTAGCCTTTGATGTTACACCATCTCGATATGTAACTGCCTTTTTTACAGAAAAAGGCGTTTTCAGACCACAGGATATTAAGAAGTTATCAAGAGATGATATAAATTTAGATAGCATAAGGATAAGATAATGGATATAAATGATATTTTTTCTGCCTATTCTGAAGAGCTGAAGGCAGTCGAAAGGCAGTTGATGGCAATATTCAACAGTGATATATCGATCATCACTACAATTGGTCAGTATATATTAAGGGGAGGGGGCAAGAGGATAAGGCCACTTTTTTTATTGGCAAGCTCAGACCTTTGTGGTTACAAAGAAAACAAACGATTTTTGCTTGCAGCGATAATAGAGGCTATACATACTGCCTCGCTTTTACATGATGATGTTATCGATAGGGCTGAAACGAGAAGAGGCAGACCAACTGCTCACTCGATATGGGGAAATCAAGTTGTAGTACTCACAGGAGACTTCCTTTATTCGAATGCACTGAAGCTTGCAGTTGCCCAAAAAAATCAGAAGATAATGGAGACATTATCAGGGGCGACCACAAAGATGACAGAAGGAGAGATACTTCAACTCCAGAAGACAGGAGACCCTGAAATATCAAAGGAAGAGTATTTCGAGATAATATCTGCAAAGACCGGTGTATTAATCTCCGCAGCCTGCAGAATTGCAGCAATACTTTCTGAACAGCCAGAAGAAAAAGAAATGGCTCTTTCGAGATTTGGATTAAAGACAGGGATCGCCTTTCAGCTTGCAGATGATGTCCTGGATTATGTTGCTGAGCAGAAGGAGCTCGGGAAGAGGCTCGGCAAAGACCTCGAGGAAGGCAAGATTACAATGCCTCTTATAAATCTTTTGAGGTCAGCATCTGATAAGGAAAGGGAAGAAATAATAAATATCATTAAAGAAACCGTTTCATCTCAGAAATCAGAAGATAATATAAATTCAAGCAAAAAATCTGGACTAAAGAGGATACTTGAGCTTTTTTCGAAATATAATGCAATAGAGGAGTCCTTAAAAGTAGCCCGTTCACTCGTGAATGATGCAAAATCAGAAATAGATATCTTTCCTGCTACCAGAGAAAGAGATGTACTCCTCACAATGGCTGAATACGCTATGCAGAGGGGGAAATAGAAAATATTTAGTTTGGAGCAACAAAATGCATCCTTATGTTGAGCTTGCAAAAAAGGCCATCAAAGAGTATGTGAAAAACAGAAAAATTCTGACCTGCCCAAAGGAAATACCGATTGAGATGCAGAAAAAGGCAGGGGTATTTGTTTGTTTAAAAAAACATGGTCAATTAAGGGGTTGTATAGGCACATTCCTTCCCTGTGAAGAAAATATATATAAAGAGATCATAAGGAATGCAATTTCTGCTGCAACAGAGGACCCAAGATTTTTACCTGTAGAAGAAGATGAGTTAGAAGATATTGAGTATTCTGTAGATGTGCTTTCAGAGCCTATTAAAGTACAAGATATATCAGAGCTCGATCAAAAAAAATTCGGTGTTATTGTGGTAAAAGGATATAAAAAGGGATTACTGCTTCCTGATCTTGAAGGAGTCGATAGCGTTGAAGAACAGTTAAGGATCGCAAAGATGAAGGCAGGAATTGATCCCTCTGATAAAGAAGTGGAGATATTCAAATTCACTGTAGAAAGATACAAGTAAAAATAGGATTTGGATTTAAAATTTAATCTAATCGTCTCTTGAACTCTCCACTTTTGCCCCCCCGTTTTTCCACAAGCATTATATCAGAAATAACCATTTCCTTATCCACTGCCTTACACATGTCATAAATAGTTAATGCTGCAACAGATGTTGCTGTAAGGGCCTCCATTTCCACACCCGTCTGCCCCACAATTCTAACTGTTGTTTTTATATTTACCCTACTTTTGTTTTCATCTATATCGAAATCGATATTTACAGATGTTATGTTTAGTGGGTGGCACATAGGTATTAGATCCGATGTCTTTTTTGCAGCCATAATCCCTGCAACCCTCGCTACCCCAAGCACATCTCCCTTGAAAATCTGCCCATCTCTAATTAGCCTCAAGGTTTCTGGCTTCATATATATAGCACCTTTAGCTATAGCCTCTCTTTGGGTCAAAGTTTTTTCAGATATATCAACCATCCTTGCCTGTCCTTTTTCATCAAAATGAGAAAGCCTCATATACTCTCCATAAATTAAAATGTGAAGCAATACCAACATTCTAACGGAAGGCATTACCTTATTACAACCTCTTATATATTTAAAGTTAAATAACTTCTTGACAATTAGCCCGTCTTGCCCTAAACTTTCAAATATAAGATAATCAAAAGCTATGCATTTTGCATGGTAAAAAAACTTAAGGAGGTTTTTTATGAAAAGGGGGAAAGGGTCCTTAGTAGTTTCGATTTCGGCGATCCTTATTATGCTCGTTTTATTCTCATTCAGTATTGCTCAGACAGAAAAGCCGAAGATTGCGCCAATATGCAAGCAGTGCCATAAGCCAGATGACAAGATACTAAGAGGCACTCTTGGGGCTGTATCAGCAAAGGCAGAGACGATACAGATTCAGGTTGGACCTGCGGTATGGCTTGTAAGGTTTGATGATCAAACAAAGGTAGTGGGCGCAGACAGCATCACAAAGATACCAAAGGAAAAGGAGATAGCAATAACATTAGCAGATAAAGATGGTGAGCTTTATGCTGTCAGTGTATCCATAAAACCGCCTGCAAAGGTGCCAGAAGAGAAGCTTATAAAGACAGAGGAACTCTCCAAGCTGATAGCAGAAAAGACCGATTTTGTTCTAATAGATTCAAGGCCTGGACCAAGATATCACGAGGGACATATTCCAGGTGCCATATCAATCTATGATGCTGAATTTGACAAAAACATTGACAAGCTTCCAAAGGAAAAGGATAAGCTACTGGTCTTTTATTGTGGGGGCACTACCTGAATGTTGAGCCCATCTTCTGCCAGTAAGGCAGAAAAGCTCGGTTATACAAATGTAAAGATATTTCATGATGGCATGCCTGCATGGAAAAAGGCCGCAAAGGAAGTCGTCTCTACCTCAAAATTTGTAAAAGAAAATATTGATAAAGACATACCACAGGTTATTATTGATGTCAGAACCAAAGATGATGCTGCAAAGGGACACCTGCCCGGAGCAGTTTCTATGCCAGCAAAGGATATCATGAATGCCAAGGATAGATTCCCTGCTGACAAAAAAGCACCTATTATAATCTATTCAGATGATTATAACGAAATGCTCGATGCATTTAATACCATCAGGTCATGGGGATATTCTAATGCATCAATTCTCAAGGGTGGAATAGACGCATGGGTCAAAGAAGGCTATCAATTAGAAAAAGACAGGCTCAAAACAGAGATTGCATATGTGCCAAAACCGAGACCAGGTGAAATTCCTGTAGAGGAGTTTAAGACCATTGCAGAAACCCTCCCTGCTGATAAACTAATACTGGATGTTCGGGACGAGGACGAGGCAATGCAGGGAATGCTTAAGGGTGCTAAAAACATTCCAGCGCAGGAAATAACAAAGAGATTAGAAGAAATTCCAAAGGATAAGGAGATAATAATTCACTGTGTTACAGGGGTGAGGGCAGAGATGGCATATCTCACACTGAAAGAATCTGGCTACAAGGCAAGATACCTGAATGCAAATATAAAGATAGACAAAGACGGTAAATACGAAATTAGCAAGGAATAAAGTTTATTATATAAGGGGGGCTTGCCCCCCTTATATTTATGGCGACCATGCTGGATTTGATGCTGATATGCCTTTTGGTGTTATCCTGACCTGTCCTTCCCCATCAGCCCTCATTAGATAAATGCCCTTTGTCCCGTCCCTGTCAGAAGTAAAGGCCAAATATCTTCCATCTGGAGAAAATGAAGGTTCCTCATTATTTCCCCTCTCTGTCAATTGATATGCCTCCGTCCCATCAGGTTTAATGATAAATATCTGATTCTTACCGTTTATCATGCTAACGAATGCTATCTTATCCATATTTGGAGACCATACAGGAGATGTATTATATGAGCCCGAAAAAGTGAGTCTCCTGATGTCCTGACCTTCTCTATCAGTTATATAAACCTGCGGTGAGCCTGACCTGTTCGAAACAAATAGAATATGTTTTCCATCAGGAGAGACAGAAGGAGAGACATCAATCCATGGGGATGATATTAATCTCCTTCCCTTTATATTTACGATATCTCCTATATAAATATCTGACCTACCTTCTTTTGAGGATGCGAAGACAAACTCCTTTCCCTCGGGGAAGAAATTCCCTGCAATGCTTAAACCCTTTATAGATACTATATTCTTCTCTACCATGGTGTTCATATCCAGTAAATATATATCCCAGCTGCGGTTCCTTTCTGCAGAATATATTAGCTTGGAGCCGTCTGGAGACCAGCGAGGACTTAACAATACTCCTGCAGTCACACCTGTCTTGTTTATCCTGTGACCATCCCAATCCATAATAAAAAGCTCAGACGAGCCCTTTCTTTTCCCTATAAATGCAATCTTTGTCCTGAATATCCCCTTCCTTCCCGTAAGTATCCTGTAAATATCATTAGATATTGAATGGGCAAGTGTTCTTAAGAGTGTCGGAGACCCAGAATATTCCTTTCTTAATATCTCCCTGCCTTCTGATATATCATAAGCCGATACAATAACTGTTAAACCGCTACCAGCAGCCACCCTTCCCTTTACCACGAGTTCAGCACCAAGACCCCTCCAGTTGTTTGGATTGAAAGGTTGATCGGGTTTTTCGATATGTGCACCGGCATCAATACAATCAAAAAGACCTGTAAATGTTAAATCATCCCTAACGATATTGGATATCTCTGAAGCACCAACAAAATCCTGTATCGCAATAGGTAACTTGCTAATCTTGGGAGATGTTATATCAATATAGACCTTATCAGCATGAGCAGTGGGCAGTAAATGGTGAAAAGTGAATATTAAAATAATAGCAATAACGAAATAGTATAATACTGCAGTGCATTTCTGATTTGCTTTGCCGTCATACATTTGCCCTATCATGGCATAAACCTCACACCTATCTCTATTTCCTGTGGCGGAGCAGGTAATGGATTTGCACTCGCTATCGCCCTCATAGCAGAACGGTCAAAAAGGGGATTACCTGAGCTCTTTTCTATTTTGCCAATTGTGATACTACCATCTTTTGCTATCCTGATTGTAATTATAGCAAGCAGGTCTTTATCAATACTTTCAGGGAATATCCAGTTCTGCCTTATCTTATTTATGACAACCGTGTAATAATCAGAACCTGTATTATGACCTCCTGATACCATGCCCTTAACAGAGGCTTCTGATTTTATACCTTTAGTTTCTGAATCTGTACGACCTATATCTATCATCTTTCTGAGAGCCACTATCTTTTCTATATGTTTTTTTGCCTTTATGGCATCTATTCTTTCTTTCACAATATCATCACCTTTTCTTATATCCTTTTGCAGCTTTTGAGGGATAGTAATTGGTTTTGTGGATACACTTTCTTCCTTACCTGCCTTTGAAATCCCCTGAGTATCTCTTGATGGTATCTCCTTGACACCTGAATCAGCTATATTAACAATGTTGACTATGTAAGCAGATGGGGCTTTATAAATACTCGAATTTTTAGCAATAAAAAAAAGTGCAGTGATTATAAGAAAATGAATGAGAAAAGATAATGTTAATGAACTCAGGAAGGGGGTTTTGAGATTATAACTCTGGTTTTTCATAAACTCAGAATAGGGAGACACAAATAATCAAAAGGCTATCTTTGGTTCTGTTATCATGCCGAGCTTTTCTATACCTGCCTCCTTTATTTCTCCCATTACCTCAACCACTAAACCATAAGGGACGTCTCTGTCGGCCTTGAGAAATACATTTGGATTAAGCTTGCTTATTGCAGAGAGTTTTTTTATAAGCTCAGTCATTGACACAGGATTATCATTCATAAAAATAGCTCCTCCCTTTTTTATGACTATTGTAACCCTTTCTTCAGGTGGCATGTCCTTTCCCTTTGCCTGAGGAAGATTGACATCGATTCCCTGCTGCAAAAGTGGAGCTGTAACCATAAAAATAATGAGCAACACCAGCATTACATCAACAAGAGGGACTACATTTATATCTGATAAGACCCGTCTGCTTTTGCGCATAAGACAATCACTCTCTTATTATTTAAGCATGTAGTCAACAAGCTCTTCTGAAAAGTCTTCCATCTCCACTATCATACGGCTCGCCCTGCTCAAGTAATAGTTATAAGCAATTACAGCAGGTATCGCTGTTGCAAGGGCTATGGCGGTTGCTATCAATGCCTCTGCAATACCAGGGGCAACTACTGCCAATGAGGCAGAACCAGCCGAACCTATGCCGCTAAAGGCATTCATGATCCCCCAAACAGTACCAAAAAGTCCAATATATGGAGATACAGAACCTGTTGTTGCGAGGAAATTGAGGTATTTCTGAAGCCTTTCTGCTTCAAGGGTGGTGTATCTTCTCAACATCCTCTTTAGTTCGTCCTTTTCTGTATATGTCTTTTCTGCATAAACAGATCTAAATAGGTTTGCAAGTGGGCTCGTCCTGAACTTTTTTGATGAGGCAAAAAGGTCCTTCGGATCTCTCTGTGTTTCATAGAGTCGCATAAAATTCTGGGATTCCCTGTCAGCACTATTGAAAATCCTGAGTTTATAAAAAATTATCGTCCAGGATACTACAGAAAAGAACAAGAGTATTAAGAGGACAGCCTTAACAACATAGCCTGCCTTCAGTATTAGTTGAACTGCTGAATGCTCCATATGCTTTTAAGCTTACCATAACTTTGGCTCAAAAAGTCAAACAATGTCTGTAAAAGATAAGAACACAAAAAATCCAACAGGAGGAGTGTCGCAAATGTCCTTATCTCATACAGTCATTTGATTTTTTCTTTATTTTTGCGTTATTTTTGATTAATGAACTTTTCGAAGATAATCAATGCCTTTAAGGGTAAAAAAATACTGGTCGTAGGTGATGTCATACTCGACCGTTATATATTCGGAAAGGTAAACAGGATATCTCCTGAAGCACCAGTTCCTATAGTGGAGGTGCAGGATGAGACATTTCTTCTTGGGGGTGCAACTAATGTTGCCAATAATATCGTTTCTCTTGGGGGTACTGCCTCAATAGCAGGCATTGTCGGAAAAGATAGTGCCGGCAGGCTATTGAGAAGGCTTCTTGAAGAAAGGTCTATAGATACAGAAGGATTGATAGAGGACAGCAGACACACCACAGTAAAGACAAGGGTAATCGCCCATAATCAGCAGGTAGTGAGGTTTGACAGAGAAGATAAAAAGAGGCTTGATGGGAAAAACCTCGTCACCTTTCAGAACTATCTCAAAAAGGCGGTTCAGGGGCATGATGCCATAATAGTCTCGGACTATAAAAAAGGGGTTGTATCTTCCGCCCTGATAAAGGCACTCGTTAAATATGCAAAACAAAGGGATCTTTTCATAGCTGTTGACCCAAAAGTCGGACATTTTCATTTTTATAAAAATGTCTCTCTAATCACACCCAATATCATGGAGGCTTCACAGGGTTCAGGCGTAGAGATAAAGGATGAGGACAGCCTTATGAAGGCCGGGAAGGCTTTGATAAGCAGGCTTTCTTGCCGTTATGTACTTATAACAAGGGGAGAGGCTGGCATGAGTCTATTTGAGAGAGATATAAAAAGGGAGATCTCTGTCACTCATATTCCCACGGTCGCAAAAAAGGTCTTTGATGTTACGGGTGCTGGTGATACCGTTATAGCAGCATACACCCTTGCATATTCTGTTGGTGCAAGCGCCCTTGATTCAGCCTTAATAGCTAACCATGCTGCAGGGATAGTAGTTGGAGAAGTCGGCACTGCAACCGTTACCCCGGATAAATTACTCCAATCTTTAAGTTGAAGTTAAAATGGCCAAGGCAGTAGCACTCTATTCTGGTGGTCTGGATAGCACCCTTGCAATTCTTTTGGTAATGAGGCAGGGGATAGAGGTTACTGCATTGACATTTCTGACCCATTTTGGATGCGATATTTCTGACAGGTCATCCTGTTCAAAAAACCCATTTGCAGCATCCGAAAGCTTCGGCTTTAGTGTAAAACTCTGCCATCTTTCTGACAAATTCATCGAGATTGTGAAAAACCCTAAATTTGGACATGGTAAAAACATGAATCCATGCATTGATTGCAGGATATTGATGCTTAAAGAGGCAAAGGAATTTATGAGAATGCAGGGGGCAGATTTTATAATAACAGGAGAGGTTCTTGGTCAAAGACCCATGAGTCAGAGAAGGGATACATTTCCAAAGATTGATAGAGAGGCGGGTTTGGATGGTTATGTGTTAAGGCCATTGAGCGCAAGGCTTTTAAAGCCAACCATTGCGGAACAAATGGGAATAGTTGATAGAGAAAGGCTATGCGACTTTTATGGAAGGTCAAGGAGACCCCAGATGAGACTCGCAGAGGAATTTGGTTTAAAAGAATACCCTGCACCAGCAGGAGGATGCCTCTTGACAGATCCTATTTATTCTTATCGATTAAGGGATCTCCTCAAGCACAATCCTGAGCCTGAATTAAGAGAGATCAATTTATTAAAAGTGGGAAGGCATTTCAGGTCTTCTGCCAATTGCAAAATTATCGTCGGAAGAAACAAAAACGAAAACACAATAATTAGCAACCTTGCAGATGAAAAAGATTATTTATTATGGGTTGATGGATTTGGAAGTCCTCTAACAATAGTATGTGGAAATGTTGAACAAAAGGATTTAGGATTGGCAGCAGCATTATGTGCAAGGTATTCCGATGCAAGGGATATGGAGCATGTTGAGGTATCTGTGTCTCATAATAATAAGATTTTTGTAATCAAGACCCAAAGGGCTGACGATAATACCTTGAAAAGTCATATGATTAATAAAAATTTATGAATCTATTTATCCTTAGATAATCCGATCCTAAATCCAAGGGTATTGCAGCGATCATCTGGTTCGTTTACATCTCTAAATGTTGTTCTTAAAAACCACGGGAAATTTATCCATGACCCACCTCTTGCAAGCCTGTGAGTACCAGTATCTGGACCCCTTGGATTCTGTTTAGGGCTTTTAGAGTAATACGTCTTGTCATAATAGTCAGACACCCATTCCCAGACATTTCCGGTCATATCATAAAGACCAAATTCATTTGGTTTATAATTCCCTGCTGGTGAAGTATAAACATGCCCATCATCATAACCTTCCCATATATTCCAATCAGGGAATTTCTTTTTGCTTGAGATATCAGCAATATTTCCCGAAGGCTCGGCAGTGCCCCAGCTGTATTTATATCTCTTACCACTTTTAGCAGCATATTCCCATTCTGCTTCTGTGAGAAGCCTGTAACCTTTTTTTTCTTTTTTGCTTTTCCATTTAGTATACTCAATTGCATCATTCCAGCTTACACACACAACCGGGTGGTTATCTGTCTGTTGGAAGTTTGGGTTGCGCCAATTCAGCTCTTTTCTATAAGCCCATCTATTGCCCTCCCAGTTTGCACATCCATCAGCCTTTTCTGCCTCAGTTAAATATCCAGTTTCTTCAACAAATTTTTTGAATTCCCCTACCGTAACCTCATACTTCCCAGCATAAAAATCGTCCACACAGACCTCGTGAACAGGCATTTCGTCAGGGTCACCATCTCCAAATACATCCCCCATCTCAAAACAACCGCCCTTAATAAAAACAAAGCCCTCCGTTACATTTGAGGACATATCCTGACATGCTGCCTCTTTGAAAGGCATCAGCAAAATAAGAAAGAGACCGAAAAGTATAGATATATAAAACATCTTAATCTAAATTGTTATAACATAAATTAAGATATTTGTGAATAAATTATCCGCGATTAAGGGGATAACAATGGCAAAAAGGAACTACTTGTGGATTTAGTTTTTTTGGAAGATATATAGCGAAATTATAAAACCCCGATAACTTCTTGCAGGGTGGTTAAACTATACGGTTTTGTGAGTATATGCTTAATCCCGAGTTTTCTTAATACTTCTTCATCATCCTGCATTAAAGTGGCACTTGATATAATTATATTTATATCAGGCTTAAGGCTCTTAAGCCGAGAGGCTACATCAAAACCATTCATTCCCGGCATGTTAATGTCAAGAATTACAACATTTATACAGGGTTCTTTCTTAAATATATCTAAAGCCTCGACACCATTTTTTGCATTATATGGATTATGCCCGCACAAAGAGACAGCTCGGCAGAGAAAATCCCTCACCATGTCTTCGTCATCTACAATAAGTATATTTTTCATTACATAAAAAATACATCATTAAAATTAAAAAATAAATTTCCCATTTGGGAGTGGAAAACAAAAATTAATTAATATAAAATTTCTGAAATGAAAGAAAACAAAGTTCTTACCATTGATAAAATAAGAAAAAAATTTGAAAAAATTCAAAACCTTATCGAAAAGGGTAATATAATTATATCCAGCTCAAAAGGCATCTGGTTAAGTAAGAATGCCGAAAAGCAATTATCCGAAAAAAATATAAATCTTGATGAATTTCTAAACTGGGTTCAAAAGGAAAATTATAACAGCACCTGCTCCCATTATTCAGGTCTGAATGTTTGTAAAGTCCAGATCCCAGAACAAATTGAAGAGGGCTCATTATTGCTGTTTTGCAATAGCCCCTGTTTTCAAAACATGGATAAATCCACCTTAACACAGATGGAAAAAAAAGTTCTCGAACATCTTGCTAAGGGCTTTACAAACAAGCAGATAGCATCAAGGCTACTGATAAGCCCTGGCACAGTGAATGCTTATCTTGACAATATATACAGAAAATTAGGGGTGTCAAATAGAGTTCAGGCAGTATGTTCTGCTTTAAAATCAGGAATAATTAATATATAATTAAAATGTTATGATAAGGCTTTTAATTTCAGTAATCCTATTAGCAATATTTATTAATCACTCTAATGTTTATAGCTATACAATCGAAGAGCTTTATGCAGAATTAGATACCCCACAGTGGTTAGAAAAGGTCTCCGAACCATTATTTATAGAAAAATTCAGACAAGACAAAACGATAAAAACCGTTATCGAATTTGCAGACTCAAAGGGTATAGATTGGAGATTCAGGATTCGAGCAATAAAACTCCTTGGCAATACTGGAACATCAGTTGCCCAGAAGGCATTACTGGATATGTTTCAAGACCCATTTTTTCATAACGAATGTCCATCATTAAAGCTATATTTAGCCGATGCCTTAGGTAATTTCCCTCCAAGCAGGAGACATCTTGAAATACTCAAAGATGGGCTGAAAGACAGGGAAGTCCTTGTCAGGGAAGCCACAGCAAGGGCTCTCGGGCGATTAAAGATCGATGATGCAGCCATTTATCTAAAAGAGGCATTTTTAACCGAAAATAGCATAGCAGTAAAGATAGCTATTATATATGCACTTAGAGATATCGGCACTTCTGATGCCTTAAACTTCATTAAAGATGAACTCTCAAACGGAAAAAATAATAAATTAAAAGAGATTCTTGGTCACATCTTTTAGCCTGTAAATAAAATTAAAGTTTCCTTTCGGATATTACGAAAGGAAATATATGATAATAGAAAAATCGAGTATTAACCTATTGAGTTCGCACTATAAAGAGAACATTATCTCAAGAAATACCTCCATTAAAATAAATGGGACCGTAAGAAATAGACCTGTCAACCAAACTGCTCCTATGAATGATTCGAAAAAGCCTCTCTCAGGGCAGATAGAACCTAAAATGTATGATTTAGAAAAAAACCTGTCATCAAGCGATAAGCTCAAGAAATTAATAGTTAAGTCCCTGATAGAAAAGGTATTTGGTAAAAAGTTTATTGAGCCCAAAGGCATAGACCCCGACAAGATAAAAACATCGACATATCAATTAACAGATAAGATTTCTGAGGCATTCAGAGACATAAATCGCCCGGGTTTTGAGATTCAAATCAACCAAACTACATATGTAAGGGATTACGAAAATCTAATTATAAAGGCTGATGGATACATCAAACTGAGCGATGGTAAAGAGATAAATTTTGACCTCGACCTCAATCTCTTGCATTTTTACGAAAAGAGGGATACAGTTGTTGTCTACCCATTGGGACAACCTAAGGACCCCCTCATAATAAGCCTTGATAATTTGAATCAGTTTAATGCCACCTTCAAATTCAAATTTGACCTCGATGGAGATGGCATGGAAGAGGAGATATATCAATTTGAAGATACAGGCTTTATGTTTTTAGACAAAAATAATGACGGAATAGTCAATAACGGGACAGAGCTTTTCGGTACAAGGACAGGAAGGGGTTTTTCAGAGCTTGTCCAATACGATGTTGACAAAAATAATTGGTTAGATGAAAGAGACCCAGTTTTTCGAGAACTCGCTGTGTGGATTAAAGATGTCAACGGAAAAGATATTATAAAGAGACTTTCAGATGTTGGTATTGGTGCAATATATCTCAATGGCGTTGTGTCGCCTTTTGAAATCAAAGATATTAACAACACAAGGTTAGCCCAGATTAGGGAATCTGGTTTATATGTAAAAAACGATGGCTCACTAAATACAATCCATCAAATAGACTTCTATGTTTAAGCTCCTATCACCCTGAATACAAATCTAAAACCTAACCAAATTCAATTATAGTTTTTTTATTGCGATTATTGTGACAATCGCATATAATTTATTTTATCAGAGGCAAAAAATAGATATAAGGATTAGGGGGAGGGAATTTGTTCAAGAGGCTCATCAATAGGTTTCCTATTGCAACGAAGTTAATCCTTCTAAGCCTTACTGTTGTAGCGATCGTGAACATCATGATATGGTGCCCTTCAATAATAAAATTTCAGCAGAAGGAATCAGAGAAATATCAGTCCTTTGCCGAGAAACAGGCTGAGCTGATTAAGATGGCACTCCAACACAGCATGCTCAAAAACCAGAGAGAAGAGATTAGTGGGGTTATCCAGTCTGTATCATCAATAGAAAATACCCTCTGGATAAGGCTCATAGACAGAAATGGCACTATCAAGGTCTCTTCAAAGCAAGAGGATATTGGAAAGAAAGGAATGATTCATGAATTACCCGCAAATGCCAGTGGCAAGCAGAGGTTAGTAAGGGAAGTCAATGGCAAAAAGCTCCTGTTAGTATCAATTCCTGTAGAAAACATGGTGACATGCTATACAGCACAGTGCCATTTTCATAGAGAGGATGAAAAGGTTAATGGATGGATCGAGCTCGCCATGGATTATGAAGCAATAAATAAACAGGTCTGGGGGCAGGGGATAACAATTGCCTCTTTTGGTCTTGTTACTACATCAGTACTTGTCTTAATGCTTTATATAGTCTTTAGGTCTGCGATACTCAAGAGGGTTGTCTTACTTTCAGATGCATCAAGAAGGGTGGCTGATGGGGATCTGACCGTTTCTGTCCCTGTTACTGATGAAGGAGATGAGATTAGTCAGTTAATAAATGTATTCAATAACATGGTCTCTGAGTTAAGGAAAAGAAAGGAGTTAGCTGATAAGGAGTTAAACGGCTACAGGCAATCCCTTATTCAGTCGCAGAAGATGGAGGCTGTAGGGCTCCTTGCATCAGGCATTGCCCATGACTTTAATAACCTCCTTACAGGGATAATGGGTTTTTCAGAGATAATGCTTCTAAATGCCAAAGATAGGCAGACAAGGGAGAACCTCCAAAAGATAATCAAAATTGCGGAGCGCGGCTCTGAACTCACAAGACAGATACTGCTAATTGGGAGAAAGTCCCCGCCTCAGAAGTCCCCTATGAATATAAATAGCTTTGTTGAGGACTCATACAAGATGCTAAGGAGGATGGTGGAGGAAAACATTGATATAAGACTATCCCTTAAAAAGGGTATCCCCCTTGTCAATGCCGATCAATCCCAACTTACTCAGGTGCTCATGAACCTTGTAATAAATGCAAGGGATGCAATAAAAGGCACAGGCACGATAACCATTGGTACAGATGAGGCACTGATTGATGATGCATACTGCCAGTTACATCACGAGGCAAAACCGGGCAATTATGTCGTCCTTTTTGTTAGGGATACAGGAACAGGGATACCTGATGAGATAAAGGACAGTATCTTTAATCCATTCTTTACAACAAAGGAAAAGGGCAAAGGGACCGGTCTTGGCCTTTCTGTAACATACGGAATAGTTGCATCCCACGATGGGTGGATAGGTGTATACAGTGAAGAAGGCAGGGGTACTGAGTTTAAGGTCTATATCCCTGTTTATCAAGGCTCTGGCATGTCCCAAAATGACCCTATCCTTTCAGGAGGCATACCACATAAACCTGAAATTATTAAACCGACCATATTACTGATTGATGACGAGGACATGATAAGAGAAGTCGGGACGTCAACCCTTCAATCCATTGGCTACAGGGTCGTAACTGCATCGAATGGCAAAGAGGCTGTTGATATATACAAGCGCATGCATAAAGATATCAGCATCGTTATAACAGACCTTGTTATGCCTGCTATGGATGGTATGGCTACATTTGAGGAACTGAAAAAGATAAACCCTGATGTCAAGGTAATAGTGTCAAGTGGATATTCCC
>FWWM01008411.1_pt1 | contig 19882 bp, 15 predicted proteins | sample 2228351 | NCBI WGS metagenome assembly FWWM01 (sample SAMEA103939774, study PRJEB20133) | metagenome
GTTAAAAAGTGAGGCAAAATTGCCTCACTTTTTTTTAAAAAAATTTTTTTGTCGGACAACAGTGTTTCTCAATAAAAAAGTATAGAATTCGCATAATTTTTCAAATGGTTGATTACTTTTGCCGAAAATTTCAACAATATGCTTGTATTGCAACAAATTAGAAACAATCCCGAAATCGCCGTCATTGGATTAAACAAAAGAAATCTCAACGGAAAAAGTTTGATAGAAAATTTGCTTTCGCTCGATGAAGAAAAACGTCACATTCAACACGAACTTGAAACGTCACAGGCAGAAATAAACCATTTGGCCAAAGAAATAGGTCGTTTGATGAAAGAGGGGCAAACCGAACAAGCAGAAATACTTAAAACCCAATCCAACGTCATCAAAGAAAAACTGCATCAAATTAAAATCAACTTAGAGAATAAGGAAGAACAGCTCAAGCAATTGCTGTATCAAATACCTAATATACCTCACGAATCTGTGCCTCCCGGCAAAGATTCCGGAGACAACCTGATTGTATATCAAGAAGGCGAATTAAGAACACGCCCGTCTCGCCCTCATTGGGAGTTGGCAAAAGAATACGGTTGGATAGATTTTGAAGCGGGAGCAAAAATCACCGGTGCCGGTTTTCCTGTATACAAAGGAAAAGGGGCAAAACTACAAAGGGCTTTAATACAATTTTTCCTTGACGAAGCCATCAAAGCAGGTTTTGAAGAAGTCATCCCACCGCATTTGGTTAACGAAGATTCGGGCTTTGGCACAGGACAGTTGCCCGATAAAGAAGGGCAAATGTATCACGTGACATTAGACAATTTATATTTAATTCCAACGGCAGAAGTGCCTATCACCAATCTTTACAGAGACACCATTTTACGTCCTGATCAATTCCCGGTGAAAAATGTCGGATATACACCTTGTTTCAGACGTGAAGCCGGTTCTTACGGCAAAGATGTCAGAGGGCTCAATCGCCTACATCAATTTGACAAGGTAGAAATAGTCATCATAGAACATCCCGAAAAATCTTATGATACTCTTGAGTATATGGTTGAATATGTAAAAGGTTTATTGAGAAAATTGGAACTTCCATTCCGTGTTGCATTATTGTGCGGAGGTGACCTTGGTTTTGCTTCGGCAAAAACTTATGATATGGAGGTACATTCACCTGCCCAGGACAAATGGTTGGAGGTAAGTTCCATTTCTAACTTCGAAACGTTTCAATCAAACAGAATGAAACTGCGTTTTAAAGACCTTGACGGTAAAAATAAACTTGCTCACACTCTCAATGGTAGTGCTCTGGCATTGCCAAGAATTGTTGCCGGTCTTATAGAAAACCATCAAACTCCTGACGGAGTTTTGATTCCCGAAGCATTACGTCCATATACAGGTTTTGACATTTTAAATTAATTTATTATGAGATTAACCGTTATCATAGTTTTTCTTTCGATGTTTTTTCAATGTGGAGAAAGAACACAATACACCAATGAATTGGCCGAAATAGACAACATGTTGCAACGTCTTGACTCTTTAGAAAAAAATTATCAAAAGATTGATACTGCATTGTTAAAGGAAATTCAAGTAAAAGTAAAATCCGACATCAAAAACATGGAACAACAATTTGACACACTTCCGCCGGACATCGCTTTTTACTTATCGGAGTATGCTTATCCATTAAAAAAACAATACAAACGTGTTTTGCAACGATTTCCCGATTGGAAAGAAGCTATAGATTACTCAAGACAACAATTAAATGACCTAAAACATGATCTACAAAAAAACTTGATTGATTCTGCAAAGGCATTTCAGTATCTCAATGATGAAAAAAACTTTTTGATGTCAATCGAATCAGAGATCAACGAATTGGGCAATGCTGCCATGAACTATGCCAAAACATTCGACTCAAAACAACAAAGATTATATCACCTGGTTGACTCCTTAAAACAAGTCAAAAATTAATCACAGAATCATGGGGCATTGATTTCCTCGATCAACTTTTCTTTTTGCAAATTTACCTTTGTATATTTTTTACAACCGGCCTTGACAACAAGTTGAATATTTTCCGAAAACGGCTGTTGCTCTTTCACTTGCGGCACTACCTCAATAGTATCACCATCGGACATAATCATAATTGTCCAACTTTCTTTCGACTCAAATCCTTGATCGGTTTTTTCTTCCCGGATTCTTTTCACAATTTTTATTTTGTATTCTTTGCCTTTTTGCAATGCTACCGGTTCAAAAAGCAATTCATTATCATAAACAACAATGGATTTTATGGTGAGTTTTTTTTCTGCTTTCACCGTAAATTGCCAATTGATGGTTCTGCCGGCCATTCGCTGTCCGGCCGTAAAAATCGATTTTTCAGGAACAGAAAAATAACTTTCCAAATTATTTTGGCCACACATCATAAATGGTAAAAATAATAAACTCACACTTAGCCACTTTATTGTCAAATTTAAAATATCGGTTTTCACAATCATCACTTTTCAAATTTATGGTTAATTATCCACATAGCCATTATCCATATCAACAATGATGCCACAGCAGAAAATTTCGTATATAAATGCTTGACACCAAATATCAACATACTCAGAGCCGTTATAATAACCAGAGCTGAGGCAATCGACACTTTCAAAACATCTTTTTGTTTCATTCTCACTAATCTTTATAAATTTTCACCCAGCTTTGCCGGCTGTTTTTTGCAGCTCTGTACATTCCCGGCGTATTAAACACAGCCACCAAATTTCCTTCCGGATCAATACCAATGACACCTCCATCACCTTTTTGATCTACCAATTTGTGTAAAATAACCTCTTTCGCTGCTTGTTCGAGAGTCATGTTTTTATATTTAATCAAAGCAGTAATGTCGTAAGCCACAACATTTCTGATAAAAAACTCTCCATGACCGGTGCAAGAGATGGCACAAACTCCATTTTCGGCATATGTCCCCGCTCCAATGACCGGAGAATCGCCGACCCTTCCGTATTTTTTATTGGTCATACCTCCGGTCGAGGTGGCTGCTGCCAAATTACCTTGTTTATCTAATGCAACAGCCCCCACAGTGCCAAATTTCTGAGGATTGGAATGATCCAAGCGTATCTCTCCTCTTGTATGTGCATCCTTCCAGTGTTTTTCACGTTCAGGTGTGTGAAAATATTTTTCGGGCATCATTTTCATTCCCCGCTCTTTTGCAAACTTTTCTGCTCCTCTTCCAATCAACATCACATGATTGCTATGCAACATTACTTCTTTTGCCAGTAATACCGGATTTTTCACATATCTGACACCGGCCACGCTGCCGGCCATTTTGTTGCTTCCATCCATTATTGAAGCATCCATTTCCACTTTCCCATCGCTGTTTAATACACTGCCTTTGCCTGCATTAAACAAAGGATTGTCTTCCAACATCACGACGGCTTTGGTGACTACATCCAAGGCAGAATAACCGTTTGACAACATTTCATAACATGTATCTATCACCTCTTGTAATGATTTTTTAATCATCAATTCCTTACCGGGCAACATATTTTCTTTTAAAATAACACCTGCACCACCGTGAATCACAATTCCATAGGGCAATCTTTCATCCGTATGTTTTTCCATTCCTGAATTTTTAAAACCAAATAAAACAAAAAAATAAAATAACCAGAGGATAATGTTAATTTTAACGCCATTATTTTTGTTTTTCATGGACCTTTTATTTAGAAGTTGCCAATTTATGAAATTTTTCATACAAAGCCGACGTTTACACGGAATCCACTCCCCATTTGTATATCAATGGATGGAAAAATTACAACAACCTTATCAATACTACGGCCTCGAACAAGCATTGAATGTTATTGAGCACCGTTCTTTATCAAACAATGCCATACAAAAAAACGACCTTGGCACCGGGCGCAACAAAGGACCATATACGATCAGTGTCAAAAATATGGCCCGTAAAACCCGCAGACGAAAAATTATTTATCGGATTATTTTTGAACTGACCCAAATGATCAAACCGTCTATTATACTTGAGCTTGGTACAGGCCTTGGTTTTTCTACTCTGGTGATGGCCCAGGCATCTCCTAACAGCAAAATTATCTCTGTGGATGGTTGTAAAAATACATTGAAAGAAGCCGGAATCACTTTGCAGAAAGCACCTCAACCAAAAAACATCCAACTTATCACTGCTTCTTTTGACGACTTTTTACAAACGTTTTCCCTTCCTGTAGATTTGGTTTTTATCGACGGTAATCACACTTTCGAAGCCACCACTCGTTATGCAGAAAAAATCACCCCTTTGATCTCAATAAATGGGGCTTTAGTTTTGGATGATATTCATTGGAGCAAACCCATGTACCTTGCATGGCAACATATCCTGCAAAAACAGGAATATACATTGACATTGGATTTTTTTGATATCGGCATTTTATTTAAAAACCCATCTTTCTCAAAAGAAGAATTTAAACTTTTGGTATGAACCCTGAAATAGTTATAGAGCTTAATAAAATACGCAAGTCCTTTAAAATGGGACGTGAATGGCTTGAGGTGCTTAAAGGCATCGATCTTAAAGTATTCCGCAATGAATATGTGGCATTGATGGGCCCATCCGGATCCGGCAAGTCCACTTTAATGAACATTCTCGGATGTTTGGATACCCCCACTTCAGGCGAATATTTCTTGAATGGAAAAAATGTCAGCCGCCTTGACGATGATCAATTGGCCGCTATTCGAAATAAAGAAATTGGTTTTATTTTCCAAACATTTAATTTGATGCCACGATTAACAGCTCTTGAAAATGTGGCCCTCCCTTTGATTTATGCCGGTATTTCCATAGAAGAACGTACACGTCGTGCACAAGAAATGCTGGAATTGGTAGGACTCGCCGATCGAATGAACCACAAACCCAATGAGCTCTCCGGAGGTCAACGTCAAAGAGTAGCTATCGCCAGAGCACTGGTCAACAATCCATCTATATTGTTAGCCGACGAACCCACCGGAAATCTCGACAGCAAAACCTCTTATGAAATTATGGAGCTTTTTGACGACATACACCTTCAAGGCAATACCATTATTTTGGTCACTCATGAAGAAGATATTGCCGAACATGCCAAAAGAATTATAAAATTAAAAGATGGTGTTATTTTAGAAGACACAGTCAAAATTAAAAATTAAGCATATGAAAATATATACCAAAAAAGGCGATCAAGGGCAAACTTCGCTTTTTGGCGGAGAAAGATTATCCAAAAATCATATCCGAATCGAAGCATATGGAAGTGTCGATGAACTTAATTCATGGATTGGACTTGTTCGTGATTCAATTGCTCCCATTGAATTAGAACAAGAACTTCTGCTGCAAATCCAAGAAGAGTTATTTGTCATTGGTTCTTATTTAGCCACAAAAAACGAAAAATCCAAAAAACACCTGCCGCCTATGAATCCCGGAATTGTTGAACAAATGGAACAAGCCATTGACCGGATGCAAGAAAGTTTACCCCCTATGAAACACTTCATTCTCCCGGGAGGCCACCCATGGGTGTCATTTTGCCACATTGCCAGATGTGTTTGTCGCCGTTCGGAACGCGCTGTGGTTTCTCTAAGCGAACAAGAACCCATAGATGCAGGCATCTTACCATTTCTCAACCGGCTTTCCGACTATCTGTTTGTCCTGGCCCGCATGATTTCCAATCGTCTAAAAGCAAAAGAAAATCCATGGATACCTAAACACAATAAATAATTTTCATTTTCAGCCAATATTTTTATTCATAAACTATTCAATATCATTGAAAATTTGACAGTTTTCACTCTATAGGCAGTTTTTTTGCATTCACACGAACGGTTTTCACTCTAAAACTTATTGATTTTTAAGCCGGATATAATGATTGGGAAGCATAAAAAAAAATTGCTTTGAAAATGTAACCTTTTTTATATTTTTGCGTTCATTTTTAAAAAAAAATTACAACTATGTATTGGACATTAGAATTGGCATCTTATCTTGAAGACGCACCTTGGCCGGCCACTAAAGAAGAATTAATCGATTATGCCATCCGTACAGGTGCACCCCTTGAGGTTGTTGAAAATCTGCAAGAAATCGAAGACGATCAGGAGGTTTTTGAAAGCATAGAAGACATTTGGCCGGATTATCCTTCAAAAGAGGACTTCTTTTTCAACGAAGATGAATATTGATAAATTATTGGCCGGTCAACAATAATTTTTAGAAGGGGGCTATTTGCCCCTTTTTTTTATTTGTCTTCTTTGAATCTAATTTTAATTGTTATATTTTTTTGACACATTTTGATACAATAACTATAAATCTATGTTTTTTTAAACGTACTTTTGCATAAATTAAACAAAAGAAAAGCCATGTTAGAATCAATCGGTAAACTGGTAAAAAAAATTTTCGGAAGCAAACAAGAAAGGGATCTAAAAGCCATCATGCCAATTGTTGAAAAAATCAACGAAGAATTTTCCAAATTACAAGATATAAGCGACGATGAACTCCGCAAAAAAACAACTGAGTTTAAAAACTATATTCGGTCGAAGACCAAAGACGTGGTGGATAAAATAGAACAACTTAAAACACAGGTTGCACAAGAAGAATTGCCTTCTAAAGAAAAAGAAAAAATTTTCAAACAAATAGAAGAATTAAAAAAACAAGAGCTTGACCTTATCGAAGAGGCGCTCAATGAAATACTTCCTCAGGCATTTGCTGTGGTGAAAGAAACAGCCAGAAGATTGAAAGAAAAGGGATTTCTCAAAGTGAAAGCTACCGAATTTGACAGAGATTTAGCCGCCTCTAAGCCCAATGTAAAAATAGAAGGCGATTACGCCATCTGGTCTAATCGTTGGATTGCCGCAGGAAATGAGGTTGTTTGGGACATGGTTCATTATGATGTGCAATTGATTGGTGGAGTAGTCATTCATCAGGGAAAGATAGCTGAAATGGCCACCGGTGAAGGTAAAACACTGGTGAGTACCCTGCCTGTATATTTGAATGCATTGGCAGGAAAAGGTGTGCATCTTGTTACTGTCAACGATTATTTGGCCAAACGTGACTCCGAGTGGATGGGACCATTGTTTGAATTTCATCAACTTACCGTAGATTGCATTGACAAACATGAACCACATTCTCCGGGAAGAAAAAAAGCGTATCAAGCCGACATCACATATGGAACCAACAATGAATTCGGTTTTGATTATTTACGTGACAATATGGTTTTTTCTCCTGATGAAATCGTGCAAAGAGGGCATCATTATGCAATTGTAGACGAGGTTGATTCGGTTCTTATCGATGATGCCAGAACACCATTGATCATCTCAGGACCAACACCGAAAGGAGACAAGCATGAATATTACCAACTAAAGCCGTTGGTAGAAAAACTTGTCAATGCGCAAAAACGTTATGTCACAACCGCTTTGGCCGATGCGAAAAGATTGTTGGAAGAATACGAAAATGCCACTGACTCCAAAACAAAAAAACGCTTAAAAGAAGAAGGGGGTCTGGCATTGTTGCGTGTACACAGAGGTATGCCCAAATATAAACCATTGATAAAATTCTTAAGCGAGCCAGGAATAAAACAAATTTTAATCGAAACCGAAAATTATTATTTGCAAGATCAAGCCAAAGAAATGCCCAAGGTTGATGCCGAACTTTATTTTGTAATCGATGAAAAAACTAATAGTGTGGATCTCACCGACAAAGGTATTGATCTAATTTCACAAGGTGCCGAAGATAAAAATTTCTTTGTAATTCCTGACATAGCTGCCGAGCTGTCACAAATAGAAAATGCAAATATTTCGGAAGAAGAAAAATTAAAAAGAAAAGAGAAATTGATTCAAGAATATCAAGTCAAGGCCGACCGCATTCATACTATCCATCAGCTTCTCAAGGCATACACATTGTTTGAAAGAGATGTGGAATATGTTATCATGGACGGTAAAGTAAAAATTGTCGATGAGCAAACCGGTCGTATTATGGAAGGCCGCCGTTATTCCGACGGTTTGCATCAAGCCATAGAAGCCAAAGAAAATGTTAAAGTGGAAGCCGCCACCCAAACCTATGCCACAATTACGTTGCAAAATTATTTCAGAATGTATCACAAACTTGCCGGTATGACCGGTACAGCCGAAACCGAAGCCGGTGAATTTTGGGAAATATACAAACTTGATGTCGTAGTCATTCCTACCAACAAACCGGTCATTAGAAAAGATTTCGACGATTTGGTATTCAAAACCAAACGCGAAAAATATAAAGCCGTGATAGATGAGATTGAAAAACTTGTTTCGCAAGGCAGGCCGGTCCTTGTGGGAACAACCTCAGTCGAAATCAGTGAACAATTAAGCAGAATGCTTAAAATGAAAAACATTAAACATAATGTGCTTAATGCAAAACTACACGCCAAGGAAGCCGAAATTGTAGCCGAAGCTGGCAAAGCCGGAACTGTTACTATCGCTACAAATATGGCAGGACGTGGTACGGACATCAAACTTGGCCCGGGTGTGAAAGAAGCCGGAGGTCTGGCCATCATTGGCACCGAACGTCACGAATCCCGCAGGGTAGACCGTCAGTTAAGGGGACGCGCCGGCCGACAAGGTGATCCGGGTACGTCACAGTTTTTTGTTTCTCTGGAAGACGACCTGATGCGTCTTTTCGGTTCGGAACGTATTGCAAAAATGATGGACAGCATGGGGCATAAAGAGGGTGAGGTGATACAACACTCTTGGATTACCAAATCCATTGAAAGAGCCCAAAAGAAAGTAGAAGAAAACAATTTCGGCATTCGTAAACGTTTGCTTGAATATGACGATGTGATGAATTCACAAAGAACCGTTATATACGAAAAAAGACGTAATGCCCTGTTTGGTGATAAGATTCAAATTGATATTGAAAACATGATCAATGACCTTGCTGAGGTGATTGTGGATGAATATAAATCTGCCAACGATTACGATGGCTTTAAACTTGATGTACTAAAAACATTTTCTATTGACCCTAATATCACACCACAAGAATTCAGCTCTATGACTTATGAGGAGATTCATGAAAAACTCACCCGTCAAATTTTTGACACTTTAAAACGTAAAGGACAAATCATTGCCGAAAAAGCATATCCTGTTTTAAAACATATTTACGAAACACAAGGCACACATGTAAACAACGTGATTATTCCGTTTACTGATGGTGTAAAAACCATCAATACCATAGTTCCTTTAAAAGAAACAATAGAAAAAGAAGGACGTAATTTATTGTTGCTTTTTGAAAAAAGTGTTGCTTTAGGAATGATTGACCTGCACTGGAAAGAACATTTAAGAGAACTAGACGATTTGAAGCAATCGGTACAGAGTGCAGTATATGAACAAAAAGACCCCTTATTGGTTTATAAATTCGAAGCGTTTGAGTTGTTTAAACAATTGCTCAACAACATTAACAGAGATGTAGTTTCGTTTATTATGCGTGCCCAACTACCCGACCCATCTGAAAATGAAAAAGAAACTCCTGTCAAAAGTGCACCTGAAAAAAGCATTTCACAACCTAGATTAGAAACAGGCCGGGGAAACAACGTACCTCCTCCTCCCTTACAAGGTCAGGAAAGAGCACACCAACCAACGCAGGCACAGGTAAAAGAACCAATCATTGCCGAAAAAAAAGTTGGCCGCAACGAACCATGCCCATGCGGAAGTGGTAAAAAATTCAAACATTGCCATGGTAAATAAACTAAGTATTCTAAGATAGATGTAAATTTTTTATTTATTCACTGAAAAAGAAAATTTATTTCCCCCAGTTTTCTCTATCCAAGCTTCTGTATTGAATAGCTTCGGCAATATGATGCGGACGTATACTTTCAGATTGCTCTAAATCTGCAATGGTTCTTGCCACGCGTAATATACGGTCGTATGCCCTGGCAGACAAATCGAGTTTTTCCATAGCATTTTTCAGAAGTGTTTTCCCGGTTTCATCCAATTGACAATATTGACGAATCATCCGGGTAGTCATTTGAGCATTGCAAAAAATTCCGGCATGGGATCGAAATCGAGTCAGTTGAATCTCGCGTGCTTTTATGACACGTGTGCGTATGGAAGCACTGCTTTCACCGGGTTGAGAACTGCTTAATTCGTCAAACTTCACGGGCGTCACTTCAATATGTAAATCGATACGGTCAAGCAAAGGCCCCGAAATCTTACTCAAATAACGTTGAACAGCCTGTGGAGAACATATACATTCTTTTTCGGGATGATTTAGATAGCCACATGGACATGGATTCATTGAAGCAACCAATGAAAAACCGGCAGGATATTCCACTGCAAATTTTGCTCTGGAGATCGTAACCTTCCTTTCTTCCAGGGGCTGACGCAACACCTCCAGAACAGTTCTTTTAAATTCAGGTAATTCATCTAGAAATAAAATGCCGTTATGAGCAAGGGAAATCTCTCCGGGCTGAGGTACAGCCCCTCCACCAACCAAAGCCACATCGCTAATCGTATGATGGGGGCTCCTGAAAGGACGACGGGTAATCAAGGACACTTCTTTTAACTTTCCACTCACCGAATGAATTTTTGTGGTTTCCAATGCTTCTTCAAGAGTCATGGGAGGTAAAATAGAAGTAAGGCGTTTTGCCAACATAGTTTTACCAGCCCCGGGTGGGCCGATCAAAATAATATTATGTCCCCCGGCAGCGGCTATTTCAAAAGCACGTTTGACATTTTCTTGTCCTCTCACATCAGAAAAATCAACATCATAAACACCGGCATTTTTTTCAAACTCATCTTGAACATTGAATACTGTAGGCGGTATGTCTGTACGATCCTCCAGAAAATCTAACACTTCAGGTAAATGATCCACACCTATCACCTCCAATCCCTCCACGATTGCTGCCTCCTTAGCATTTACAGACGGAAGTATAAAACCTTTGAAACCTTGCTTCTTTGCTTCAATGGCAATTGGCAATGCTCCTTTGATGGGTCGTAAACTTCCGTCCAATGAAAGCTCGCCCATGATTAGATAATCATTCAACTTATCGGTGGATATTTGATCTGAAGCAGCCAAAATTCCCACAGCCAACGGAAGATCATATGCGCTCCCTTCTTTTTTTATATCGGCGGGAGCCATATTGATGACAATTTTCTTTGCGGGCAACTTATAACCAGTATTTTTCAAAGCTGCCTCTATGCGTTGTTGGCTTTCTTTCACAGCATTATCCGGCAGACCAACTAAAAAAAATTTTACTCCGGGGTCGATATTAACTTCAATGGTAATCAAAAAGGCATTTATGCCATAAACAGCACAGCCATAAGTTTTAACGAGCATAACCTAATTGTTTTTCGATATAATCAATCAACGTATGAATTACTTTGATATGTATTTCTTGAGCTCTATCGGCATATTTGCTAAATGGTGCCCTTATTTCGACATCACACATATTGGCAAGCATGCCACCGTCTTTCCCTGTCAATGCAACGACCTTCATCTTCTTTTCACGGGAAATTTTAGCTGCTTTGATTACATTTTTAGAGTTTCCACTGGTGCTAATTGCCAGCAATACATCTCCTTCTTTGCCCATTGATTCGATAAACCTGGAAAAAACCTCATCATATCCGTAATCGTTGGCCACACATGAAAGATATCCGGGGTCGGATATTGCTATGGCGGCGATTGGTGGACGGTTGTTCCTGAATCTTCCTGTGAGCTCTTCGGCAAAATGCATGGCATCGCACATAGATCCTCCATTGCCGCAGCTAATGATCTTTCCTCCCCGCAAAATTGCTTCTACCATTATATTTCCGGCTTCACGGATCTTTTTAAAATTATCTTTATTCTTCAAAAAGGATTGAAGAACCTCAAGGGCTTCTATAAAATTTTCTTCCATACAAATTGCTGATATTTGAACGTAAAACTACAAGAAAATTCCAAAATATCCACAAAACGGCTTTATTTTGACAAAAACCGAAAACTCAACAGATAATAGCGAAAACAAATAAAAATTTTGTTTATTTGTTTTTAAACACCTTTTGATAATCTTGTGAGATAGGTTTAAATGCCGTACGGCGATTTCTCTGATGTGCTTCTTCTTTTTCTTGTTCGGTAGCCATTTTTTCAATCTCACTATCCGGAATCAATGGTTCTGATTCTCCCAACCCAATAGGATACAGTCTATCTCTAGGAATACCGTGTGCTACCAGATAATCAACAACTGACTTCGCACGAGCGTTTGACAATCGCAAGTTGTATGATTCGCTACCCCGACTGTCGGTGTGTGAACGTATCTCAATTACCAGGTTATCATTTAGTTTTAAAAACTCGATCAAATCATCCAGTATTTTTTTGGACTCGGGTCGCAAAGTAGCCTTGTCGAAGTCATATTCAATGCCCGGCAATTCGATTTCACCGGCAGGAATGGGTGAAAGATAGAAATCTTGAATAAAATGCTGGGATTCAGTAAGTCCTTTGGTGGATACGGCAGCTGCATCTCCAAAGAACTTTTTCTTTTGAGCTTTGATAAACAGCTCCCAATTGTGGCCCAATTCGGCCCTATATTCTCCATTTTCGTTGGTTGTAATAAAGAACGGTTCTAAATTGCCATCAACATCTTTGAAAGTAACCAACGCATTGGGTATGGGATCATTGGTTTCGGCATTGTAAACAACTCCGCTAATACTAAATTTTAATTCCGGTTTGGTAAAACCATATATACGATAACAAAAATTGGTGCCCAGATAATTTTCATCACAGTTTTCACAAGGGTTTCTATCAGAAGTCAAGAAACCAAATTTTTGATCTTTGCTTAAAATAAAATAAAGGTCTTCTTTTGGCGAATTATAAGGTTTCCCAATGTTTTGAGGCAATGACCAAACACTGTCTTCTTCGCTAAACATAGATCTGAAAATATCCTTGTTGCCATAGGATGGATGACCGTCAGAACTGAAAAACAAAGTTTTTGTATTATAGTGGAAAAAAGGAGCTACTTCATCTCCCGGAGTATTCACGGGTGGCCCTAAATTTACAGGATCACTTAAGGACCCATATTCTCCAATTTTGCAATACCAAATATCCATCCCTCCCATTCCTCCGGGCCGGTTGGACGAAAAAAACAACCATTCTCCATCTAACGAAACATAAGGATATGCAGAAACAAATCCTTCCACATTTACTTTATTGCCCAATTTCATGGGTTGAAGCCATTTATCGGCAAAAAACTTGCTTGCATAGATGGCAATTTCTCCGGTCAAAGGATCTTTTCTAGAGAAAAATATCACCGATCTGTCAGCAGGCATAGAGGCACTACCTTCTATTTGATCGGAATTGATAGGTAAACCTAAATTTTCAATGTTCGATAGACGGAATTTATCATTGATCTCAATTTTGTATAGATCTGATAAAAAAACAGGATTTTGTTTCTTGGGATCATTTATTGTATTTTCTTTTCGTCCTGAACTGAAAATATATTCTTTTTCGTTGCCGTAAAACTGTAAAGCAAATGAAGATGTTCCGGCATTAATCAAACTGTCTAACATCCTTAACCCCACTTCAGTGTGATTTAATTCCGAATTTTTATTTAAATAGCAGCCACCTATCAGGAGGTTGGCAAAACGGTCGGTCTCTTCATCTGTCTGAGTGGAGTTTTTACGAAAAATATCGATTTGTTCTAAAGCTTGATCGTATTTTCCATTTTGCATTAATGTTGCTGCATAATATAGGCGGGCTTTGGGGAATTGGGGGTCGTTCATTTGAACAGCTTTTTCATACCATAATTCTGCTTTGATATAATCATTATTTCTCCGGTAAGATTCGGCTAACATATTAACCACATAAGCATCGGTCGATTTTAAATTGTTTATGTTGTTTGGAGAATTAAAATTTGAACCGTCAACTTCTTTTTTTGAAAATTTGCCTTTGCCATATTTTACTTCATATGGAAAAACTGTTTCTTCATTTTTAAATTTTGACGATTCGGTGATTCTGGAGTAAAAATAAGCTGCAGAAGCATAATTACCATTTTTAAATGCAAGATCCCCTAATTCTATCAATTCTTTCTTGTTTTGGGACAACAAAATATTGTTTAAAGCAACTAAAATTACTATAATGACAAATCTTCTGACGCTCATGTTTATAATTTTGGACAATTAATAACCGGATTTGGATTAAATTTTCTTGGAATATAAGTTAATGAAACTTCAAAGCCACCTCTGGAATTTGTATAAGGCTGCAAAGAAGATGTATTAAAATCATAGCTCAGTCGCAAGGTGTAAGGGCCGTATTTGGCACCTATTTCCATGATTGCAGCATCTTTATTGCGATATGTAGGTCCGGCCAATAAATACAAATCGGCATTTTTGAAATAATATTGGAAAATAAGCGATGTGGTCAATTCAGAGTTGTTTTTTTGATACATATTTAAAAATTTTGGCAGTATCTGTAAACGGTCTGTAATATTGGCTTTTACACCTCCGTGAATTATATGTCGCATGGGCAATTTGTTGGAAGTACTGAAAAATGTTTCTTTTGGCTCAGTTATATGATAAGTCGTTACTCCGATGAAAGGTAAAAGAAAAGCATCATTTTTTCCAAAAAAATAAAGCAACCCGGCGCCTAAATCATAATTCATAAAAGCCGAGGAAGCAACATTTTCACCGGAAGAAACAGCTTGATCAAAAGTGCCGCCATTGATGGGAACATATTGTGATTGGAAATACAACTTACCCATGTCTATGCTTTTTTGAAAACCTCCGGCCATTAAGCCGGGAGAAATAAAATGCTTGCCCTCTTTGTCAAGCGTAAATGTGTAAGAAGCCGTGAAATATGCAGCCAACACATTATAATACCCTGCACCTGCATTTTGATTAAATATCATCCCTCCAAATCCCCATTTCTTCACGGGCTTATCAAAGCTTAAAGCAAAGGTTGTGAAAGGACGTGTGGCTATTGCCCCCCATTGCGAGCGATAGTGTGCATGGAGACGATAATTTCCATTAAATTTTCCGGTAAGTGCAGGATTATGATATTGAGCTGCTGCATCATACTGTGATAAATGAAAATCTTGCGCATTTAAGTGAAAAGCCCCCAATATCAAAACAGGCAATAATAAGTACTTTTTTACCATAACAAATTAGTTTATCTTAATAATGTGACATCACCTTTTAGTTCATATTGTGAATCATCTAAAGTAACTGCTTTGATCGTATAAACATATACCCCCAATGGTTGTTCTATACCATCTTTTGTTCCATCCCATCCTTTTTTCTGTTCATTACTTTCAAATATCAATAATCCCCAGTTATTGTAGATTTTAAATTCAAGTTGCTTGAAAGGTCCACCCAATACATATAAAACGTCATTCAGTCCGTCTCCATTTGGAGAAAATGCATTTGGCAATTGAGGAGGCATATTGACAATAATCTCTTTACAAATACTGTCTTTACAGCCATAAATATCGGTTACTTCCAGACAAACGTCAAAATACCCGGTGGAGGTCCATTGATGGCTTGTGTTTTGGTTTTGAGAAGAATTACCGTCTCCAAAAGTCCAATACCATGAATATAATTCATCATACGAAAGGTCGGTAAAATTCATGTCTTGCCCTATCTGAACAGACAAAGGGGTAAAGTTAAAATCGGCTACAGGAGGAGGCTGAATGCTAACGGTTTTGGTGACCGTATCTTTGCAGCCCTTGTCAGATGTAACAATTAAGGTAATTTGATACGCTGTATCCTGACCATAAGTATGTACAGGATTTTGTTGTGTAGAGCTATTGCCATCTCCAAGATTCCAATACCAAGCAACTACAGAACCTGCTGCTATGGTTGTGGAATCCATTAAATGACTTTCCACATGCACACAAACACCATCAACCGTAAAATTAGCAACAGGTTTCGGATAAACTTGAACACTTTTTGTCACCGTATCGGAACAACCATTTGCAGAATTTACGACTAAGGATACGTTATAATATCCTTCGGTTGAATATACATGTGTAGTATTTGGACCCATGGCAGAACTGTTGTCACCAAAATTCCATTGCCAAGACACCAAAGGTGAGAATGATTGCGAAGCATCGTTAAAGGTCAAAGTATCTCCCGGACAAGCTTCTGTAAAAATAAAGTCAGCGTTTGGCGGAGGAATCAAGATAATTTTGATGGTATCGATTTGTGTTTTACAACCACCATTATTTAATGATTGAAAAATTAATGTTACTTGCCCGTTATTATTATCATTGCTACCTGCTACATAAAATACATTTAAACCTGTGTCGGATGGCGTAAAATAACCATCACCCAATGTTTGCCAATATCCGTCTCCTGTTGTGGAATATGCATTCAATGCAATAAATTGATCACCGGCACAAGCAGTATCGTTTGTGGTAATATATGCCACAGGCGGGTCAGAAAAATATATTTGAATTGTATCGTAATCTGCAGCACAATTTCCATTTCCAACAGAAGTTAAGATAATGGTCACTTGTCCGGCTGCTGTGTCTTGTGAACCCGGGATATAGGTGGCATTTAAATCAAAAGAATTCGGATAAAAAATCCCATTACCCGATGTTGACCACTGACCTCCGTATGCAGTCACCACAGTTCCGTTCAGCTGCACCCCGGAAGTATCTTTACAAACATAAATATCATTTCCTGCATCAACCGATACACCATTGGTATATTGTATGATTAAAGTATCAAAATCTGCAGGACACAAACCATTTTGTGTCGTAGTCAATATCAATTGGGCAAAACCGTTTGATAATTGCGTAGACGTTGGTGTATAAGCAGCATTTAAGGTAGATGAATTTGGCGAAAAGGTTCCGCTTCCAATCCATGTTCCACCACCGGCATTTAATACACTTCCATTTAAATTGATCGTAGGATTGCTTATACAAGCAAAAGTATCTGCACCGGCATTGGCCACCGGCATACTTTGCACATACATGGTTTTGTATATAGTATCCGTACATCCTTGATTATTTTGAGCAACCAACATAACCTGATAGGTTCCACCGGTGTTGTATGCATAAGTGGGATTCTGATTCAAAGACGTATTGCCATCACCAAAATCCCAATACCAACCGGTTACAGTGGAGTTAGGAGATGACGTGGAGTTATCAGTAAAAGTAACAGGTGTATTCACACAAACACTGTCATTGTATGAGTAATCGGCATTGACATAAGATAAAGTTATCGTTTGATAAACAGTATCGGCGCAAGGTGTGCCATATTGTGCGATTAACATCACTGTGTATGTACCTAAAGAAGGATATGTATATGTAGGATTTACCTGAGTTGAATTGTCTGTAGTGGTATTAGGATCACCAAAATCCCAATAAAAAGAGTTGTTATTGATCGGAGTACTACAGTTATTAAATTGCACAGCCATGCCTGCACAGGCATTTACCGGACAAATGGCTGCCTGTGGTATGGGGGGGCAGTTTAATACGTTAAATTGAAAGTCCCGGAGTATTTCTCCAATTTTTACTCCATTTCTATATTCTTCACACTTTACGCCAACCACAAATTGCCCCAAAGTGGGAGGCACACCGGTTATCACTCCGGTTTGGGGATTAATAGTAATTGCTCCGGGGCCTAGCGGATTATTGGCATTATATCCGGCTGCATAAGTTACAGGAGTAAACACGGGAGTGTTTCCTGACCATGTTGGTGCATTGTCATCATAAGGATTATAAAAAGAATACACCAATGAGTCACCGTCGGCGTCAATGGCTCCATGGTCATATACCAAAGGCTGCCCTTGGCAAATAAAAACAGGAGGGAAATTTTTCCATGTCGGACTGCTATTGGTCAAGTAGATATTATTGTCAGGTATGTAAGTGTAAAAAGCATCACCTTGACTTCCGGGATTGGTTAAATTAACAATTGACCAGTTTCTACAACAATATGTATAATACAAATGATAACCCCCATTGTTGGGCGGAAGGTTATTAACAATTTTAGTATAAATTGCCTCCTCTACACAAACTCCCGGATTATAGGCGCAGGTATCTATAGGAGGATCCAAAATTTGCGTGGTTGTTAGTGGAATTGTGATATTTTTACTAGGGTTGAACGTAGCTCCATTTAACCCTCTTACTTGAATAGTGACAGAGCCCGGGAAATTGGCATTACCCGGCCCACAATCTCTGTAAAATTTAAAAGTAATTCTATAAGTGGCTCCCCCTAAATGTTCATAAGTCAACGATCCGCTTACTATGTGCGTGGCTCGAATGTTTAATGTAATTAAAATGAATGCGATTAAAGCTCCAGTTTTTTGCATTATATTGGACAACATTTTTATATTTTTTTAACATTCAAAGATAATATGTTTTTTTAAAAACAGGCATCAAAAATTATTTTTTTTCACTATTGTCCAAAATATTTTTCAATAAAAATTTAAGCTATTGATTATCAATAACTTGAATTTTTATTTTTCTGATTTTTAAAACATACTCCCCCCCTTTCATCCACTCTCAAATAAACTTAATTGCAATTCTCTATTATTTATCTTTTCCCCTAATATCTTCTCTATATCCTCTATCTTCTCTATCAAAAACTTTACAACATCTACATAACTATGTATATTCAATCTCACAAAACTCGCTACATTACTAAATGCTATATCCTTCCTACGCTCCCTTACTCTCTTGTGTATCATCGTCATCAATAAATTCGCTATCAGACAGCACCATATCTGTATCTTTATCGCATTCTCATTGTCTCCTAAAAAATACTTTATACCAAAATTCTGTTTCAATTGACGAAAGGTGATCTCTATCTGCCAACGACTTTTGTATAACAATGGTATAGCATCTACTTCTATATCCATTAAATTTGTCGCATATTCATACGTCTTTTTACTCACATCATCCCAATATGCTACCCGCCTTATTCGTATCTTCTTACCATCTTTTAGTGCCTTTTCTATTATCTCGTCTTTTATTATCCCAGCATCGCTACTATCAGGTATTTCTTTTTCTTCTATGCTCTCATATACAGCATTCTCTTTCATCCGACACACATAATACACACCTTTCTCATCTAATTTGTCAAAAAATTCATAGTTCAAATATCCTCTATCCATAATGTATATCACTCCTCTTTCTAATTCCATCTTTTCTATTCCTTTCTGGTCATTAACTGTTGCTTCACTGATATAATGGATTTTTGGGACATGCATCCCATTTTCTATGGTACAATGCAATTTAATCCCACCTTTTTGTTTTCCATTCACCGCTTTCCGCCCGGTTGTTCTCATCACACTGCTGAATAGACCTACTATCGTGCTATCTGTCACTACCCTCTTCCCCAATCGCTTTAATATCGGGCTTTGCATGCTGTCCAAAATAACTGAACGATACCGTTTGTATAAATGTTGATAGATACGCTCAAACACCTCACTATCTCTGTGTTTGTTGACATAACTGATAGTGCTTCTTTTAGGAATATGGCTTAAACCCATTTGGTGGAGAGATTTTTTGTGAGCAAGGATAAGGGCACAGAGTTCCCGAATAGAGGAAAGACGAGTAATAACAGCAATGAGCATCAGGTAGAGATGATTTTTGGTTTTCATCTTTTTGGAATGCTTGTCAGATAAGGAATGCGCAATGATGTGGTCTATATTGGCTTGCTGGATAAGGGATACAAGCTGTCCAAAAACCGGTACAGGGGCAAAGAATTTTTGTTTATTTTTGCGTTTTGATAGACTTCTCATAAGTTTTGCTTTTTTGTAGCAAAATTAAAAAGCAAAACAAAAAGGCAGGAAATTTATTCCTGTCTTTTTTATTTTTTATTTTCTGCGGTGTATGATGGTATTTTTTTAGAAATTATTTTGGACAACAGTGCTTGGAAAAATAAATAGATGTATGAGTAAATATTTATAGAAAACTCTACTCAAACAAGCAGTTTTTAGAAAAATTGTAAGGGGATCAAA
>FWWM01008412.1_pt1 | contig 19879 bp, 24 predicted proteins | sample 2228351 | NCBI WGS metagenome assembly FWWM01 (sample SAMEA103939774, study PRJEB20133) | metagenome
GAATAGCTCGCAGATCTGGCACCTCTTTTGTCCGCTGGCGTACCTGCCGGAGCCAACTGGCTTTTGAGCCTTGTGACGGATGCATATACCTTTACAAGTCATTCTCACTATCCAGCACAAATTTTCTATTTAATGCTTAGTAACAATTGATCATGATTGGTAAGCTCTAATTGTCGAAAAGATAAGAAAAGATGAGGCCAGGGGCCCTTTAGCGGACGTTGATGCTCTTTGCTTGGAACGCCTCATTCATCGTCAGGTATTCTTCAATCTTCATCTTGATGTCGTCTGGCTCGGTATCTTCCATGCCCGAAAAGCCAGCCTTGAACGAGATCTTGTTGCCTGAAATGTTCACATCAGAGATCTGCATATCTGCATATACGTTTCCAAGCTCATTGACCCATTCCTGGGCCTCGTTAGCATCTATACCCGACGTGTCTATGTTGACGTTTAACATTTTGGTCATCTGAAACTACCTAGAACCGAATTCGTCCCGGCATTAATAAAGTTGGCGCGTAGCAAGGAAGCAGGCATTGCAGTGGATTTAAACAGCATAGTTCTTTGGGACAAAAAACACACTGCGTGTCTATTACTTCTTTTCTTCAAAGCCCCAGTACTTTGTCAGTTCCTTTTCGAATGAAGAAAATTGATCTTCATTCAAAAAGTCTCCGCAGTTCTTGTGGTTTGCCACGACCTTCATCCCTACGAGCTTGAAATCCACTTCATAAAATGTGACCTTGGGGCAGTTGCACATTTCTATATACAAATAATCTTCCTTTGGGTCTACTTATTTGTTTACCAATGTTATGACGAGCAGGCCCACAAACTTCACGTGTAGGATGAGAGTCGTCATCGTGGTTCTTGGGAACTGTGGATAACAATCACCATTCCCATCCAGCGAGCCTGTTGCGATGGTAGTGTATCTGATAGCAAGAGGCTTCTACAGGATCACTACTGTGCAATAGAGAATCAACAGATCTCAAAACGATACAGCGACGAAGAACGTGTGAAGAAGAAGATTACGACAAGTCCTCTACGGAGATATGCCATACTGCCTCCTCCACATCAAGAGGCACATTGACTATCTCCAAACCTTCAGCGATTGCAGATGCCGGAGCAGGTGGATTATAGAGGATCCCACATACCTCAGCTTTGAAAGTAGTCAATTACAGAAAAAACATTTATCAGTTCCTATCTTCCTATTTTTGTTAATGAATTATAGATTTCTCGCCTTTGCGTTCGTCGCTTCGTTGCTTGCATTTGGAGCATCTGCGGTGGCTCTCAGCGGAAGCGCGTATGCACAACAGGACAACGTCTGGTATCCTGGTCAAGGCGTTCAGCAAGACATGTACGTTACGTACAGGATCCACGAGCTTGACACAAATGACGACCAGCCATACGAAATGACATTGTACTTCCAAGAACAGCAGAACGGCGACTGGATAGTCCCCGCATTTGTAGTTGATGATGATGGTAGCGTCATTGAAGGTACAATGAAGCTTTCCGATAGCATGGCATACCTTGCAGGAGGTAGCAATGTACCTCGGGAAATGAATGATTACATTGGCGGATACAGTGGTTCGCTCCACTGGCTTGATTCATTCACGACAAAGGCCGATCCGAAATCACTGGCTCCAGGGACCAACTGGGGCAGGGCGGGCTCCATAGGCGGTTCTGATCTTGTAGTAAGCGGCCCTGAGACAATCACGGTCGGTGGCCAACAATACGATACAACACTCTTGACATACCACAAGGGAGTAACCAGCAAGATATGGATAGAGAGAGGATTCCCATTCCCAATCAAGGCAGAATTCTATACAGATAGTGCTACGGGGAACCCGCAGATCCAGTTTGAGTTTGAGCTCTTGGAAAGAGTGTATGGCAGGCCAGAAACACCAGCGGGTGACCAGCGAATTCCAGAACCCCCTCTAAGCAAGAGTACTGGCAGGGGCGACTATAGGATAACACTGGACTGGGAACCCACTTCGATCCAACCTGGAACGCCAGTAATCTTTAGCATAAGCTTGTCAGATAGATCTGGCTTTCCTCTAGAGAGGGCAAACTATGACTTTATCCTCAAGAATAGCAGCGGAGGCATAATACAGCAATTCAGGAACCAGAACGCGGACGCTGAGTTTGGCACAGGTACGCACGAAGTAGTGTTTGACACCGCGGGAGGGTTCACGGCCACAATCGTCGTTAACTCTGTCAGTGGAATGGGGACAGGTCAGTTTACCGAGAGCGTCGACTTTAACATGGTCGTCGTTCCAGAGTTCCCCATCAGCGCAGCCATAGTGGCAGCAGCCGTGGTCGGCTTGGTAGTGCTGATGACGAGGGCAAGAAGCACAGGTTTTGGCAGCCTCTTTGGAAGCAAAGGCTCCCTCTAACCCCCTTTTCCTTTTTTTCACAACGAATTTCGTTCTTTCCAGCCCTTCCCGCATGCATAACAGCAAAATTTAAAAAGGCAGGTTCTGATTGTATAGCAAATGACATTACCAAAGGGATACGGAAGTGGTGGTAAGAGGACCGGTGGCGGTGGAGGCGAAAGCCGCGACGATATTGAGCGCATGATCGGTCGCAGAGTCGAGAACATGAAAGGCATTTACATCCTTGGCTTTGCACTGTGTTGGGCTGCAACCGCAGGCGGAGTCTATGTAGGCATAACAGTCTACCCATGGGCATATCCGTTACCGAGCGGCATTTACGCGCTTTCCGTCCTGACCGTAATTGAAGCACTTGGGTTCTTCTTCATCTGGAAGATCGCTACCGAAAAGCCGGTCAGAGCTTAAGAATATCCTCTCTTTTTCCTCTTTTTGTTTTAATATCAACATACCACCTGACCAACCCTTAGTCAGACATTTGCATCACGTCGAAGTGGAAGTGACTTTTCTCAAAGTGATACACGACACCCCACCTTGAAAAAATAACCAACCTCGAAGGAGCCAGTACGTCAATACAATAAAGCCATCCCTCGACAGATTCCAGCATGTTTCTAGCACCTCGGATGCAGGCGTAGCCCTCGATATCCAAACAGGCATCAGTGTGTCCCTGCACACTTCAAAGTACTGCTTGTTTAAAGTAGTCCAGAAAAGCGCGTGTATATGTGTCTCCATGTCAAACCAAGTACGTACTGTCCGAACAGACACCTTACACAACCCCTCTCATTTTGTGTGTCGTTGGATGCTTGCACAGATGTGGACCCTCTTCCTTCTTGGGACCTTGCCAGCCAGTCTGAAGCCCATCATGTCCTGCTCATGCGAAGATCACTTGTGACGCGAGGGTCGCACCGAGCCGTTGCTTTCAATACCCTCAGTACAACCAATAGCTTTCCCTTGCGTCTGGGTCCAATCCTGTCTAGTACAAGCCCACCAGTCCTCTGCTCCTGTCAAGAGCTTTATCTCATACCCGACAGCTAGGCGAAGCCGATAGCTATCGGTTGTCGTCATCGTCGTCGGGGACAAAGGACAAGAACATCAAGTTATGATAGCAGGCCAATCTCAACACAACCTCTCCTACACCACTCAAGAGTTGCAAAATTCTAGAGTTCGCAACACAGTTTATCCCCTCCCATAGGTATCACAGTATTGCAAGGTCTGAATTTCGCACCTACATTTGACTAGCATAAAAATTAATATACTACGTCTCTATCTGGGTAGATAATGGTCTGGCTTAGACGTACAACGCACTATTTGTTCATAGTAGTCGTTGCTGTCAACAGCACGCTGCTAACCATCAACGCAGGAGACTATATCTTCTACACAGACTGGATGTGGACCTCCTTCGTAGTATTCTCGATCTCGCAATCGACCATGCTCGTTGTGGGTGCGATATACTACATGCTCTTCACAGGAGTACCTGGTACAGCCACATACTACGCCACAATCATGACAATCTACACATGGGTCGCAAAGGGTGCATGGTTCGCACTGGGCTATCCGTACGACTTCATTGTAGTTCCAATTTGGATACCTTCAGCAATGCTGTTGGATCTCGCATACTGGGCTACAAGGCGGAACAAGCACGCTGCAATCATCATTGGCGGTTCACTAGTTGGCCTATCACTCCCGCTGTTCAACATGGTCAACCTGCTGCTCGTGAGGGATCCACTCGAAGTGGCATTCAAGTATCCTAGACCAACACTACCAGCATACATGACTCCAATCGAGCCTCAGGTAGGTAAGTTCTACAACAGTCCGGTAGCGCTAGGTTCAGGTGCAGGAGCAGTACTGTCCGTCCCGATCGCTGCGTTAGGTGCAAAGCTTAACACGTGGACATATAGATGGATGGCCGCGTGGAGTAAGTGGGACTAAACCTCCCCCTTTTTCCTTTCTTTTTCATTTTCTCAAACTTCTGCAAGTCAACAAAAATTCTCCAAACAAGACAAAAAGCAAAGAATCTTGAAACCCTTAAGTCGTTTAAGAATCAAGTCATCGTTATCTGCATGAATGTCTTTGATTGCATAGCCACAAAGATTGATGTGCGGCAGTTCAGCTCGCAGGACGTACCGTCCAAGATAAAACGAATGGTACTCGAGGCAGCTCGAATGACCGGCACGGGTCTGAACACCCAGCACTGGCGCTTCGTCTTGGTGGATGGATAGGATCAGCTGAAAAAACTTGCAGAAGATAGCACAAGCGGTATGCGGGTTTCAGGGGCCAACTTTGCAATTATCGTACTGACAAATCCGAACTACAACTTCCACCTGATAGACGCTGGAAGAGTTCTACAAAACATGCAACTTGCAGCTTGGAGCCAGGGAGTAGCCTCGGGTCTATTCACTGGCATAAAAGAGGACAAGCTTCGGAACGATTTTGCGATACCAAGAGAACTAAACATCGCACTGGTCGTAGGTTTTGGGTATCCTGCGGGAAAGCTGACCGGTAAGAAAGATCGTGTTTCACTGGACAAATTAGCATATCATGAAAAATATGGTAATCCGATAACCGAATTACAATAACCAAGTCTACTACTGTCAGGCATTCCACTCAAAGAGATTTCAGTGGTCCAGGCTTTGCCTCACCAGACATAATCAAGGCAAGGAGGATTTTCGACGCATGCCTAATGACCGCATTTTAGGCTCTATGAGGAGTTATGGTAAGTCTTTCTGTTCTTGACCCCCCACACTCTTTGTCACGAGGGCAGCAAGGAAACGCTCGCATGGTCAGATGTGACATCTTTGACAGCCATTCTGAAGAATTCTGACCTTTTAATAATCGAAATGATGGGGTCGGCCGGATTCGAACCAGCGGCCTCCAGCGCCCAAGGCTGGCATCATACCAAGCTAGACAACGACCCCGCTGAATAGCTCTGCCTGCGACGTGCAATTTTAACCTAATGAACAAATTGAAACGGGTTCTTTCTTGCCCTGCGAAGCTTCCCTATTATCGGTATGGGATAGCCACAGGTCTTGCAACGGTTGTTGCCGTCCAGATTCCACGACTCGATTGTATAGCCGTACCGGCCAATTACAACATTCTTACATTCTGGACAATATGTGTCTTCAAGCGGGTGGCCTGGCACATTTCCAAGATATGCGTACTTTAGCCCCTCCTGTTTGGCTATCGCATGATGTTTTTCCAGCATCCCAATGGGGGTGCTGTCAAAATCCAGCATTTTGTAGTCAGGGTGGAATCGCAAGAAGTGTATCGGGGTATCTGGCCCAAGCTCGTCGTGCACAAACCTGCATAGCTTTCTTGCAGCTTCCATGTTGTCGTCTGCATGTGGAACGATAAGGTCCGTTATCTCTACGTGGATCTTTGTCCTATCTCGGATTTCCTTGAGTGTCTGGAAAATCGGGTCGACATCAGGTATGCCAATATATCGTCTGACGAATTTCTGCTCACCACTTCCCTTAAAGTCGACAGTAATGCAGTCCAAGAACTGTCCCATCATACTCACAGACTCGGGTGTGTCATAACCGTTTGATACAAAGACGTTAAAGATTCCCCGCTTGTGTGCCTCGATGCCGCAATCACGGGCGAACTCGACAAAGATAGAAGGCTCGTTGTAAGTGTAAGCGATTCCCTGCGAGCCATAACGTGCAGCAGTCTCGGCGACTTGTTCAGGCGTCATCTCTGCACCTTCCACCTTGTGCCTCTGTGAGATGTCATAGTTCTGACAGTACTGGCAGAGCCAGTTGCACCCTGTAGTCGAAATTGAAAATATATCGGTTCCAGGCATATAGTGGGTGACAGGTTTCTTTTCAATCGGGTCAACGTGGCCGGCAACGACCCTACCATAAACGAACAGCCGCAACTTGTTATTCATCACGCCCCTAATACCGCAGAGCCCGACCTTGCCTTCAGGTATCTCGCATAGCCTTGCACAGGCAGTGCATTTCATCCTGCCATTTGGCAATGCCGTGTAGAGCTCCGCTTCTTTGCCTGGAAGGTTCGTCGATTGCAATGTGAGTTACTTGCGCATTTTAATCATATAAATCCTCAGAGTATGCCTACGACACAGACGCAGCTTCTCTATCCATGATTACTGCCAATCTAATATCATAATCTGTAATCTTGTTATCAACGCTCCATGTGTACAGGTATGCAGACACTGTACCGTAATTGTTGGTCCAGTTCGGATGGTGGTTCATCTTTTCTGCTTCTAGCCCGACTTTGTACATGAACTGGAAAGCTTTGGAAAAGTTATCGAATTGGAATGTCTTGTAGAGCTTACCATCAACTAGCTCCCAATCTCTTAGTTCCGTCTCAAGCAAGCTCTGGATTTCGTTTTCAGTCAAGATTGTATAGTTCATCTTTTGAGGATCGACCGTTGTTGGGGTGATTAAAGGCGTTGACACCACCCCTGCACCGTGATGGATGTTATTATCTGAATATGACATAACATCGACCTTCTTGGTCCATCCGTCAAAGGTTGCAGTTACCGTGAACTCTAATCCTTGTAGACTATGAAAACCAATGGCATTAGCAGCGAGCTGCATTGAACCATGGTCCACAGAATCTGGCGGGATAAAGAATAGTGGCGAAGCATAAGTTACATTATTTGACGGTTCCGCATATAGTGGAGGAGGGTTGCTGGTAGGCCCATCATAGTGATGGTATGTGAACACCTCGATAGGAACGCTGGCTGCCCAGGTTAGCGTTCCACTGTAGATCACATCTTCTGCAAGTGGTGGCAGAAACATTACAACCTGATGAGTTTCATGGCCAGCTCCCGGATCCTGAATAGATGTCATTGTCCTAGTCACGACCACTTTGCCCAGAATATCTTCTGCATCCACTTGCTGTTGCGTGGGGACGGCAATACTAATACCGTAAACGACGAGAGCAACTACAGAAGAAAAGCCAACGGCAACGGCCAGTAAAACATTATTTCGTCTGCTATCAAAAAACCCTTTTCTGCTATTACCCTCATCGTTCCGGCTGTCTGTCATAAAATCGCATGAAACAATCCACTATAAAAATTTGAAGACATCTGCGATCAAGCAGCGACGCGCGTAATTGTTATCTCGCTTGATTTTCCCTTGATCTCTGTTGGTTCGGTGTAGTCGTGTCTGCCCCAGGAAACGCGTATGTCTGCATGAAGTTTTTGTGTGCCGGAATCAAGATCGCTACCGCTCAACTCGATCACTTTGTTGACATCGAACAAGAGCGATCTTGCTTCTTCTTCAGTTATAGGGTAGAATGGCGCTTCGTCCTTGACTATGGATACCCAGATCCTATAAGGGATCTTTGGATTACGTGTCCAAAACAGTGCTGCCTTTCTTACAAATTTTAGTGGCATTATTATCTTTCTACCGGACTTGATGTTGACTTCTATCGTCATCCGAAAGCCGTTGTCGTGTTTGTTGTAAGCGCGCTCCCAGTTCTTTTGAGTAAACGCCTCCCTTATCGCACCATCTATCTTGAAGCTCAGGCTGAGTGTAAGGGGCTGGCCGGACTTGACGCTATCCTGTGATTTTTCGAGAGTAGCGCCGGCAATAAAGCTATCAGCCATTTTTAGTCTTGATGGTATCATTTATATCCTCAATAAGTAGTTGTCTGTATTGCGTTCATGCAGGCTGAAATTTCAGACGTAAAAGATAATGAAATTGAGCTAAAAATACGTGATGAAGATATCTCTATTTTATACATAGTCCAGCACGAGCTCCTGAAGGAAAAGAGCGTGGACTTTGCTGGCGTTATTCAAAAACATCCGTTGACAAAGGAATACCAGATGAGAATAGCCACAAAGAGAAAGGATCCGATGGAAGTCATGCATGATGCGGCTGCCTCTGCTCAGGAATATTCCAAAGAACTGCTCAGCATAGTAAAGTCCACACTCAAGAAGTAGAAGAGGCTTTTCCAAATTGCGCTTCTGTCCAAAGTGCGAAACACGTCTCCGGCCCGCGCCTGGCGAAGAGGTAATCATCACCTGCCCCAAGTGCGGATATAGGGCAAAGCGAGATCAAGAAGAAAAACCTAGAAAGCAGGAAGAAACTAGAAAGCCCAACAGCTCTGACGTTTCGCTCAAGGTCATGGACGGAGAAGGAGTTGAGGCTCTGCCAACTACAAACATAGAGTGTCCGGAATGCAAGAACGACACTGCCTTTTGGTGGATGCTCCAGACAAGGTCTGCGGATGAAGCAACCACACAATTCTACAGATGCACCAAGTGCAACCACACCTGGCGAAATTATGCCTAGTAGTCGGTTCCGATATCTTTAAAATCCGATGGAGCTGCCACATACAGTAATTTGGTATTTGTAGCTAGAAGCAAGTCGCCCGATGAATGGAAAGCCGTAGCGTCTGCAATCTCAACCCTTGTTGACGAGGCAACGTTTGAAGCTGCCGCAGAGGGCATTTCTTTCCGTGGCATGGATCCATCCCACATTGCACTTATTGATATCCACTGGCCAAACCACGCGTTTGAAAGGTACGAGTGCGATAGTCTGATAAAGTTTGGCATAAGAGTTGACGAGTTTTCAAAGCTGATCAGGAGGGCAGACAAAAAGGACTCCATAGAAATATCGCTAGGCGACGACAGCATGCTCCACGTAAAGATGTCAAATGGCTACAAGCGTGAGTACAAGACTCGCCTGATAGAAAGCTCGGCAAGCTCTACCCCTCTGCCAAAGCTCAATTTCAATTCCAAGGTAGTGCTTAGCGCAGATGCCTTTGACAAGGTGCTGTCAGATGTTCAGGTGGTCTCTGAATACATTTCACTTGAATCAAAATCTGACAAGATCAATTTTTCGGGAAGGGGCGACTCGGGTGAAGCCGAGATCGTACTTGAAGCGGGCAATGAAGGGCTGGAGGAGCTGGCCGTAAAGGAAGAAAGCAAGGCCACCTACAGCCTCGACTATCTCTCAAAGATAACCAAGGCAGTAGTCTCTATGGGCGGCTCGGTGACAGCAGAATATTCGAGCAAGATGCCACTTAGACTGGAATTCAAGATAGCAAACGTAGGCAGGATACACTTCTACCTAGCTCCCAGGGTCCAGGATTAGCATATGCGCCTTGTGATGAAATTTGGCGGCACTGCGGTGGACTCGCCAGACAAGGTCAGACACGTTGCTCAGTTGGTGAAATCACACAAGAAAGGCAATGAAATTGTATGTGTAGTTTCAGCCGTTCGCGGCATGACCGACGGCCTGCTTTCAATAGCAGATAGCGTCAAGCGCGGAGATAAGACATCGATTGACGAATTTGTGAAAAGGTCTGCCAAGATCCACACAGACATTGTGGAAGGCGCGATTTCAGACAAGGAGTTAAAGGACGAAGCCAGTGCGGTTGTCAAAGAGATAATCAGTGAGCTTAAAGACGTGCTTGGCGGCATCGTGCTTCTAGGCGAGGTGACGCCCAAGTCACTCGACTACTTGATGTCGTTTGGTGAGCGCCTCTCTACCCCAATAGTCTCATTTGCTCTGCAAGATATTGGAATCAAGTCTAATTACCTCACTGGCAAAGAGGCAGGAATAGTCACGGACGCCAACTATGGTGAGGCCCGGCCGCTGATGGACACGACAAAGCTTCGGGTAAGCCACAAACTAGAGCCAATGCTCAAAGAGGATTCAGTTCCGGTGGTCACCGGCTTTATCGGGGCTGACCAGTACGGCAACATCACCACCATAGGAAGGGGAGGCTCCGACTATACGGCTACAATCATCGCGGCAAGCATCGGCGCACACGAAGTGTGGCTCTGGAGCGACGTCGATGGGCTGATGACTGCAGATCCGAAAATAGTACGAGACGCACAGGTGCTCCGAGAAGTATCCTTTGCAGAGGCCATGGAATTGGCGCTCTTTGGTGCAAAGTATATGCACCCTCGGGCGCTTGAGCCTGTGATCGATACCAAGATTCCGATAAGGATTCGCAATACCTTCAACATAAAGCATCCCAGCACCCTAATCACCCAGAACCCCAGCAAACAGTCTCAAAAGATTGTCAAGTCGATAAGTGCGATCCGGCACACGGCCCTCATTGACGTAAGTGGTGGCGGGATGGTGGGGATGCCGGGAACTGCGGCCAAGATATTTGATACGCTCGCCAAGAACAGGGTAAACATCATGATGATTTCGCAGAGTCCATCGGAGTCGAGCATTTCAATGGTGGTCAGAAAGACAGATCTTGACAAGGCTACTACGACACTGGAGCTCAGCCTTCTTGGCAAGATGATCAAGCGCATAAATGTAAACGACGACGTCGCCGTAATTGCGGTAGTTGGATCCGGGATGCGAGGCATAAAGGGAGTGGCGGCCAAGGTGTTTGGCGCAGTCGCAAAGCGCGGCGTAAACGTCATAATGATCGCCCAGGGTTCGTCAGAGCTGAACTTGGCGTTTGTCGTAAATGACAAAGACTGCGACGTGGCTGTAAGGGCGCTGCATGAAGAGTTCGAGCTGGCAAGAGCCGCCGGAAAAGGATAAATTGCATCACCTCAATCTCAGTTTTTGCAAACATGAGTGCTAGAAGAGGCAAGTTGTACGTAGTTGGTGTCGGGCCGGGAAGCCATGACCACATGACCTATCGTGCAAAAGAGGTCATTGACGAGAGCGAAGTCATCATAGGTTATGATACGTACGTAAGTCTTGTCGAAGACCTGATAGCTGGCAAAGAGGTCCACCGATATGCCATGACGCAAGAAGTCGATCGCGCCAACCAGGCTATTGATTTTGCAGAAAAGGGTAAGATTGTCTCCCTCGTCTCGTCAGGCGACCCCGGAATTTATGGTATGGTAGGCTTGATCTATGAGATCTTGGCGGAAAAAGGATGGGACAGGGACAATGGAATCTATGTTGAATGCGTGCCAGGAGTTTCTTCGCTCAATTCGTGTGCAGCACTTGTAGGATCGCCGCTCATGACAGATTTTGCAGTCGTTAGCATGAGCGACCTGCTGGTTCCGTGGGACATCATTGTAAAACGAGTTGAAGCGGCGGCCATGGGCGACTATGTCACTGTCATCTACAACCCCGCAAGCAAAAAGCGTGTGCACCAGCTGCGCGATACACGAGAGATATTTCTGAAATACAGAAAGCCAGAGACGCCAGTTGCAATAGTCAAGGGCGCTTACAGGGAAAGCCAGCAGGTGGTCATAACAACTCTGGACAAGATGCTCGACTATCCAGACATGCTTGGAATGATAACCACCGTCATCGTGGGGAACTCATCTACCTTCAACTACAAAGGCATGATGATAAACCCCCGAGGCTATACATCCAAGTACGAGCTGGTCAAACAGACAACGCAGCAATAGCAACAAAATTGATTTTTCAGAATTGCTTGGTTTGAATACTCTGTGACCACCAAGCAATAGACCACAACATTTCGCCACTGTGCAGGCTACCAAAACCTTCGTTTATGAATGGATGTGCCCCGTACGCCGATAATTCTGCTGCCCGGTTACCAAATGCTCGGAGTAGGCAACGAGCAGCTAGAGAAACAAGCTTGTCTCAATCCAGTAATTTCTCGGTCACTTCAGGTGTGCCTCTGGCGCCTTTTGAGTGAGGGTGCATATATACGACAGCGAGAACGGAAAGTTGTGTAAGAATCACGATATATATCGTCAGAAGAATCGTTCATTGAATATGAAGGCTGAGATCATTTCGGCCCAGAATACAGCAAAAATGAAAAATTAAAAATTAAAAGGAAAAAGGGTTGGTTGTGGCTTTTAGATGACTTGCCACGGTCTTGTTGCGAAAGTCACGCCTAGGCCTGCGCCAATGATTACGCACTGGTAGACGATGTTGCTATACGGAATTGGTTTCAATATAGCTTCACCGCTTACGTTCACTGTCGCACCCCTGCCGAGACCTGGGCCAACGTGCTCTACGTTAAGCTGTGTGTGTACGTGGTATGTACCTGGTTCGAGAGCCATTACAGTAATCGCATATGGAATTGTTTCACCGGGTGGGATGTCGAATATGTTGCCTGGTGGATCTCTGCTCAAGAACTCCCATCTGTTGCCTGCGTTCGCTGATTCGCTGAACAGTGACAGCCATGCTCTAAGTGGCCTATTAACCAAGCTCCTGAGCTCGCCTGTTACTGTCAGTGTTTCGCCTGTGTTCAGTGTCTGGTCAGAAAATTGCTCATTATCAATCCTTACGAATCTGCTCTGAAGCTGTGCCTGTACACCGTGTGCCTCTGCGCTTTGGAACGCAAACGCGAATGCTGACAGCACCATGACAGTCGCAAGAGCCGTCACGACCAACGTCTTGCTTTCCATCATATCCCTATATCTTAGGTAGACCAGAAAGAACAAAGATATATACTTTTATGGTGCTGCTTTCGATGCCGAATTTCGCATTGTATTAAGGCTAATTAGTGGCAAGTGTAAAGGTGGTAATGATAGCACGTGTCTGCTTCTGAGGATGCTTCTTCAACTCGACTGGCTCTTTCAAGCATTGATGAGATAGGGCCGGCTACGGAGAAACGTCTCAAAGAGGCAGGTTTTAGGTCGGTTCGAGACCTTCTCGTAAGGGGACCGGTCGATATTGCAGAAGCTACAGGGATGGAGATGGACGAGTCCGTAGAGATATGCAATAAGGCCAGGGTGATGCTGGAAGAGATGGGAATAATAGAGAAAAGCTTTGTCACCGCAACCAGCCTCTATACCAGAGGAAGGGAACGCATATCGACGGGCTCGAAAAGCTTTGACGATCTGCTCGGAGGGGGCCTAGAGACCAAGGCCGTGACAGAAGTCTACGGAGAGTTTGGCACGGGCAAGACACAGCTTTGCCACACACTTTGCGTAATGGTGCAGCAGGATAGGTCTGCTGGCGGTCTTGAGGCAAAGGCGCTTTACATCGATACGGAGAACACGTTCCGTCCGGAAAGAATCGTTTCGATTGCGCAGACACGAGGCTTTGACTCGCGCAAAGCACTTGAAAACATCATTGTTGCAAAGGCGTACAACAGTGCGCATCAGGAGCTCATTATCGAAGAGACGGGCGGAATTATCGAAGAAAATAATGTAAAGCTGATAATAGTCGACTCGGCAGTAGCACACTACCGCGCCGAGTTCTTGGGCCGCGCTACGCTGTCAGAACGGCAGCAGCGCCTGAACAGGTTCATGCACATTCTGGTAAGGATTGCGGAAACGTACGAGGTAGCTGTAGTCGTGACAAACCAGATACAGGCGTCGCCTGACGCATACTTTGGTGACACCGTCAGGGCGACTGGCGGCAACGTCGTTGCGCATACAAGCACCTACAGGATACACTTGAAGCGGTCTGGTAAGAACAGGATAGCAAGGATGGTCGACAGCCCATACCACGCCGATCGAGAAGTGCTGTTTACGCTGTCTGACCGCGGAATTTCAGATGTCAACGAAGGTAGATAATATTAAATTAAGGCTGATGGCACTGGCTTGATATGCCACGTTCACACGGTACTAGAAGAAAGGCCCGTTCCATCCTGACAAAAGGCAATGTCGTCAGGGGTATATCATATCTGCTTCATGATTACAAGGTTGGAGACAAGGTTGTTGTAGACATTGACCCAAGAGAGCACAATACCACCCCTCACAGGAGATTCCATGGCAGGATAGGCGTGGTAGAAGGAGTTGGCAAGCGCACCTTAAGAGTTGCCGTCATGTTTGGCGACAAGAAAAAGATACTCCAGACCCGCTTCAACCACATCAAGCCTCTCGGAGGTATGGCAGAGATGTCGGCGGCAGGTGCCAATAGCAAATGACTGACATAATCAAGAAAGAGATAATCACACTTCCCCATGTTAAGGAAATCTTGGAAGCGGTAAAGCCCGACGATATGGATCAGATCCAGCGCTGGACTGCCGATTATGTGACCAAGTTTGCCAAAGTAGACTCAAAGACCGCCCAAAAGATGGTGCGCAGACTAGTAGAAGAGTGTGACCTAACCGAAGAAGAGGCAGTAGAGGTGGTCAACATCATGCCAGTATCACTTGAAGAGCTTAGAGCATTTACCTTCGGGTGGAAGAAGCTCATTCTCACGGAAACGCTGGAAAAGATGCTGAACATCCTGAAGGATGACACCCAAAGTTAAATACCCACTCTCACATATAGGGATTGAACATTGTCAGGACAACCACCGTCTACAACAGATGCTACGTCATCGGGCCATGCTGCCGATCACGGCCAGCCTAAGAGATACGAAGAGTATGCCTACGTCCTCGACTATACCCCCAGAGGAAAATCAGTAACTGTAAGGGGCAGAGAAGGAGTCATAATTCAGGCGATAGGCGAGGAGCGGCTGACCTTGCTTGAGCTGTTGGGCATGCAGAATGCGACGGTGGAGCTTGGCGAACGACTGTACATCGGACGCGAAGGCCGCGACAAGGTAGCAAGCGTCCTTGGCAGGTTAGAATACAACGACATTTCGCAGGCAGCAAAAAACGAGTTGCCAAACATTGTCGAAAAAATAGTGGTTGCCAACGAGAAACGGTTTGTAGAATACATCAACATGTCGCAGCCGATAACACCAAGGATTCATGCACTGGAGCTCATTCCAGGTATTGGCAAGACATACATGATGACAATAATCAAGGAAAGGGACAAGAAGAAGTTCGAGAACTTTGCAGACTTGCAGAACAGAGTAGGGCTCCGAGATCCTGCCAAGCTCGTGGCAAAGAGGATAATCGAGGAGATAATGGGGCAGGCTAGAATGAACCTTTTTGTACGAAAGTAATTGCCAACAACCACCACCCATTCGCTCGGCCAGCACATGCTTGTGGACAGGCAAGTCCTTGCCAAGATTATGGGGGCTGCCAAGATAGGCAGAGAAGAAGTTGTGCTTGAAGCTGGCACAGGCCAGGGGATCCTCACCACAGAGCTTTGCAAAGTTGCAAAGAAAGTAATTTCATACGAGATTGACAAAAAACTGTACCATCAAGCAAGAGCGCAGCTGCAGTTCCAGAACCTAGAGCTTGTAAATGCGGATCTATTCAAGAAGGCAAGTCTTGACTTTGACGTATTTGCTTCAAACCTCCCCTATTCGCGCAGCAGGGATGCATTTGAATGGCTTGCAACGCAAAAGTTCAACAGGGCGATAGTGATGGTGCAGGAAGAATTTGCGGACAAGCTTGTTGCAGATCCCGGCAGCGAAAACTATCGAGCAATATCAGCGCTAGCCGCGTACTGCTTTTCCATCAAAAAGTTGTTCAAAGTGGGAAGACAATCGTTTGAGCCCCAGCCAAAAGTGGAGTCGGCGGTCATCAGGCTAACTCCGGTCAATACCGTAACAAGAAGGACAATAAAGAACGTCAACCTTCTCTTCTCAAAAAGGAACAAGAAAGCTTCTACGGTGGCCGCCAAAGTCAGTGGCATCAAGGCGGATTTCGGGGACAAGCGGATAGACCAGCTTGCACCCGCAGATATTGTCAGAATGGCGGAAGAGATGAGATGATGTGAAAAATGTATGTCCCGTCCGATGATACCTTTCTACTGGCCGAGTGCATACAGCAGTACAGCGGCAGGTGGGCACTTGAAATTGGGGTGGGATCTGGCGTTCTGCTCAACTTGCTTGAAAGAAGGTTTGAACATGTGGCAGGATCTGACATAGACTTGCAGGCGCTGCAGTATTGCCGCGTCAGGTCAAACGCAATGCTTGTTTGCTGCGATGCGGCCTCGGCATTCGCTGGAAGGTTTGATTTGATAGTCAGCAACCCACCTTATCTTCCAGATGACAAAGTCCGAGACCCAACTGTTCATGGAGGGCCGGTGGGGATTGAGACTACGATCCATTTTATCGAATCTGCGCTACCCTCGCTCTCCCCAGGAGGTAAGATGCTGTTTGTCGTATCGTCGCTTGCAGACTCGTCAGCCCTTGACAAATGGATAGCAGAGAGAAAAATGGTCAAGAAAGTGGTGAAGGAAAAAAGGCTGTTCTATGAGACGCTTTCGGTTGTTGAGCTGAGTTGAGTTGAGCTGATCTCACTTTTTCAACAGGTTGCTCGCACGTAGTGCAATCTGGTCAGCCATCTGCGATAGTGTCGCAGTGCCGCCCAAGTCGTACGTCACATACTTGTTTTCATTAATCACGTCTTCAGTTGCCTTGAATATTGCGTCCGAGATCTCCTTTTCTCCGAGATATTCGACCATCCATGCTCCCGACAATATGGTAGCTACGGGGTTGACCTTGTTTTGACCAGCGTACTTTGGTGCACTGCCGTGGGCCGGCTCGAACATCGCATACTTTTCACCATAATTGCCAGAGTAAACGTTGCCAATCGAGCCTACATGGCCAGAAGCACATTCTGACACAATGTCCATGAAAAGATTGGTGCTCAACAAGACACTCTTGTTGAATCTTTCAGGATTCTTTACCAGTTGCTGTGTCATGTTGTCGATATAATATTCCTCGACTTGGATGTTCTTGAACTGCTTTTGCGCATTCTCTACTGCAGTCCAGAATATGCCGTCAGTTTCCTTGAGGATGTTGCGTTTTGTAATGGCATATACCTTGTCAAAACCTCTCTTCTTGGCTTCCTCAAAACCCGCCCCGGCTACGCGGTCGCAGCCCTTTTTGGTGGTCTTGCGTATCGCAATCGCCGATTCGTCGCTAGTCTTGAATTCTATGCCGGCATACAGACCTTCTGTGGCTTCACGCACGCATACAAAGTCAAGCTGCTTTTCGGCGTTCTTGTAGGTCTTGATCGGTCTGATGTTTGCAAACAGCTCAAACTTTTGACGGATGCTCACTGCTACGCTGCGTGGTGCATTTGGCACAGGTACTGTTGTAGTCGGTCCCTTGAAGCAGGCGTCGGATTTTTCAAGGAGCTTCCACACCTCTGGCGAGATGTACGAGTTACCGCCGTTCTTCTCCCACCATTCTGATCCTGCGTCACATGGAATCAGTTCAACTGTAGAATTGCAAGCCTTCAAAACCTTTGTCATTGCGTCGACAAGCTCAGGACCTGTGCCGTCGCCTCTGATTACCGCTGCTGTCTTGGTAGCCAAATCAGCAAAGTCGCGCCTGTCAAGCTATTTAATCTATTGCTTCGATGTCAGTTCAATACGAGCTACCATCTCATTGTTTGATGGGAATGGAGGAACGTCGGAAGGTCTGGCAACCTTAGTGAACTCGCCGGCTTCCGAAAAGTACGAATATTCAATGTCGTAGTTCTGAAGATCCAAGACCCGTTCCACGTTTGTGCCCGTCGAGTTGTCGATTACCGTTATGGTGTTAGTTACATTATACACTCTCATAAAGTCCCCAAGTGTCAGCCTTACTGGCCTGATGTATTCGATATGTACAACGTTGCCCACCTCGTCGGTATGGATTGGGCGCGTGCATTCTTCGCCGTCCTTTGGCTGCTTGCCAACAGTATCGGGTAGCAACATTGCATCGTCATCCACAACCACTTCGATTCTTGGATGAAGCTGGAAGCTTTCGATATTGTGTTGCCCGGGCCTTAGGCAGACGCTCCATGGTTCTGGAGGTGGCGCAAGTGATGGGATTATTACAAGTGCGACAAGAGTAGCCGCTCCCATTGCAATTGGAGCTATAAGCAACTCCTTCTTGCCAAGTTTTTTCTTGGGCTTCTCCTCCTTTCTCTTGCGCTTTGGCAATCTTCTTTGCCTTCAGTATGGGCAGGTCAAGGCATTATTATTGCTTTGCGCGCACATTGTTAAATAATTCCACGTGTGGATTTAACCCGTTGAAGATAGTCCATCTCTCTGACATACACATCGGCAGTCTCTTTATGCAAGGTGTTTTTGATACAGTTGTCGACGAAGTCAACAGGCTAAAGCCGGATGCGATAGTTGTAACAGGCGACCTGACAGACGAGGGCCTGCTTTTCCAGTTTGAAAAGGCAAGGAGCGAACTCAAGCGATTTGACTGCCCAAACATCATTGTCGTCGCCGGCAACCACGACTATAGGCATACAGGCTATTTGCTGTTCAAAAAGTTCTTTCCGTCGAAGCAGATTTACGAGTTTGACGACGCTGTCGTTGTTACCCTTGGTACCGCAAGGCCGGATAGGGACGAAGGAGAAGTCGGATACAGACAAAACCTGTGGATGGAGAGGACTCTGGCCAAGTACCCAGAGACAAAGTCAAAGATAATCGCAATGCACCACCATTTAATCGGCATACCTGACACGGGCACAGACAAGATCATCATCCTTGATGCCGGCGATACCCTGCGCACATGTCTGCAATCAGGAGTCGATCTGGTTCTTTGCGGGCACAAACACAGGCCATGGGTCTGGAAGCTTGGAAGGTTGGAAATAGCATATGCCGGCACGACATCGTCAACAAGGTTCCGCGGGTTCTTTGAAAACTGCTACAACATAATTGAAATCGAAAAAGGCAAAAAGCCGCGTGTCGACATCAAGATTGTGGGCAAGAAGCGCTTTCCCTTGGCGGAGCTTGTAGAGCGCTACAAACCGTTTCTGGAGCAAGCGTAAAAAGGTGCGCATACAGGTGTGTGATTCTAACCCTTTCAACCCCTTGCTTCAAAGAATTAAACTGTAATTTTGTTGCATAATGATAGGTAGTCAGACTATGGATAATTGTATATGCAACAAAATCTAGTTTAAAGAAAAGTGTGGGCTGTCGCGGGATATCAGGCATCCATAGATACTCTTGCTATGCTTGAACTTCTTTTTCTTTCTTCAGATTTTCTGATTATGGAGAAAATGCCAAGTGCAAGTATGATAACTCCAATTACCATCGTGTAGACATTTGCAGCAACCATACCTTGGCTATTAGGGTCTCTGGCAATTTCTTCTGTTATCAAACCAAGTATGCGATTGCCATTGTATATGTAAAACGCACCTATTGAAGTCATTACAGAACCGACTACAAAGGAGCCTTTCTTTATAGAAAGAGCAAACGCTGCAGATATGAATGCCAATGAAAATGTGCTCATGAACATTTCATCTAATGGGTCTCCATAGACAGCAAAGAATGGAACTATTGATGCACGTATGAAAAGTATTGCAGATACAGCGGTTAAAGTCCATATCCCAATTTGTCCTAATTTCATATTTTATCCTCTTTTACTACTACATCATCCTAAAATAAAAAGAAAGTGATCGCCTTGCTCAAGGCGATAGCGGCAGTGATTGGGAGCTATAGTCAATCGTCGATTCAGCATTTTCTGCTTGCCATCTAGCACCGGAATTCTTTGTGTATGTCCATACGCTAAAGCCGGTATCGGACAAATCGCTATTGGTATCTACATCAGTCATGGCATGATTCCAAGTGTTTACCCATATCCTCATGTGTTTCCCGGTATAGTATGTCCACGAGAAGTCTTTCTCTACATTGTGATCTGAATCATCAAAGTGTTTGATGTAAGTATAGGCTCCATCAGCTGTTCTAGTTCCTCCGCCGACTTTGTTCAAGGTTATTTTTATGAAGGATATATGGTCAACATGGCGCTGTTAACTTAGCCTCCATCCCTAGCCAGAAATAATGTGAACCGCATCCTGTCTGTCCCCATGTCCAGATATAGCAAGAA
>FWWM01008414.1_pt1 | contig 19867 bp, 14 predicted proteins | sample 2228351 | NCBI WGS metagenome assembly FWWM01 (sample SAMEA103939774, study PRJEB20133) | metagenome
CAGGGCTGGCCCTGCTACGCCGATGAATGACACCACACAGGCAACATTGGCGCTCACCGACTGAGCGATAGCCAGCACACATTCCGCGCTGGAACCGTCTCGCCATGCGTCCAAACCCACCTTGAATCTGTTCAATGCGTTTTCCATTGCCTGTTCGATGAATCAGGTAGCGCTTGATAGACAAACAGATCCCTGGCGGCTCACCGCATGTGTGAGTCGCTCTGGTTGACAGGTGACGATCCTTTAAGACTTTTTTCCTTGAGAGTGGCTTCAAGACTCAGTATAATGAGGGGTAATAAGGCCATCTTGCCGGAAACGGCAACTCAGCCGCAACAATTTGTCGCTGCCATGGCTTTAGAGCACGGCCGTGACCAAACTTCAGTACACGTTCGCGGAATTGCTCAGAGTGTTTTTTGCCGTACAGTCGCGCTACGAGAACGTGAAGGATCTTGCGGTCGCGATCAACAAAAGCGAGCGCACCGTTCGCGGCTGGATGACCGGCCAGTATGCCCCGCGCGATCGCGCAACGGTCATCCGCATCGCGCAGGTGCTCTCGCTGACGCCGCAGCAAACTGATCTGCTGCTGTACGCGGCAAACGAGAACTGGATCGCGTATGGCACACCGGTGGACGTGCTGCGCAGCATCGATCTGTTTCGCTATCGCGAGTATCCGTCGCGGCTGGCGCTCGATGTGACCGACAAAACCGCGCCCGACATCGCCACGCTTGAGACCTCGTGGGCACTGGTTTTCGCCGATGATTTCACTGCCAACTACCAGAGCTGGGGGATTGGCGTCAAAGACGATGGCGTCTGCCGCATTCGTCGTTCGATGCGGAACGGGGTCTACACGCTCAGACTGGTGAATCGCTTGCACGATACAGTCTTCATGGGTGGCGACTCGTCGTGTTTTGCGCCGCACACCTACCTGCTCTCTGTGCATGCCCGTCTCGTTGAATGGCAAGATAACGATGACGGGCCATTGCTCGTCTTCGAGGAGATCAGCGATAATTGTTCTGCCTTCATGCGCATCCGCGAGCAGAGCCGGCAGGCATCGGTTGTTCAGACGCGCGATGATGGGCGAAACGGCTTCATCATCTATCTTAATCGCGTGCCGGCTCCTGCAATTCGCCCCGGCGAAGCAAACAAACTGAGCATCGTTGCAGTGGCGAGTCACCACTGGTTTTATGTCAACAACTCGCCGGTGGGGCACGCGATCATCCCCCGCTTACCCCGATCACGGCTGGATGTAGGGGTTGCGGCAGGCCTGATGCGCAGGGTGACATGCCAGTTCAGCGCGTTTCGCGTCTATGCCCCCAACGATGGCCGCAATTATCTCACCAAGCTGAATCATTTCGGTATCTAATCACAACCTCTGCCCGCCGTCACAGACGCGGCTTCCGCTGCCTGAGCGCGCCGATCGCGCTCACCGCTTCCGCAATCAGACCGATCGCAACATCAGCAGTTTTCCCGTACAATGTCAGGAAGAGACCTGGCTGAATGGGAGGATTGCATGGAGCATGTCGATACCCTGCTCACCGGCGGAACCGTCGTAACGATGGATAGTGACTGGCGCATCGTTCCCGATGGCGCGGTGGCGATTCGCGATGGGGTGATTGTGGCAGTCGGGCCGAGCGCCGAGCTAGCGGCTCGCTATCGCGCGAGCGAGACAATCGATTGTCGCGACTGCGCGATCATCCCCGGTCTGATCAACGGGCACGCGCATGTGCCGATGAGCCTGCTGCGCGGCCTCGTCGCCGATCAGCAGCTCGATGTCTGGCTGTTCGGCTATATGTTTCCAGTCGAGAGCCAGTTTGTTGACCCCGACTTCAGCTTTACCGGCACCCTGCTCAGTTGCGCCGAGATGATTCGCGGCGGCACCACAACCTTTGTCGATATGTACTACTTCGAGGAGGAGGTGGCGCGCGCTGCCGATCAGGCCGGGATGCGGGCAATCTGCGGTCAGACGGTGATGCGTCTGCCAACGCCGGATGCCGACTCGTTCGATGCCGGGATCGAGCGTGCCCGTCGGTTTATGGCTGAGTGGCGCGGCCATCCGCGCATTCTGGCCACCGTGGCCCCCCACGCGCCGTACACCTGCACCGATGACATCTATCGCCAGGCGGCAGCGCTGTGCGCCGAGTTTGGCGTGCCGTTGATCACTCACCTTTCCGAGACGGCGCGCGAAGTCGAAGAGAGCATCCGCGACCGCGAAGTAACGCCGATCCGCTATGCCAAACGGGTGGGCGCCTTCGACGTGCCCTGCATTGCGGCGCATTGCGTGCATGCCACTGAAGACGATCTGCGATTGTTGCGCGAGGCGCGCGCCGGCGCAGTGCCCTGCCCGACCAGCAATCTGAAGCTGGCCAGCGGCGTGGCGCCCTTCCGTCGCATGATCGAAACCGGGGTGCGGGTAGGTCTCGGCACCGATGGCCCGGCCAGCAATGACGATCAGGATATGTTCACCGAGATTCAGCTTGCTGCGCTGCTGCCCAAGGGCCTGAGCGGCGATCCGACGGCGGTGCCGGCGCGGGAAGCCTTCGCGCTCGCCACCTGCTGGGGAGCGCGAGCGATTCATCTCGATCACCTGATCGGTTCGCTCGCCGTCGGCAAGCGCGCTGACATTGCCGTCGTCGAGCTGGATCGGCTCCACAGCGCCCCGCGCTACACCTATTCGCCCGACGCCATCTACTCGCACCTGGTCTACAGCAGCCGGGCAGCCGATGTGCGCGACGTGCTGGTGGACGGCAGGTTCCTGCTGCGTGATCGCCAGTTGCAGACGCTCGACGAAGATGAGATTATCGCCCGCGCCCAGACCATTGCGACGCGCATCAACGAGTTTCTCGCGACCCGCGAACGCAACCTGCTGGCCAAGATTCTGGCGCTGGGCGGCGTGCAACAGGCCGAGATCTTCGAGATCCAGGTCAAGGCGCGCCTGCAACCGGCTGACGTTGAGCGCGTGCTGACACTGCTGCGCCATCCGGCGATTACGGTGACCAAGGCCAGCGAACGCACCCAGTACGACACCTATTTCATGTTCGCCAACGGCGAGCGCATCCGCATCCGTGAAGACCATCGCACCGATCCGGGCGCGCGCCCGCAGCCGAAGTATACGCTGACCCTGATGGCCGAAGCGCGGCGCGTCGATCATCCGAAGGCGATGATGCTCTCGCGCGCGCGCTACACCGCGCCGGCAGATCACACTGTGCGCTTCTACCGCGAGTATTTCCAGCCCGACCGGATCGAAGAGCTGGAGAAGCGGCGGCAGCGCTGGCGCATCCTCTACCGCGATCACGATTTTGCCATCAATCTTGATACGCTCAGCGGCCAACCCGACGCCGGCCCCTTCCTTGAGATCAAGAGCCGCACCTGGAGCCGGCGCGACGCCGAACGGCGCGCACAGTTGATCAGCGAATTGCTCGACCTGGCCGGTATCAGCGATGAGGCGCTGGTGTTGCAAGAATACGTGGAGCTGGCGGTATGAAGCAGCGCGCCATCTATCTGATCGGATTGACCGGCGGCATCGCCTGCGGCAAAAGCACCGTGCTGGCGATGCTGGCCGCGCTCGGCGCGCGCACGATTGATGCCGATCGGGTGACGCATCGCCTGCAACAACCGGGCACACCAGTCTATCAGGCGATTGTTGCGGCGTTCGGTCCGCGCATTCTGACCGCTCCTGGCGGTTCCATCGACCGCCGCAAGCTCGGTGAGGTGGTCTTCAATGACCCGGCAGCGCTGAAACGGCTGGAGAGCATAGTGCATCCGGCAGTGCGGGCAGAGATCCGCCGCTTTCTCGATGAAGTGGCGCAGGCCGGGAGTTACGCCACCCGCCTGCGTCCGGTTGAGCGTCCGATTGTGGTGATTGATGCGATCAAGCTGATCGAGTCGGGGTGGGCCGATGAGTGCGATCAGGTCTGGGTGGTGACCTGCTCGCCCGAACAGCAGATCGAGCGCTTGATGACCACTCGCGGCATGTCGCTGGCTGAAGCGCAGGCGCGCATTGCCGCTCAGCCGCCGCAAGAGAGCCGGTTCAGCCGGGCCGATGTCATCATCGACAATAGCGGAACCCAGGCCAAAACGCGCGCGCAGGTCGAAGCGGCCTGGCAACAGGCGCTGGTCGCCAGTCACGGCGCATAGCTGATCCGACGACGGTCTTCGATTGCAATCCCATCGGGGAGCATCACGCGCAGGCGCACGGTATAGTCGCCAGCCGGCATGTTGCGCGCGTTCCAGGCGCCGAGAAAGCCTCCTTCGACCGGGGCGCGGGATTCGCCGATGATCTGCCACTCCTGCGGCGCCTCGCCCTGACCGATGTCGAGAATGAACGGGCCGCGCGCCGTGCCATTGACGAAGAGCATGGTGCTGGTTATGACGCTGCTCTCCGGCAGATCGATCAGGGCGATGATCTGATCGGGCGCGCGCGGCGGCGGACAATACGCGGTTGGCGCGCCCAGCCCGTTGCGCTGTGCCCACTCGGCGACTTCGGTTGGATAGATCGGGACCTGGATCACGCGCACCTCGGCGGGCGGGGTGTACGAGGCAGCGAGACAGGAACCATCACCGCCAACCCGGATCGCCTGGTACGTGATCGCGCTCACCGGCCCGGCGCCAGCGATAAAACGTTCCGTAACCACCTGCCGACATTCTGGGGTAGGCGAGCCGCCGGTTTCAGCGCAGACCGGCAGCTCAACAATGCCATCGGGCGGAGTAAAGGCCCGCGCCGGCTGGTTCGCGTGATAGCGGAGCATCAGTTCGCGCCAGATCAGGCCGGCGCCGTTTGCGCCGGCCACTTCGGCCATCGGTCGGCTATCGTTATTGCCCACCCACACCCCGATGACAATTGCGCTGGTGTAACCAATTGCCCACGAATCGCGATAGTCATTGCTGGTTCCCGTCTTCACCGCCGCCGGAATGCCGGGCAGCTCCATGACATTGTTGCGTCCGAAGACCAGCCGCCGGGCGGCATTGTCGCTGAGGATGTCGCTGATCAGGAAGGCGATCTGCTCGCTCTGCTGGCCAAGAACGGGCCGGCCTCGCAGCGGTTGCCACGAACCGAGGATCTCGCCGCGACTGTTCGTCACGCGCAAGATCGCCACCGGGCGCACCTGGCGGCCACCGGCGCGCAACCCGGCATACGCCCCGGTCAGTTCCAGCAAGCGCACTTCGTTGCTGCCGAGCGCCATCGGCAGGCCATAGCGCGATGGATCGGTAAAACTGGTGATCCCGAAATCAACCATCAGGTTCACGAAGTTTTCCACCCCCACCATATCCAGCGCCTTCACCGCTGGAATGTTCAGCGAATTCGCCAGCGCTACGCGCAGACTAACCGGTCCGCGAAAACGCCCATCATAATTGCGCGGCTGATAGTTCACCCCATTGATCTGCCAGCCTGTCGGCACGTCCCAAATCAGGGTCGCCGGCGTCCAGCCGCGTTGCAAGGCTGCCGCGTAGACAAACGGCTTCAGCGCCGAACCAGGCTGACGGAGCGCCAGGGTTACGTTGACCTGACCATCAGGCGCGTTGTAGTCAACACTGCCAACCATCGCCAAAATCTGGCCGTTGGGATCAAGCATCACCACGCCGGCATTGCTGGCATCGCGGGCGCGCAGCGCCGCGATCTGCGCGCGCGCAACCTCTTCAGCCTGCGCCTGCCAGAACGGATCAAGGGTAGTGATTACCTGCAAGCCGCCCCGCAGCACCATCTCTACGCCATATTGCTGCTCGAGCAGATTGCGCACATAAAACGCGAAGTGTGGCGCTTTGATCTCCATCTGAGGCGCTACCAGCCGGATCGGTTCGGCAAAGATAGCTTCCGCCTCGGTTGGGCTGAGCAAGCCAGCCTCCACCATCCGGCCCAGCACAATCTGCTGACGAGCGCGGGCCAGCTCTAGATTCTCAAATGGATTGTAATTGCTGGGAGATTGCGGCAACCCGGCCAGCAACGTCGCTTCCCCGCGGCTGAGTTGCCAGACGTGCTTGCCAAAATAGCGTTGCGCGGCTGCTTCCACACCGTAAGCCTGCGCGCCGTAGTAGACCTCGTTCAGATAGAGGCTCAGAATCTGCGCTTTGCTGTACTCCTGGCCAACACGGATGGCCAGAATCGCCTCGCGGATTTTGCGCTCGAGCGTTTGTTGCTGCGCCTCTTCGGGCGGCAAGAGAATATTGCGCACCAACTGCATGGTAATCGTGCTGGCGCCAGAGACGGTCTCACCCGCCGAGACATTCTGCCAGAACGCGCGCAGGATGCTCGGCAGATCGACGCCGGGATTGGCATAGAAATTGGCGTCTTCGACCGCAACCGTCGCATCAAGCAAGATCTGGGGAATGCGGTCGAGAGCAACGGGAATGCGCGCGCCGGGACCGATGATCTCGTAGAGCAGGGTCGTGCCGTCGCGCGCATAGATGCGGGTATTCTCAAACCCGCGATGCTGATCGATCAGCTCCGGCGGCGGCAGATCGCGCCCGTAATACCAGTAGAGGCCAAGCGCGCCGGCGATGCCGAGCGCGAACAACACTGCCAGCCCGACCATCAGCCATTTCAGCGCGCGCCAGATCGGCGCCAGTATGCGCGCAACGAGGGGTCGGGACGGGCGGCGAAATTTGGGCACAGGCGGGCGTGGACGACGAGTCATGGTTTGTATGCAGAGCAACTGGCCGACGTAACGCGCTTCCCCAACGTTTCGTCGTCTACCCTGAACGTTGCGGCAAGCGGTTCAGGGCAGCATGAACAACGACAATGAATAGTCACATGTACTATAGCGTGTTTGCGGAGCTTTTGCCATTGCCAGCGCGATGAACGAAGCGAGCGTGCGCGTCATCCTGGCGTTACCGCGCACGGGCTGGCGCGCACAGGATTTCATTAGTGCGAAGGGTGAAGCGGGAGCGATACGGAGAGCAGTTGCTGTGGCAGAGATGGTTGCCCTCCTAACGTTGGTATGACCTGGATGGCGACAGCGCGACCATCTCTTATCCCCTCGCTGTCAGCGCAAGCCGCGCGCAGCGCGGCGTGGCGATTCCCCACCGCATACGCGCGGATCGGGCGATGCGGCACGTTCCTGCTCAGGCGGGAGGATGGCGCTGGAACGCGAGAAGTGTCGCGCGCTCGCGCGCCGATCCGAACGGGTGATACTTATCACGTATCGGGCAGTCACGCACACCCCGTAACGATGAGATGAGCGTGAGCGGGGACGGAGGTCAATCGCAAGCCTGCCCGGCTACCGGAGCAACCTCACACCAGCATCACCCGCACCCCCGCCGCCTCGAGCCGACTGACCTCACTGTCCGGCAGATCGGTGTCGGTGATAATCGTATCGATCGCTGATAGCGGGATCACCTTGATGAAACCGCGTCGTTGCCACTTGCTCGAATCGGCCAGCAGAAAGACTCGGCGCGCGGCGCGCGCCAGCGCCCGTTTCGTCTGCGCAATTTCACTGGTTGAGTCGGTCACGCCATAAGCTGAGTCGACCGACTCGGCGGCGAGAAAGAGCTTCTCAACCACCAGATCGCCCAGACTTTGTTCAACCAACGGCCCCAGGGTGCCGAACGTGGCATAGTTCACCGCGCCGCCCAGCATCCAAACCTGCACCTCGGTGAGATGCCGTAGCTCGATCACCACATTCAGCGCATTAGTAACGACGGTCAGCGGCGTGCGCTGCCGGAGATGCTTTACCATCTCGACCACAGTGGTGCCGGCGTCGAGCAAAATCGTGTCACCGGGATCGACAAACTGCGCTGCTGCCGCGCCGATGCGCGCTTTCGCTTCCAGCCGAATCCCGGCGCGTTGCTCAAACGCGATCAACGCATTCATTGCCGGAAGCGCCACCGCGCCGCCGTGATCGCGGATCAACACGCCCTCTCGCTCAAGCGCCGCCAGATCGCTCCGTATGGTGACCGGTGTGACGCCAAAGATTTCGGCCAGTTCGTTAACCCGCGCCGATCCCCGTTGTCGCACCAGTTCAGCAATACGGCTGCGCCGGTCAAGCATCAAGGGACTGCGATCACTCAGGGTGCTTTCGTCTGATTGCATACATCTATCTCCACTTGCGCATCACGCCCGGCGTTTTCGTTTGCATTGTATGTGGCAATCATGACCTGCGTCAAGCGCCAGATTGTCATAACAGGCTGGCAAAACCGCTACCCTGCGCTGCCGCCGCCGGAAGGACGGCGAAAAATGAGCTCAGACACCCAACAGTATTCAGCGATCAAAAAAAAATGAACGAAAATCATATCTTGACAAAACGAAAATATCTGATATGATGGTCTCAATCAAGCACGAACGCAACCGCGCGAACAACGATACCAGACCTGCTGCACCGGCCATCGCTGCTGCTTCATCGCATGAGCCATCGCTGGTTCCCGGCGCAACGGCGCAGCAGTCAGCCTTCGCTGGCTGACGCACAGAGGAGTGCAAGATGTTACACCTAACGGTTGCCAGTGTGCGCACTGGCGCGACAGCCATCTCTAAGGAAGACGCGATTCGTCAGGTCGGGCAGATCCTCGTTGCCGCCGGCAATATTCACCCCGCCTACATCGAAAGCATGCTGGCCCGCGAAGCCCTGGCCAATACCTTCCTCGGTCACGGCATCGCTATTCCGCACGGCAAACCAGAAGACCGTGATCTCATCCGCGAAACCGGGATCGCCGTCTTGCAAGTGCCTGCCGGCACACCGTGGAATGACGGTGAGACCGCCCACCTGATCGTCGGGATCGCCGCTCGTTCCGATGAGCATATCGATGTGTTGCGGCGATTGACCCGCGTGCTCGGCGATGCGGCGCTGGTCGAGAAGTTGCGTCAGACCCGTGATCCGGCAGACATTGTGGAAGCGTTAACCGGGGCGCGCCCGACTGCGCCGACTCCACCGGCAACCGATTACGAGCATGCTGTGCAGGTGACGATCCACAACCCTACCGGCCTGCATGCCCGTCCTGCTACTGCGTTTGTCGAGACGGCCAAACGGTTTCAGGCGGCGGTTCGAGTGCGCCATGCTGATGCCATCGCCGATGGCAAGAGCCTGCTCAGCCTGTTGCAGTTAGGCGTCAGTTCCGGCACGACTGTGACCATCTCGGCACAGGGGCCTGATGCCGATGCTGCCTTAGCTGCCTTAAGCGCGCTGGTTGCTGAGGGGATGGGTGAAGAACCGCCGGCGGTTGAAACAACGGCGCGACCGCGACAGGCTCATCGTGACTGGTCACCGCATCACGTAGCGGCCACGATCGCCGGAATCCCGGCTGCCGAAGGTTTTGCGATCGGCCCGATTCGTCACTATCGGCGGGCGCCCCTGGTAATTAGCGATACGCCCGGCGATCGGGTCAGTGAAGTGGCGGCGCTCGAGCAGGCGCTCGCCGCAGCGCGCAGCGAATTGGAACAGGTGGCAGGCGAAGTCGCGCGTCGGCTCGGCTCGTCACGCGCAGCGATCTTTCGCGCGCACGCCGAATTGCTCGACGATCCGGCGCTGGTGCGAGAAACGGTAAGCCGGATGTTCGATGGTCATAGCGCAGCGTGGGCATGGCAACAGACGATCGCCGCCCGCGTTGCGCAACTCGAGAAGCTCGATGATCCGGTGTTGGCCGGGCGCGCGGTTGACCTGAGCGATGTCGGTCAGCGCGTACTGCGTCATCTGCTCGGGGTGGGCGAGATGCCCTATATCAGTTTAGCTGAGCCGGCCATTCTGGTGGCTGATGATCTGACTCCGTCTGACACTGCGACACTCGATCCCGATAGTGTGCTGGGATTATGCACAGCGCATGGCGGCCCTACGTCGCATACCGCGATTATTGCTCGTTCGCTCGGCCTGCCGGCTATCGTTGCGGCAGGCGAGGCGGTGCTGCGCATTGACGATGGCATACCAGCCATTCTCGATGGTTTTAGCGGCAAGCTCTATCTCCGCCCCTCAGCAGCCGATGTCGAAACTGCGCGCGCCTTGCAGGCCGGATTGGATCACGAACAGGCCGTTGCCTTTGCAACGCGCCATCAACCGGCGATCACGCGCGATGGCATGCTGATCGAGGTGGCCGCGAATGTCAACCGGGTGGCAGATGCCGCGCGCGCGGTAGAGCACGGCGCTGACGGCGTCGGCTTGATGCGCACCGAGTTTCTCTTCATCGAGCGCGAGCGCGCGCCTGACGAAGAAGAGCAGTACGCTGCCTATCGGACAATGGTTGAGACGATGGCCGGTCGCCCGCTGATTATCCGCACGCTTGATATTGGCGGCGACAAAGATGTTCCCTATCTCAACATTCCGCGCGAAGACAATTCGTTCCTCGGCATTCGCGGTTTGCGGCTCTGCCTGCGCCGGCCCGATCTATTCGAGCCGCAACTGCGGGCGATCTATCGCGCCGCCCAGCACGGCCCGCTCAAGATCATGTTCCCGATGGTCGCCACGCTGGAAGAGGTGCAACAGGCCAAAGCTATTGCCGAGCGGATTCGCGCCGAGCTGAATGCGCCGCCGGTCGAGATTGGGATCATGGTCGAGGTGCCTTCTGCCGCGTTGCTGGCTGATGCGCTGGCGGCTGAAGTCGACTTTTTCTCAATCGGCACCAATGACCTCACCCAATACGTGCTGGCAATGGATCGGTTGCATCCCGAACTGGCGCGCCAGGCTGACAGCCTGCATCCAGCGGTATTGCGCGCCATCGCCCGCGCGGTTGAAGGCGCAGCCACGGCTGGCCGCTGGGTAGGAGTCTGTGGCGGTGTTGCCAGCGATCCGCTGGGCGCAGCGATTCTGGTTGGTTTGGGCGTACAGGAATTGAGCGTCAGCATTCCCAGCATCGCGACGATCAAAGCGCACCTGCGCGGCCTGAGCGCCGCCGAGATGCGCGATCTGGCGCGACGGGCCCTGGCGTGTCGCAGTGCAGCGGAGGTGCGAGCGCTATGAATATCGCCACCATTACCCTCAATCCGGCGATCGATCAGACGGTCTTTGTCGATCATTTTCAGCCAAACACGGTGAATCGCGCTCGCGCGATGCAACGCGATGCGGGCGGGAAAGGGGTGAATGTCGCCTCGTTTCTGGCTGATTACGGTTTAACCGTCACTGCCACCGGTTTGCTCGGCGCGGAAAATCCGCACATCTTCGAGCGGCATTTTGCCGCCAAGGGGATCAGCGATCGATTTGTCCGCGTGCCGGGCGCAACCCGCATCGGGGTGAAGATCGTTGATGAAGCCAACCAGCAAACCACCGACATCAATCTGCCCGGTGTGCCGCCGCCGCCTGCTGCGCTCGCCACCTTGCTGGACGTGATCGATGAGCTGGCTATCGATCACGAGTGGTTCGTTCTGGCCGGGAAGCTGCCGCCCGGCGTGCCGGTTGAGCTGGTGCCCGAACTGGTGGCCCGCCTGCGCAGTCACGGCTGTGCTGTGGCGCTCGATGTGAGCGGGCCAGCGCTGGCCGCCGGCCTGACAGCGCAACCGACGCTGGTCAAACCCAATCTCGATGAACTGCGCCAGATCAATCTTCTCACCGGCGCAGGGATCGAGGCTGTGGCCAGCGCCGCTCGCCAGATCAATCAGATGGGGATTGCGCTGGCCATTGTTTCCATGGGAGCGCAGGGCGCTATCTTTAGCGATGGAGTGAATGCGCTGCATGCGATGCCGCCGCCGGTTACCGTGAAGAGCACCGTCGGCGCTGGCGATGCAATGGTTGCCGGCGCGATCACCGCGCTGGTGGAGGGATTGTCCCTCGAAGAGACAGCCCGCCGCGCAACGGCCTTCTCGCTGGCGGCACTTGGTTCCATCGGGGCCCATCTGCCGCCGCGCGCTGAACTGATCGCACTGGCGGCGAAGGTAACGGTTTCAGTGGTTGATCCGGCGATCACTACGGTGACGCCGGTTGATCATCAATAGTTGCGTCAGAAAGAGAAGGAGGAGTGTCATGGCATTCATTGTTGCGATCACGTCGTGCCCTACCGGCATCGCCCACACATTTATGGCTGCCGAGGGTTTGCAGCGCGGCGCAGAGAGTCTCGGTCACACCATCAAGGTCGAGACGCAGGGTTCGGTTGGCGCGGAAAACACCCTGACTGCGGCAGATATTGCTGCTGCCGAGCTTGTGATTATCGCCGCCGATACCAGGGTTGACTTGAGTCGGTTTGCCGGAAAGCGGATCTATGAAACCAGCACTAAAGCGGCGATTCACGATGGCGCGGCGGTTGTCAAAACAGCGCTCGAACAGGCCAGAGCCAAAACCGCGTCCGCCGGCGCGCCAGATCTGGTTGATCAGGTAGCCGCAGCCAAAGCTGCGCGCGCAGCCGGAGTGGCTGGCCCGTACAAGCACCTGATGACCGGTGTGAGCTACATGCTGCCGTTTGTTGTTGCTGGCGGTCTACTGATCGCGCTGGCCTTCGCCTTCGGCGGGATCTACGTCTACGAAGAGGCCAACCGCGGCACATTGGGCTGGGCCTTGTTCCAGATCGGCGCTCCTTCCGCCTTTGCGCTGATGGTGCCCATTCTGGCCGGATTCATCGCCTTCTCAATTGCCGACCGACCTGGTCTGGCGCCTGGCATGATCGGCGGCATGCTGGCTTCTTCAACCGGCTCTGGCTTCCTCGGCGGTATTCTGGCCGGCTTCATCGCCGGTTACGCTACGCTCTGGCTCAACCGCAACCTCAATCTGCCCAAGACGCTGGCCGGCCTGAAGCCCGTCTTGATCCTGCCTCTGCTCAGCTCGCTGTTCGTCGGTCTGTTGATGGTGTACGTGATCGGCCAGCCGGTCAGCTCAGCTTTGAATGCGCTGACCGCATGGCTTCAGAGCATGGAACAGAGCAGCGCGCTGGTGCTGGGCCTGATTCTGGGCGCAATGATGGCGTTCGATATGGGTGGCCCGGTCAATAAAGCAGCCTATACCTTCGCCACCGGTCTGCTGGCGTCGCAGGTGACAACGCCAATGGCCGCAGTCATGGCTGCGGGTATGACACCGCCGCTCGGTCTGGCGCTGGCGACGTGGCTGTTCAAAGACCGCTTCAGCAATGAAGAGCGCGAGGCTGGCAAGGCCGCAGCCGTGCTTGGCATCTCGTTCATTACCGAAGGCGCCATCCCCTTCGCCGCCAAAGATCCGCTTCGTGTCATTCCCTCGATCATGGTTGGCTCGGCTGTAGCTGGCGCGCTGTCGATGGTCTTCGGCGCAACGCTGGCCGTGCCGCACGGCGGCATCTTTGTCCTGCCCATCCCCAACGCGGTTGGCAATCTGCCGATGTACGTGGTGGCAATCCTGGCCGGTACGCTGGTCACCGCGGGCATGCTCTACGTGCTCAAGCGACCGCAGGGCACCGTCGAAGCGCGCGCTGCTGCTACGTCCCAGGGCACGGCTGACTAGACTGGGCCATCGCCACGACCACAGGGCCGGCTTGACGCCGGCCCTGTGCAGCGCTGATGCCACAGTTTGCAGCAAGACTGTTTCGTCCCTTTCCATCCTTCAGCTTCGCTCCCGCATGCCCCGATGGACAGATCGCCGCGGCTGGCCACGAGCAAAAGCATGCAGGAGAGAACCAACCTGAGCGAAAACCCATCAGCGTGACCGTTATGAACTTCGCGCGTTGGCAGCGCGATCATCCCGCAATCGCTCGCTGCCGCATAAATATCACCTTGATTGCTAGTTGACGTCCATCCGTCGTTCCGGCATGATCGTCGTTGTTCGCTCACCATCACACCGGAGGACACGATGGACCGCATAAATATCGTCTCCTGGTGACCGAAGGAAAGCATATTCCGTGAAAGTCGATGGCAATAACTACAGGCGATCATCAGACAGGGAGCGTTGTCGTGACGCTCCCTGTCTGAGGCGCTGCCTGATGCGCGATGACGCTCCGCTGAATGCTTAATGTCCGGCATTGATAATATCTTTGGCCTCGAAAACGGCAGGATTCGGTTCACCCTCAACCTCAATCTTGGCAATCGCACCTTTGTCGATCGACCGACTGAGGGCGTGATCGACCAAAATGTATGTCCCGGGCACCTCCACCTTGAATTCGATGATTACCGCGCCGCCGGCAGGGATCAATGTTGTCTGCACATTGTGGTTTTGCAGGCTGCCGCCCTCGATGTAGACAGTATCGAAGATCTCGCCGATCACGTGGAAGTTGCTGCTGACATTCGGGCCGCCGACACCAACGAAGAGACGCACTGTTTCGCCAACCCGCGCTTTCATTGCATGATCGCCGGTCAGTCCACCAGCCCGTCCGTTGAAGACGATATAGGTCGGATGTTCATCTTTCACCGCCAGCGGGTTAAACGTCAGGTGGCCTTTCGTGCCATGTTCCTGCTGCGTGTAAAAATCGCCCTGCATAATGTAGAATTCACGATCGACCGGCGGCAAGCCACCCTCTGGTTCCACCACGATCAGACCATACATGCCGTTCGCGATGTGCGACGGAATATGCGGTGTCGCGCAATGGTAGACGTATACGCCCGGATTGAGCGCCTGAAAGCGGAAACTCTTGGCCTGACCAGGCGCTACCTGGGTGGCCACTGCGCCGCCCCCAGGCCCGGTCACCGCATGCAGGTCGATCGAGTGGGGGAGCTGACTATCGGGGGCATTGGCCAGGGTAAGCTCGACCGTATCGCCGACGCGCACGCGAATCATCGGTCCAGGTACCGTGCCGTTGAATGTCCAGAAGGTGTAGGTACTGCCATCGCCCAGATACCCCACCACCTCACGAGTGGTTAGCTCGACGGAAACGGTCTGGGCCGGGCGCGTTCCAACTGGCGCCGGCACAGCATTCGCCGGAAGCATGACGTCAGCAGTGACATCCATTGCCGGGGCAACCGTTGGTAAAACCGGCATCTGAACGCCGGTTGGGGCTGGCGCTGCAGCGCAACCAACCAGCAGCATTGCCAGTGCAATCAGAGTGATTACTCGTGCCATACTCGTGCTCCTTCCTTGCTTTCATTGCTCGCGATAAGCAGATTTGCCTGCGCCTGACGACAGCATAGCAATCCAACCGGCAAATGAAAGTGACAGAAGTCACAACCTGTTGACCATCCAGGCTATGCTTCCCGCGAAGGAGGAAATTGCAGCGAGTATTGCGCCCTGACGCGCCGGCCAATGGGTATGGCGGCAATGAATTGTTATTAGCAACACCTGCCAGGAAAACGCCGCCGATCGACGCGAGCGTATGATCTACGCCGTAGCGGAGAAGAATACCGGCATCAACGAGATTACGTCTCGGCGCAGGCAGCCAGACCAGCCCGATCGCAGATAGCAATGGCGCCGCGCTCGATCCGAATCAAGCCTTGTGCCTCAAACTGATGGAGAGAACGGCTTACCATCTCGCGCACAGTGCCGATCATTGCAGCCATCTCGGCCTGAGTAAGCGGCGCTATCAGCTCGCCCTGCTCAGAAGCAGTCGCCCGATTGAGCAGCAACTGCGCCAGCCGACCCTGCACACTATGGAGGGCAATAGTGTCAATCAACTGCACCATGTGGCGCAACCGACCGGCAAATTCGCGCAGCAACGCCAGAGCGAGCGATGGATGTTCGCTGACCAGACGGCGCATCGGCTCGGTCGGCAATGCCAGTAGATCGACATCGGTAATGGCCTCGATGTTAACCGGGCATACGCCTTCATCAAAGATTGGCACAGCATTGCAGTGTTGATTGGCTCCCAGCACGTTGACGATCTGTTCGCGCCCGTTAGGCGCAATTCGTGTCAGCTTCACGCGCCCGGCTACAATGATATACATGGCCTGGGGCGGATCGCCAGCCATCACAATGAGAGCGCCGGCTGGATACGAGCGCTTCTGCGCAATGGCAGCGAGCGCCTGAACAACAGGTTCGGGCAGACGAGCGCAAAAACTAATTCGGCGCAGTTGGACAATACGGTCATTACTCACGGTGTACCTGCGTGTGACGATTGTCACTGTAGACCATTGATGTTTCCATTATAGTGAATGCTGAGCGAAAATGAAGCTATGTGCTGGCGATGAAAGCGAGCATGAGACAGCGTCTGCTGTCATCTGCACACATACTGGCAAGCCACCAAAAGGGGTTGATCATGAATCTGTCCAGGTCTTATGCAACGGTGCTACCCGAAATCAATCGCGCCCGTTGTAACGGCTGCGGTATCTGTGTCGCTCTGTGCCCGACCCACGCTGTAGCAGTGCGCAATGGCTGCGCCGAAATCATTGACGCCGCAGCCTGCAATTTCTGCCCGCTTTGCGAAACATACTGCCCAGAAGGCGCCATTGGGCGACCGTTTACTATTACGTTTAGCGCAAGTCAAGGGCGCGCCTTCGCCAGCGATCACAACGAATGAAACGCGCCGGCAGCGCACAGAATTCAGGCATCATATCCGTTCACGAGTCGTCCCTTCCGCTCAGTTACCACCAGAGGAGGCGCTGCGCGCGGGCGCATCAACGCCTGAAGCAATCCCTACAACAGCGGAACACAGGCCACAAGCGTGACCTGAACGCCGGATATGCCCGTTCGTGATTCCCTTTCGCCATGTTCCCAATGGTTGCTTGCTGGCCGCGCGCCAGCGCGGTCTTCCTGAACGCCGCGCCCTGGCAGCGCAATCGTCACCCGGTCGCTCATTATCGCAGATACAGCTTCTACCGGAGGCTGACGGCAAGAGATGCCTTCTACCTCGATAATCACTGCGCGAACGAGCATAGATCATCGCGGCATCAAGCCGCCGCGTTGTCGATGCGCGGTCAGAAAGACTAATGGCCCGCGCAGGCACCGCAAAGCGCGGCGCGCAAGGCGCGGCACGACAACCACAATACCAGGCTCAAGCGCGACTGTTGTGCCCTCCACCATCAGTTCGCCTTCGCCCTCATAGACCGCCAACAATACATCGAGATCCGCGTTGACGTGCTCGGGAATCGTTGCGCCGGTGCGCAACCGCATCAGATTAACGTTCATCTGTTCGCTATTGACGCTCCAGATTGCGCCATCGTGGCGCACAGTGCGCATTGCTTCGCCAGTATTGATCACGTTTTCGGGTGAAAAAACCATGCCGTCAATCCTTTCCGTTGTCGAATGAACGTTGCAATGAGGCCACCCAAAAAAGCGAGCGCAACTATCCACCACAGACGCAGCGACGACGGCTGTGCTGATAGCATTGTCTGCGGCCTGACCGCTGGTCGATAGTCAATCACGCCATCATCGACCTGGAGCAGTTGGTCGGACAAGCCATCACCATCGCGATCATGCCACTTCGCCTGTTGACGCAACCACCAGCCCTGTAACCAATTCTGTTCCCAATAATTGCCTTCCCATACCGCGACTGGCGCTTGCGATTCACGCATCGTCGCAACGCGATATCCGACAATATCGTTGTTGCGCAGCGCGATAACTGCATCGCCATCCAGTAACGCAAGAACGGCGCCGTTATCAAGTAGATGATTTCGCTGCGCCGTCATCGTTCCGCTGCCGCCCACTGTAATGGCGCGAACATTGCGCGCAAAGCGATTGTTGGCTACGATCAGTCCTGTACTGTTATGCGTCAACAATCCATCTCCCTGCTGGTCTTCGATCCGATTACCCAGAATCATCACCCGCGCGCTGCCCGCCAATTTGATGCCGGTGACGCTCTGCGCAAGCGTATTGCGATCAATCACGATGTCACTGACCGAAGGCAGGCAAAGCGCTGCGCTGAAAAAACTGGCAGCAACATCAAGCGCCAGCGGAGAGGTGCCGGCAATCAACGGTGAGACAATGCCCATCCCAACTCTCCGCACAACGTTGCCGCGTATCACGCCGCGCGGCGCCGAGTCGATGGCAATCCCGACCTGTACCGCCAGTACAGTATTGAGTTCAACCAGCGCATTCGGCGCATTGAGGAGCGCAATGCCAATACTTCGGTCAGATGGCGCATGATCGGGCGCTCCGATCAACGTATTATTGCGGATTACAGCATTTGCGCCATTCTCAATGACAATGCCGCGCTGGAAGCGCTCGATTCGATTGCCGACGATAGCGCTGTCAGATGCGCGCACTACAAGAGCAGCATCAATCGGATACGAGCCGCTGTGTTGGAAATGCAATCCCTCAACTATTACTCCCGGCGCTGCGATAGTCAGAATGACACCTGTGCCCAGCCCATCAAGAACTGCGCCGTGCATGCCGCGCAACGTCAGTGGTCGATCGATGGTCCACTGTCCGGCATGAAGACCCGGAAGGATCTCGATCACCGCTCCTGGAGGCGCTGCGGCTAGCGCTGAAGCGAGTTGTACATAATCACCGCCTGGGCCGACCCGGATCAGATGATAATCGCCGCCCACCCCGTCATGCAATGCGCCTGTCGGCGTTGCGGCCACAGTCTGTGGCAATAGTAGCATCCCGCAGAGAATGGTCGTCAGTAGCCAACGACATTGGCGAGGCATGAGCAGCATAGCATCTCTCCTCAGCATGAGCGCTGATCAAACCCTTATGCGCACTGTAGCTCTGCACTGACTTCTTACGCAGTGAAAAAAGTCACAGTAATGTTTATCTCAACCATGCTACAGTGCGGCTAACAGATTCATCCTCGGCCACGTAGTGCAGGAGGTATGAGATGCGATTCTCTTTGTCGGTCGTGGGCCGAATCGGTTTTGCCGCCGGAATCATGCTGATCCTGATGAGCGCGATCTGGGCTGGGCTGATCCGCATGGGCTGGGCATTGCCTGTGTCATCACTCGCGCTGGCAGCTTTCCACGGACAGCTCTTTGTCGGAGGGATGTTGGGAACGGTGATCGGGCTTGAGCGAGCAGTAGCGCTTGGCCGATCATGGGCCTTCGCCGGGCCATTGCTTACCCTGGTGGGCGGGTTGAGTCTGATCGTCGGTCTGCCCACGCTGGTTGGGGCATTCTTGATCAGCGCGGGGAGCCTGAGTTTGCTGCTCGTCTTCACGTCTCTGCTCCACCGCCAGCCGGCTCGTTTCTTGATCACCATGGCATTGGGCGGTCTGGCCTGGTTCGGCGGCAACCTGCTCTGGCTCATTGGGCAACCGCTGGCAATCGCTTCGCTCTGGTGGGTTGGCTTTCTCACGCTAACCATCTTTGGTGAGCGGCTCGAATTGGGTCGCCTGCGTCAGTTGCCGGGATGGGCGATGTGGCTCTTCAGCGCAAGCGTTGCCATCCTCTGGGCAGGATTGATATGGGTGCTGTTTGATGCCAGAAATGGCGCGCGCCTTGTTGGTCTCGGCTTGTTAGCGAGCGGTCTCTGGCTATTGACGTTCGATGTCGGCTGGCGGACAATCCGGCGTCGTGGCCTGCCGCGCTTCAGCGCAACCTGTATGCTATCAGGCAGCGCATGGCTGGCGTTTGGCGGCCTGCTCATGACATTGACCGGCGGCGTCTACGGCGGCCTGCTCTACGACGCCATCTTGCACAGCATCTTCGTCGGTTTTGTTTTTGCAATGATCTTCGGCCATGCGCCGATCATCATTCCGGCGCTGCTCAAGATACCGATCCCCTTTCGAGGCTGGAGCTACCTGCCGCTCGCGTTGTTGCATCTATCGCTGGCCATGCGCATCCTTGGCGATGCGCTGGCGCTGGCCGATCTGCGCCGCTGGGGTGGCATGGTGAATGCAATCAGCATCGTCGGGTTTTTGGTGTTGACTGCGATCAGCGCCGGGATTGGATTGCGGGCCGCGTCTCAGCATCCGATCCAGAGCGCAATCCATCACGTGCCAGAGTGATGAAGTCGATCGTGTCAGCGTGGCTATTGCAGGGCAAATGAGGCTTTTTCAGGCAGTAAAAGACAGGTCGTACCTTGATTGCTAGTCAGCGTTCGTGATCGCTAGCGCGATGAGCGACGCGACGACTGGAGGGGCGAAGAATGCTTCGCCCCTTCCCAACCTGCGTTCGCGCGCGCATGGAGCCGTTGGATGCCCATCTTCTCGGCCTGACTGTTGACCGTCTCAATCGCGCGACGATAGGTTCGGATGGCCAGCT
>FWWM01005911.1_pt1 | contig 19865 bp, 16 predicted proteins | sample 2228351 | NCBI WGS metagenome assembly FWWM01 (sample SAMEA103939774, study PRJEB20133) | metagenome
GCCTCCGTTTTCTTGGGATAACTTGGGATGAAGAATTCAGACAATCTGAACGTATAAAAAGGTATGTTGATGTTGCCTCAAAACTCCTTGATGAAGGATTTGCATACAGGTGCTATTGTTCGCCAGAGGAGCTTGAAAGATGGCGGCAAGAAGCACTGAGAATGAAGGTCAAACCAAAATATCCGGGAACTTGCCGGTATAGGAAGGATATAAAGGGCAGTTCGTCTGAACCTTTTGCTATCAGGTTCAAGGTACCTGACGAGATTTTTGAGATACAGTTTGACGATATTGTGGTGGGGCGTGTAAGTTTCAGTGCAGATGAGATTGAAGATTTTATGCTTGTGAGGTCAAACGGGCTCCCAACATACAACCTTGCTTCTGTGGTTGATGATTTTGACTTTAAGATATCCCATATAATTCGCGGAGCAGACCATATATCTAACACTCCAAAACAGATACTTCTTTTCAAAATATTGGGATATGTGCCTCAGTTTGCTCACCTCCCGCTCATACTCCCTGATCTTGAGGATGGAGGTAGGAGAGTGAGCGGAGAAGGGCAGGGGGGAGGCGGAAAACTTTCAAAAAGACATGGGGATGAAATAAGCTCAATATATATTCTTGACCTCAAAAAGGATGGTTTTTTGGCGGAAGCAATCGTAAACCATCTCGCAAGACTCGGTTGGTCCTATGGAGATAAAGAGATATTCTCAATGGAGGAACTCATGGAACTTTTTGACCTTGGAAAAGTTAATTCTTCTCCTTCAAGATATAACTTCCGAAAGCTCTTCTGGCTAAACTCAGAGTGGATAAAGATTATCCCTGATGTGGAACTTCTGAGGCGTCTTGGTGAATTTATCAATATACCTGAAGATATGTGGGATAAGGTTTTGAAACTTATGCCGGAGATAAAGGTGAGGTCAAGAACTTTTGTTGAGATGAAAGAGATGATAGAGCCACTTTTTGGTCCGAAGCAATATGATAATGAGGGTGTCAAAAAATTTTTCGATGGCACTGGAAGGAAAATTCTTTTTGATGTTATAAAACGTGTTGAGCTTGTCGATTTTGACGATTCCCGGAGGAAGGACTTTGAGCTTATGCTTTCTGAACTTTCGGAAAAGTATGGCGTCACCAAAGTATTTGTTGCTCAGGTGATAAGGCTTGCACTCTACGGTAAGCTTGTCAGTCCACCTATCTTTGATGTTATGCTTGCCCTCGGTAAAGATGAGGTGATCGCAAGATTGAAAAAAGCCTTGAATTTATTCAGCTGATAGTAATCTGAACGCCTCTATCTTCTTATATATCGGTCCATCCGGTGTGAGCTTACTTTCAAAAAGAAAAAACTCCTCTACATCAAATTCTCCGAAAGTTTTATCTTCTGCCTCGCGAATCAATCTTTTTATCTCATCTATATCCGTCCTACCCTTGACCCTTGCTATAGTTATGTGTGATATAAATTCTTTATCATTGGGAAAACCTATTTCTGAAAGAGTTTCATCAACGCTTTTTTTCAGTTCAAAAATATGGTTCCCTTCGCTTTCTCCTCCAACCCATATCACCCGGGGCGCATTAATAGATGGAAAAACACCTGCTCCTTTCACCTTCAGTTTAAAGCTTGGCGCTCTCACCTTGTTTTTGATAGCTTGTATCACCTTGTTCATCATACCTTCATCAACCTCTCCTAAAAACTTTATTGTGAGATGAAGATTATCCTTCTTTACCTCTCTTATTTGGGTTCTCTTTATGAATTTTGCACGGAGTGAAACTATCTCCTCTGAAATTCTTGGCGGAATTTCTATCGCCAAAAATAACCTCATTAAATTATGTTAGCATCTATCTTGATACGGATTAAATCTCCAAATTTCATCTGGAAGAACTTCTGAATGAATTCAGTGTTACCTTGGTGTAAAGCATGTGGTAGCAGTTGAGCTGAAGAACTCCTGAGGGGATGAATTCAGGGGGATATGAGTGTTACCTTGGTGTAAAGCATGTGGTAGCAGTTGAGCTGAAGAACTCCTGAGGGGATGAATTCAGGGGATATGAGAAAATATTGATTTCTGCAAGGTCATTGAAGGATGAGGCTTGAGGAGATGTTATGGGTTATGCTTGTTTGAGCTTGTGCTGATGAAAGGAGTAAAAGTAGGAAAATGAGTAAAAGTGGGAAATTATTATTTGATAGGAAATTATTATTTGACGGATGATAGTGGGGTATAATGACAAAGAATAGTCGGGTATAATTTAAAGTTCCTTGAGTTTTTTCAGAACAGGTTTCAGTTTCTCAAAAGCTCTGGACCTGTGAGAAACAGAATTTTTCTCATCAATTGTTGCTTCACCAAAAGTTTTGTTTAGCTCGTGTGAGAAAAAGATAGGATCATATCCGAAACCTCCTTCCCCTTTGATCTCGTCTGTTATTATTCCGTAGGTATATCCTATATCGTAAAACCACACTCTATTTGGAAGCGTTATTATAACACATGAAACGTATCTCGAATCCCTCTTTTCTATGCTTCTCATCTTGTTCAGTATGTAAATACATCGGTCTTTATCTGTCGCATCTTTATGTGGTATCAAAGATGACATCACACCTGGGTATTTGTCAAGTGCAAATATCTCAAGTCCGGAATCCTCAGATATAACAGGAATATCCACACCCTTGTTTTCGATCCACCACATTGCTTTTGAGAAAGCGTTCTCAAAGTATGTTCTACCATTCTCTGGAACCTTCTCCCTCTCAGATGGAAAAATGGTTATTATTCCCTCTCCGATCTCCTCTGATATCTTCTTGAGTATCTCCTTTATCTCGTTCTGTTTCCCCTTATTTTGGGTAGCTACGAATACTTCAATCATCATGAAATTTTATACTCAATTTTATATTGAAAGAAAAGTTCCAAATATTTGATACATTAAACTTCTATCGGTGGAGATTTTCGGCCAGGCATTTGCCTTCACACCATCAAAACTCATTTCCACAGGTGGCATCCTTATTGTTGCGATGTCTGTTTTTCTCTCGTTCATTTTTTACCGTGAGATCGGCGGAAAATTGTTCCTCCCTATAGTTTTCATCCTTTTGTCTTTATTCTTTGTTGTGAGGGATGAGAGAAAAGAATTTTTGGCTGAGGTCAATAGGGCGATTGAAAAAGGAGACCTTAAGCTACTATATGTCCTTGCCAGCGTGTATGAGTTTGAAGGGAGGTATAGCGAGCTTATCAATACCTATATTAGGATCATAAATGCTTTCCCGCATGATGACACCGCATACACTCGTTTAGCCATAACGCTTGCCCATTTTGGATATTTTGACCTTGCTATACCAATTTTGGAAAGAGCAATTGAAATAAACCCAGAAAACCCGGAGACGAAAAAAATATTGGAAACCATGAAGCATGTATATGAAATGAGGAAGAAGGAAAATGAAAAAAAGGAAAATGGAGGGGAAAATAGTAAATGAACGTAATAGGTAAATGAGTGTAATAGAGTGAATATACGTTCCTGAGGGGTTGTTTGATGGTGGATGGAGATAAGATAAGTAAGATGCCATCTCCGGATTCAGAAAAATACTACTCCGTCATCTTTTAGCTTTCTTATTTCCTCATCTTCATATCCTATTTCTTTCAGTATTTTGCTTGTATGTTCACCGAGCTTTGGAGCGGGTTTGTCTACCTCTATCATGAATGGGAGCCGAAAGGCGGTTATGTTCCCTACCTTGTAGAAAATTCCCCTTTCCTTTATCTGCGGGTGATTTATCATATCTTCGTATGTCCTTACAAACTCATATGGTATATCATTTTTCCTGAATATTTCCTCTATTTGTTCAGATGTAAGTTCAGCTATTTTATCTTTCAGCTTTCTATATGATGGGTTTTCTTCGCTCGCTTCGGTCATAGCATCAGATGGAATAAGGTCAAGACCAAGTGCGGAAACGAGGTTTTGCCAAAATTTTGGTTCAAGAGCTCCTATACTTACCCATTTTCCATCTCGTGTTTTATATATGTTGTAGCAAACGACTCCTCCTGTCAGGATCTCTCCGAATGGCTCTGGTTCCTTTCCAGAAACAAGGAACTTGCCCAGGCTTTCGATGCCGAAGAAAATTGACGTCTCAGTCATGCTTATGTCAATGTATGCTCCTGAGAAATCTTTTGAAATTTCCCTCTCTATTAGTTTGCTCTGAACAGCTATAACTGCAAAGAGAGCTCCTGATATGTCCGCTATCTGAACCCCCGGAATTACACATATTCCCTTTTTCTCAGAGATGAAGAGTTTTTCAATTCCTGAAAGCGATATATAGTTTATGTCGTGACCCGACTTAGTCCTATACGGACCTGTTTGCCCATATCCTGATATCGAACAGTATATTATGCGTGGATTGATTTTATTTAATCTTTCGTAATCAAGCCCAAGTTTCTCCATAACTCCGGGACGAAATCCCTCTATTAGAACATCTGTGTTTTCAACGAGTTTGTATATTATCTCCTTCCCCTTATCTTTTTTTAGGTTGACTGCCAGAGATTTTTTTCCTATATTCAGAAGTGAAAACAGAGCTCCTTCCCCGCTCTCTAATATTGGAGGAGAGTATCGGGTTATATCTCCTCCTTCTGTATCTTCTACTTTTATTACATCAGCTCCAAGATGTGCCATAACATATGTAGCAAGAGGTCCTGGTAGAAGACGAGTGAAATCAAGAACTTTTATTCCCTTCATTTATTTAATTATTTTATGGTTTTGTTATCTTTTTCATTCATTTGATATCCCTCTTGTAGTCTCCTCTTTCAGATTAACTTCTGTAGTAAGCTCCTCTCCTTGATGAGCTTCCATATTGATGGGCTACTCTCCAACTTCTTAATAAGCTTCCGCAAGGTTTTGAGGAACACTCTTCCCATTTGACTAATTACCTCTCCATCTCCTTAATAAGCTCCTACCTTAATAGGCTCCTCTCCATCTTCTTGATTCGAGGGATTGGATTGTGAGAAAGAGCATTGCTATTGTGAATGAAAGGTAGTAGATTATATCTCTTGTGTCAATTACTCCGCGTGAAAAATTTTCAAAGTGGTCCATGAAGGAAAGATATGCGAGAACATCTCTGAGTGTGCCTTCGAGTGTTCCCTTGACCCACCCCAGCACCCAGAAGAGTAGTAGTATTCCGAAGGAAACTATCACTGATATCACTTGGTTTTCTGTTATAGATGATGCAAATATACCTGCTGATATGAATGCTGTTGTCATAAGGAGTATCCCCAAATATGATGAAATTATTGTTCCTATATCTGGTTGTGGTTCAGCGAATTTTATCAGGGGTATCATAAAGAGGAATGATATTCCGATGAGAAATAGTATAAATACAGAAATTCCAAAAAACTTTCCGAATACAACTTCAGATGTTCTTACAGGTGATGTGTATATCAGCTCAAATGTTCCTACTTTTTTTTCTTCTGCAAATGTTCTCATTGTTATCATTGGTATGAGTAGAAGGAGGATTACGCTCATGTTCCCGAAAAATGGACGCATTACAAGATCCTGCATGCTTACCCTTTCAGCTATCCATGGTGCGCGAAGAACCTGCAAGCTCAAAATCAAAAATAGAGCAACTATATTGAGGAAGAACCAAGCAAGTATAATTGTAAATATCGCTGAAACCACATGTGCTATGGGCGAAACAAAAAGAGATCTCAGCTCTCTCATACCTATATTAAAAACATTCATAATTTGGATAATAGTAGCAGTCCCTGCCTTTTCTCAAATTTCAAGAACATCAAAACAGCAAAACTAAATTAAGTAGGATTATATTATATAACTACGGGGTCTGAAATTTTGTGTGGAGGTGAGTTGTTATGCATGAAGGAATAATGATTAATGCTTTCAGAAAAATACCTTCGCTTTCAGATTACCCCAAAAAGTTTATAATCAAAGACGGAAGAGAAGTTATAATACGCCCGATGATAAAAGAGGATGGAGATAAACTGTATGAATTCTTTGCGGGTCTTGATAAGGAAGACAAACTTTTCCTCAGGGATGACGTAAGCAGGCGTGAAGTTATACAAAGGTGGGTCGAAAATCTCAACTATGATGTTGTTTTGCCTATTCTTGCAATACATGATGAAAAGGTAGTTGCTGACGGAACACTCCACACATCAAATTATTTTTGGACAAGGCATGTGGCGGAAATAAGGCTGGTTGTGGCAAAAGATTTCCGCCAAAAGGGTCTTGGGAAAAAAATAGTTTCGGAACTTTTCTTCAACGCTATAAAGCGCGGTTTCAAAAAAGTTATAGCGCAAATACCGTTTTATCAGCAGCATACAATAGCTATTTTTGAGTCCCTCGGATTTGAAAAGGAAGCAATACTTAAAAAACATATTCTGGTGCAAGGTAGGGGATACTCAGACCTCCTTATTATGTCAGCCTTCACAGATAGTTCTTTCCAGGGCCTCAAAAGAAAATTTGAAGTTGTGTGACACTACATTTGCGGGATACTACAAACCAAAAATGTTAAGAATTTAAAATTAAGAGAAAAGAGAATAAGCAATAGTTTGACATGAAAAAATAAATGAATTTATAAATTTTGCAACCTGAGTTTGTATAATATTGCACGATGCAATGAATTCTCGGCTTAAAATCTCTATCTTTCCTGTTTTTCTTGTTTCTCTTTTCTTTTCTTCGCAATATCTCGTCCTTTCGTGCTCAAAAATTTCAAAAGTAACAGATGTTCTGCAAATGATAGATATTGATGTGAAAGACAAGGGTAAAGTTCTTACTAGTTTTGAGCTCAGCGAATTTGCCCAGGATGTATTTCGGCTTGACCTTGATATATATCCGTCGGTTGGAAGTGCTGTTTTATCCCTGACTTTATCTTTTGATACGGAATTTGGAAGTAATGCAACCTTTTTCATTCCATCTATATGGATACTTGGAAACAAATTCTCATCTGGAGTTTACCGAGAGCGAGAAGATACAACAAGGTGGATTTTCAGGGAAGATAGAACTTCAGTTCCTTGTGTTTTTGCCACAGATGGCAAAAAGGCGGTTGCGGTATTCAAGCTACCAGCACGCTTTGACCTATCTCAAGACCCAGAGATAAAACGGGGAGGTCCACAGGACACAGACATATGGGGACTTGGATTTGACAAAGCCACAGGAAAAATAATATATACATTCCCATTTCAGGAGCATCCTTTTATATACAGGAGAAAGTTTATCTCTTCTTTTATTACACTTGAGCCATCTGAAAATCTATTCATCCTACGTGAGAGGAAAAGGACTACATTTTTTATTGTTTTTCTCGATGGTAATATACCGGATATGCTCTCTAAGCTCTGGCTCATAGTCTATGATGTGTATATGAAGGAAGGGATTTTAGAAATCGCTGATGTGAACTATATTTACAACGAAGCACTCCGACCCGCATTGCGAAATACGGTAGAATATTTCAGAAAGTATTTCCATAGCGATGAAATCTCCGGATTTTTTTCATTTGTAAAAACAGAGGGAGGAGGAGTTTTTTTGCCGTTCATTGAAGCTGGATTTACCGGAATGGCTGTCATGAATGCTGCAAACTCAATATTTATCGGAAAAAGATACGGGTATCCTGAGTTCGTATCTATGGGACATCAGGTCATAAATTCATGGATAGAAAAAGGAGTGAGAAATAAATTTTTCATAGATTGTTTTGATACATCAAGAAAAGATGTATGTCATTTTCCACCGGTTTTCTTTGCAGACTCATTTTTCACAAGGAGAAATTTTGAAACTCTACTCGGAATTCTACTTGCATACTCGTATGACCCCAGCTCTGAAATTTGGAAAGAGGTCTTTATAAGTGGTGTTGAGGCTATGATGAACATCCAACTTGATGATGGAACATTTGCAAGAAGATATGATTTTCAGGGTAGGGTTTTAGATAATTCTCCTTCTGGAACCTTATTTGCTGTTATTCCACTTCTTAAAGCCTATAAGATGACAGGAGATAGTAGATTTTTGAACTCTGCTACAAAAGCTGGTGAGATACTCAATGGATTTGCGGAAAGATTTGAATACTATGGTTCGACAATAGATGCCAACTCCGAAGATAAGGAAGCTGCGATGTGGGTCTTTATGTCATGTGCATACCTTTTCCATCACACGGGAGATACAAAGTGGAAGATATGTGCCCAAAGATCGCTTTATGCTTCTTTGTGGTGGGTCTTTCTCTGGAATGTTCCATTCTCACCTGAACAGAAGTTCTTCTTCATTGACATTAAAACTCAAGGACTTTCTTCTGTGAGTGTTGAGAACATACATGTTGATGTATATCTTTTTTTCTTTCCATCTTTTGCACTCAATTTTGCTTCAAACCTTCCTGCGAATGAGGAGATAAGGATCCGCAATATGGTTTATCTTATGGTATCTTCTGCCTTGCAGGTCGTTCCATCTCAAACAGATCAAAAGGGTGCATCATACGGTATAATCCCAGAGGTAATACAACAGACGTGGTGGGACTACGGTTTTGGAGGGAAGGGTAATTACAACGCCACAAGTGCAACGGGTTGGACTGTGGCAAGCGTTTTTCAAGCTATAAAAAATCTTTTCTTCGGAGACGACTTTTTCTGATTTGACCTATCGATTTGACCTATCTAACTCCATTTCCTATCTCATCCATCTAACCCTATCTAAAACCATCATCCACCTAATTCTGTTATCATTCCTTTTTGTTCAAAGTTCTATTCTGAGATTTTGTTTTGTGTCTTTCAATGTGTTATTGTGTTGTTCTTTGTCTTTCATTGTTTTATTTTTTGTCTTTCAATGTTTTATTCTGTATCTTTCACTGTTTTATTCATATTTTTTTGTTGTTTTGTTAATGGTTATATATATTCTTCTGAATCGAGCTGGGCATAGTGTTTACCACCGAAAAGGAGAGAAATTGCTTTTGCTTCTCTCATCCATTTTTCAACGGGATGGTCTTTGACGAACCCGTGTCCCCCGAGTATTTGGACACCCCAGACCGTAAATTTTTCTGCTGTTTCTGCTGTGAATGCGAATGCGTCTGCGCATTGTCTGAAATAATCTTCTTGATTTATGTCAAGCGACCATGCCGCCTTCCATGTGTAAATTTGACAAGAAGAAACCGCAATTGAAAAATCAGATAGTATAAAAGCGAGTCCCTGATGATGAGCTATTTTCTTTCCGAATGCCTCTCTTTCCTGCGCATAACGTGATGCATACTCAAATGATGATCTGAGAACTCCTGTCAGTATAGCTGAAAGGTAGAGACGAGCAACTGAGATAAAATATCGTCCTTTATCTTTGAGCTGAAACTCCTTTTCTGGTTTTGCCATGTTTACTTTTATTTCATTTACACCTGCTGCATCAAGAGCCAGTGGTTTTTTGTTCTGCACATCAAATTCTCCTATGAGGTATACTTTGCCATCTTTCACAAGTGCAAACTTGTCTGTTTTCTTTCCAATGACGCACGGTGCTTTACCAGAAATATTCCCTTCCTCTTCTTTGAAATTTCCATCAAAGTCTACATATACTCCCCATGTCAGACATTTTTCTTTTATTTCATTTATTTCATTTTTATCTAATTCGGCGTTTTTTATAAGGTGTAGATTGAGTGTTGGGAATTCAAGGTAAATTGTTGCTCCAGCGCATCCGGAAGCAAGTTTTTCAAGGACTATTGTCTTTGTGAAGAAATTCATCTGATGTCCCCCAAGCTCGGCGGGCAAATCAATATACCTGAAACCTATCTCATCATATTTTTTCACAACATCTTCCGATAACCCTTCCTTTTCCCATTTCCGCATACCATCATATAGAACCCTTGAGAACTCTTCCGCCGTTCTGGATATAAGCTTTTCCTCATCAGACAGACCAAAACTTATCATTTTTTATCCCCCCTTCTAATTCATCATTCTTTTTTACCATTCTTCTGATTGCCTATTTTTTTTATCTGCCATATGCCATCTTGGCTAATTTTATCTGCTCTTGCCTTCTAATCAGCCATTTCTATCTGCACTCTCGGATAATTTTTTGAGAGTGCTAAGCTCAATGCAGAATGTATTTCATCAAATCTTACTGTGTAAAACATCTTTTCAAGTGGCAATCTTTTTTCTACTCTTTTTATGAAGTTTATAGCTTTCACTATTATGTGTGGTTGGTAGAGAGATACTCCTTTTATTGTCAGATTTTCTCCAATCCAGACGGATGGGTCTGCATCAAATTTCTGTTTCGGATTTACCGCTCCCATAACAAGGTATCTTCCACCGCGCCTCAGATATTTTATTCCTTCTTTGACCGCATCAGGAGTTCCAGCAAGCTCAATAGCTACGTCTGCTCCACCGCTGGTTATCTCCTTCACTCTTGATATTCTTTCTCTGAAATCTCCGTCAAGCTTTATTACTTCATCTGCTCCAAATTCTTTAGCAATATTGAGCCTTTTTTCAACCGCATCCACAACTATTACTTTTTGAGCTCCCATATCCTTTGCTACTGCAACTGCAAGGAGCCCAAGACCTCCTGCTCCCTGAACCACAACGTTATCCCCATATTCAATTCCTATCTTTTCAAGTCCGAATATCACCTGTGAGAGAGCGCAATTTATAGAGGTAGATGTTTTTATTGATATATCATGTGGGAGTTTATAGAATTTTTGGTTTTCTCTGAGCATGTAATATTCGGCAAATGCTCCTACAAAGAAAGGCGGTTTTTCTGCATTTCTCAGGACTGAAAGCAAGCTCTGCATGCAAGCGTTTTCCTCACCCCGGGAGCACTGCACACATCTCCCACAACTTTTGAAATAAACAGGTGATACTATATCTCCTTCTTCAACGGGATTTCCCAAACTATCTTTTTCGACCCCTTTCCCTTTTTTCTCTACTCTTGCCACGAACTCGTGTCCGAGGACGATATGATAGGGGAGTCCGCCGAAAGCTCTAAATGCTTCCCCTTTAAACATGTGTAGGTCCGAACCGCATATATTTGCTCTCAGAACTTTGAGGAGAACCTCGCCTTCTCCAGGGTCAGGGACGTCAAATTCTTTTATTTCTATTTCTTCTTCTTTTTTCAGGATTGCGACTTTTCCCTTCATTCCTAAAATGTAAAGTGTAAAGTGATAGATTATACTTTTTACAGATAATTTTTTGTTGATTGCGTGATGAATATTTTAGCACAAAATTTATAAAGTATACTAAGTAGGGTAGGTTTGGTAAATGTTTTTATTTTTTTAATATAATATAATATTTACACTAACTTGATTTTATCCTTGAGCTTGTCAGAGATAAAAATTGCATCGCACCACTTAATCTGTCCTTTAGGTGAATATACTACGTTATGTAAATCATAAAATATAAAGCCAAATTCGTGTAGTGTCTTGAATATTTCAAAGAAAGGAGGCTGTCCACGATATAAATTTACAAAATTTACTTCCATAAATATCAGGTAAATTTTTTTTCTCCTTCAATTTTTTGTAAGCACCTTTTAAAGCGAGTAGCTCTCCTGCTTGTATATCCATCTTTAAAATATGAATCTCATCTATCCCCTCTCTTTCGCAAAAATTATCTATACTTGTGGTAGGAACTAAAATCGTCGTTACATTTTCCATATCAGAAATAACATCCGCATAGTATTTCCCTTCTTCATCGGCGGGTAAAAGAGAATTGGTTGCATAATCTCTATTTACATAGAATTCTTTATATCCATCTGATTCTGAGATGGCAAGTTTATATGGTTTGACATTTTTATTTTTTTTAAATCTATCTGTTAGCGTATAATAAACTTCTGGAAGTGGCTCAAAACAATAAATGGTTGCTTATGGGAAAAGCATTGCGAACTTTTCAAACTAATTTTTCCCCTTTATCTCTCATCTTTTTTTATATATACTATAAAATAATTTTGTTGATTTCTTGCAAGTCCACAGAATTTGAAGCCCCTCGGTAAAATCTTTTCTTTCAAATCTCTATCTATGCATTCTACAATAGCATTTATAGAATTTTCTCTTATAAAATCAAGTATTTGAAAGAAGTTTTCTTCCGTTCTCTCGTTGACATATACTGTAACTCTATTGAACATACCATATTTATCTTTTAGATTTTTGAGAATAGAGTAAATTTCATCATGAGAATCATACATAAATATGTTATCGAGCTCATACCTTATATTCTGGTATGTGCTCTCATCAATTTCCCGCTTCATTATATAAATGTTTTGCATTTTCTTTAAAGCTTCACTAATAAACCCTGAATCGCAAAATGAGGATATAATGATTTTCTCTGGTTTCTGTTTCAATCTCTCCTGTATCATGGGTATATCTCTTTGAAGTCCAGGTGAGTTTATCGGATAATTTGATGCAACAAATATAGCTCTGTGTAATTTGACTTGGAACAATCTTTCTTTGAGCTCAGGATTATCCCATCTTATCGTGAAATCAATGTGTCTTGGCTGATATGAAGATATATATACATGCTCAAAATATTTCCTTAATGTATTCATAACCCACTTTCTTGAGGGTCTTGAACCAGTTCCGTGAAAAGCTTGGTTTGATACAGACATGTTTTCATTCTCAAAATAAACTTTTTCTTCTTCCGATGGGTGGACTACTGTTTCAAGTAGCAATACACCATCGCATACGGAACTCATGGCTCTGATGAGCTCTTCCGGGTTTGATATATGATATAGCGTTCCATAGCAAAAGACTATATCAAATTTCCCTAATTTTTTGATTTCATCTACTTGTTTTTCAAGGTCAATTTTATAAACCTTTCTATGTGGATAAAATGCTTTCATGGTGTATATATTTTCATCTCTCACCTCGACGGATATAACTTTGCATCCCTTATCTTCAAAGAATTTTCCAAGTATTCCAACCCTCGCTCCGAGGTCAAGAACTCTTTTCCCCTCAATCTCAATACCTATGCTTTCAAGGTGTTCAAGTCTTGCTTTATTTATTGATATGGCATCAGGAGAAAAAAATACGTGTATTCCTCTTCTTTCACTTTTTTTCCCATATGTTTCATCTTTTTCTTTTTTTATAGCTAATCCCCACGGTCTTATCATTGCTTGAGGAATTGAAGCAAACACCTTAGCTATTCCCCATACATCATATTCTTTAACCTCAAACAGATGTCTTTTTAAGAAAGTGAAGAAACTATTCCAAGTATCACCTGCCCATTCAAACATTCCCTTGTAGCTCTCTGGATGCAGGTCATCGCATATCATTATTCCACCGGGCTTGAGGTAATGGAAAAAGTTTTCAGCATCGTTGAGAAGTCCATCTTCTGTATGTTTCCCATCTATAAAAAGTATATCAAATTTTTCTCTGTTTTCTTCTAATATGTTCATGAGCTCCTTTACCTCTTTGAAGTAAGGAACATGGGGAGCTGGAGAATTTTGATTATCTGATTTTCCCTCTGGTTGGGTGTTGACTTGGAAGAAATATATTCTATTTTCATCTATACCATTTTTTCTGCACCATGAAGTTATTTTTCTGCGAGCATAGTTTATGTTATTTTCAAAGTTGAGCTGTTCTCCGTATATACCAAGGTCAAGGGTTAATATAAGTTCGGGATTTCCACATGCCTTTAAAAATGTTGCTGTTGATATTCCAAACCCTGTGCCTATTTCAAGGACCATTTTTGGATTGAAGAATTTAGAGAGGATATAGAGCGCAGCGTAGTAGTTGCATATTTCATGATTTACTGCATGCGTCCAAGGACTATCCATCATATCAAATTCAGCAATTATATCTCTCGTTTTTATTGTTCCTTCCTTCAAATGAAGTAAAACTGCATACTCAAGGTCTTTAAGCATGTTTTCTTCTCCTTATTTCCTTTTACCTTCTTTCAATCATGTTTCTTTTCAATCATGGTTTCTCTCCTCTTTACATTTTTTCAAAAATATGTATATTTGAAGAGTATTTTGCATATGTGAAGTAATTCACGAGTTGTTTTTCAATCTCACTTATTTTGAAATATTCTTGGGGTGCTGAGAACTCTTCCGGCGAAAATATCACCATGTATTTTTCTGTTATTTTTGAGAGCTTCTGAATATTTTGTTCATCCTTTTTTTCTGAGTGAAATATTGTGGTATGCCAAGTTCCTTCTTGTGGAATTGAACCCGCAAATTCATATTGGCAATTTATGTATTTTAGTCCGTCTTCAAATATCCTGCGTCCAACTTCGAGGACGTTCTTTGGTCTCAAAAACCTCGCAAAAAGCTTTCCTATCTTTACCCTATCATAGTATGATTGGAGATTTGGTTCTGATATAAACTGATATTTAATTCTTCCTAACACTGTGGGATTTTTTATTTCTGGGGGTAATTCATCTGTGCTATAACCTAATATCGCATAAGCTTTCATGAGTTTTTCCACTATCTCTCTGTCTTCAAAGAGATCTAGTAAAATTTCATTTAAAATTTCATTGTTTTGTAGTATACTGCGCATATAGGCGATTTTGTGTATCAATTCTACGAATTTGGATGCTTCATTTTTTTTGCTGTGGTCTAAATTTATACTTATACGCTTTATAGCTTTGATAAATTCTTCTTTTTTCAAAGATATGATTTGGATGAATTCTTGTATCTTCCATATTATGGATTTTATCTCATTCTCTTTTCCTTTTGCTAATAATACACGTGATGCTATCAGCTCTAAATACAGTAGGACTGATTTGAGAATATCAAGTGAGATCGGATGATGCGGAAAATTGAGAACGAAATCCATGTTAAGAGGGATATCTACGTTGAACTCGTTTATCTCCACTTTCCATACTACCGGATTTTCTCTGCTAATTTTCATCCTTCCGCCAATTATAAATTTTGCAGGAAGGAAATTAACCACTCCTACAATAAAATCAAAGTCTCCCTGTGATATTATGTGTGGCGAAATTTTTGTTTTCACATAACCTGAAATGAATATATCTTTATCGCTCCTTTTCTCTATGTATTTGTGTTCGTTTTTTCCTTTTTTCTCCAATTTTTTCTTTATTATATCATGGAGAAATTTATAACCTTCGTCGAAGGATAGTCTTTCACAAATTCTGGAGATTTTCTCCAATTCTTTTTCAATTTCTCTACATGCTTCGATTTCTGTATATTCACTGAGTTCTATCATTTTGGTTATGATTTCTTTGCTTGGAATGTGGCTTTTTCTGTAGGCATCCAGAACTATTTTTATGGTGGTTTCAAGGTATTTATCTTTTCCATTTTCTTGAATTGTGATGGCTTGTAAGATAGTGCTATAAATTTCATTTGAGGGGGGAGGTATTTTTGAGTCTTCCTCTACTAATTTTTCCATGATATCCATGATTTCTTTTATTTTTTCACTCTCCTCAGCTTTGTTTTCCTGACTACTCCGCTCATTTAACTCTTCTAACTTTGCTTTGAGGAGAGAAAGATATAATATCACTCTTAGAATTACTTTCAACTTATTCTCTCTTTCTTTTTCTGATATGTTGGGTGAGGACAATATTGTGTGATATTTTACATGTATATTGGGTATATTAAGAATACCAATAAGTACAGGTGGTAATATGATGTTAATCGGATTGTCTAAGTTTATTTCATTGAGAATGCTCTCGGCTTTTTTTATATATAGTTCTGCCTGCTTTATGGGAATTTTTCTCTCTCCCGTTATGGTTTTTTCCATTGCTATATATACGCCAAGACAGAAGTTCAAAGATAGGTCGTTTGGAAATTTAGAGATTCCTTCAAAGAGACGTTTTATTCCTGTATAGAAAAGTCCTTTTTTCCCATAATTAACTGACATTTTAATGAAGGATATAGCCTCAGAACAAATAGACATAGGTGAAGCATTCTCATCCGTTTCCCTTCTAATTCTTTCTTCAAGTTTTTCTCCGTCGTATAATGGTGTACTGGATAAGTATGCCAGAGCAAGATCTATAACTACTTTTTGGTTTTGGCGCTTTATTTTCCCTATGTTTTTCAGGTAAATCAGTGTATCAAGGAATTTTTTGAAATTCTGCTGTGCGGACATATTTTTGAGCACCCATTTTTGTGTCTCTTCAACTTCTTTTCTGTATTCATCCCAGTTTTCTATTATTTTTTTGAACTTCTCTGTTATTTCGTGGGGCTGGAAGAAGTCAACACCTTTTTCGTAAAATATCTCCGCTTCATTTGGGGTTATTCTGATATCATTTATCTTTATTTCTGGGGCTTTTGCCACGAGAACAAAGACACCTGCTGCAAGAGATTCCGTAATTCTCGCCTGCATCTCGCCTCTTCTGTGATTTGAAAATATAACCTTTGCCCTCATTAACTCATCAACATATTGGCTGTTATCTACCCCTTCGTATTCTCTTATGACTATATTATACTTTTTATCAAGCTCTATAGTTTTCTTTATCGTTTCCGTTCTGACACTATCCGGTGTATAAGACAAGAATAAACCCGAGAAAAAGAGGTCTATATCTTTCTGTTTACTTTCTGCAAATCTGAACATTTCTGGTAGATATCCCTGCCAACCCGGCATTGTTATGACATTATTTAACCCCCATTTTTTGAGTATCATATGTGATATTCCACCCATAACTACTATGGTATCAAAGGCTTTAAGTTTTTCTAATGATGAGGATAGAAAATAATCAAAGTCAACTGAAATGGCTACATATGGGTAGGGAGATTTTTCAATTCCATCTATATGCGGGAAATATTCTGGTTCGTGGAAAATTATTAGTTCAGGTTCAAAGTTATATTTTTCAAAAGCCTTTTGGATTTCTGAAAAACTCCATTCTTTTATTATTAAGTCAGCATCTTTGTTTGGTGCCAAAGATATTGACATTATTTCATAGTTGAGGTATATATCGTCAAAATAGCTTATAGGGTTGAACTGACAGCCCCAATCAGCAAAACCATGTTTTCTTGATATTATAGCCACTTTAATTTTTCTTTTGTTCCAATCAGATTCTTTGTCTGTCCAGTTTATGATTAGTTTTTTGAATTCTGGGTCTTCAATAATTTTTAGGGCTTTCTCATAATTTCCCATGAGTGCGAGGGACTTTGAGGTCAAATCTTTTATGGTTGGGTCTTCGCTTTCTCTTCCGAGAAAGTATACGAAGCTGAAATTTCCCTCATCAAAGAATTTCATTATCGTTTTTTTTATTTCTGAGTTCATAGTGATATTTTGAATTTTACTTGTATTTATTTATTTTTCTATCGTCAGCCTATGACAGAAATTTAACATTTTTATTTTTGTTGATTTGAATTCCGCCGGTTCATAAAGAGCGCTGAACTTATTCTATATCCAGATAGATATGATATAAGGATAGCTGTTACATGAGCTTGAGGATTTATAGGTTCTCATCTTGAATGCATGGGAAAGAATATTTTATTCGTGCTGTTAATATAAAGTAGTATAGATTTATGCTAGGGCCATATTTTTATATCCGAGTCATATTTTTTCAGAGGAGATAAAATCTGACATTACGGATATGAAGTTGTGTTTTAAGTTTTATTCATTGGTTTTCAATTTTGCTACAATTAAAGTATGCCAGCCTAAAGTTCTTTCTAAAATTCTGAATAAAAAATTTGGCATGTATTTGAAATACCACACTTTTTCATATTCGTAGTTTTTATATTTATCTATTTTATAAGGGAAAATGTGATCTTTTTTCATCTGTATGATATTATAATCTTTCATAAGTTTTCTAATTTCTTTAAAAGAAAATACGTGGGTAACTGGGCAACCTTCCTGAGCTTCAGAATAACGAGGAATTAATTCTTTGGCTTTCCAAAATTTGCCTTTGCCATAATGTAAGATAATCCAAAATACTTTCCAGCTATGTCTTGAATACAGCATTAATCTTACTTCTGTATCACGATGACAGTATTTTTTAATTTGTTCTAATACTTTTTCAGGATGGGGAGTATGATGGATCACGCCAAAAGAATAAATCAAATCAAATTTTTGTATGGGTAAAAATTTGCTTAGCTCTTCGGCATTACCTAAGTAGAAGTTTGCTTTTAACCCATAAACCTCGAATCTTTTTTACAAATTTCTAAACTTTTTTCTGATAGCTCCACCACTGTTAAGTCTGCTCCTGCATGAGCAAAGTTTACAGCATCAGTCCCGATACCACAACCAATTTCTAAGACCTTTTTACCTCTCCATCTTTCAAATTGAGCAAATTTTGGGATATGAGGTTCAACAAAATACTTTCTTTTTTCTACTTCATCAAAATATTCTTTTGTTCCGATAGGTTTAGGGGAGTGTTTAATATTGCAAGGTCTCTTATCCCAAAATTCTTTTACTCTATCAATCAAATCCATATTTAATAGGGGAAATTATGTTTTTATAATTCTCCAACAATCAATTAAAATTTTATCTTTTATTTTTCCCTTAAATTCTTTATCTGGGTTCATTATAACAGGGGTCATTATAACAATTAATTTACTTGACAAAGCCTCATTAAGGTTATTTGCATAATTCAATTTATCTTTGAAAATTTTTTGTGTTTCTTTAATATTGATATCTATTGGATCATAAACTACGATTTTTAAGTTTTTATTTTGTTTTAGAAGTTGTTTAATTAAATTTATTGAAGCTGATTCTTCAATAATATAAGCTCCCGGTTTGTAGGATAAACCTAAAATTGAGATATCATTTATTTTATATTTGTTCACAGTTTTTAAAATTTTATCTGCTAAGAATTTCGTTTGAAATTCATTTGTTCTATGTGTAGCTAAGGGTATTAAGGCATCAGTTCCTACAGATTTAGCAAAATGACTGAAAGCTCTATTATCACGAGGGAAACAAGGTCCTCCATAAGCTGTTCCATATTTTAAATAATAAGGGCTTATTCTTTTGTCTTTTCCCATTGCTTCGGTAATTTTATCTATCTCTGCTCCTTCAATTTGTTCACAAATATTACCGAGCATGTTAGCAAAGCTGATTTTAGTTGTGATATAGGAATTGATAGCAATTTTGGTTATTTCGGCACTGACAATGGACATTCTGGAGATAAAGGGTTTATTAAGACATACTTTCTGCCAGATTTTTTCAATTATATCTCCGCTTTCCTTATGGTTTTCTCCGATCAGAACAAGGTCTGGTTCTAAAATCCCTTTAATAATATCGCCGATGGCAATAAATGTTGGATTATAAACGACAGTAAAATTCTTATTAAATTTTTTAGATGATATTTTTTCTATAAAAGGTATTATTTCTTTCTGAATTGATAATGGACTAACTGTTGAAGTGATAACAAAAATTTTAAATCTTTTATCTTTCTTTAAATTTTGAGCAAAAGGGAGGAGCGCTTTTTTTAGAAACTCATTGGAAAAACTACCATCTTTTTTAGATGGAGTCGGTACAATAAAAAAATAAATATCGGAGAAATTATAAACTTCATTAAAATCTTTTGTTGCTTTTAAATTTTTACGAGCTTTATCAATAATTTCTTGTAAATTTTTTTCACAAAAAGGAGCTTTATGAGAATTTATTAGATTTAATATTTCTTGATTAATATTTCCTGGCTAATATTACAAATTCTATTGTAAATATGAAATTATGATGTAATTACTAAATAGATGTATAGACAGGGAATTGATAAGCTAAGTTTTTAACCTTGTTTTTCATTTCTAAAAGCGCTGTTTTATTATCACGATTTCTTAAAATATAATCAATCATCTCAGAAATTTTATACATTTCATCTATACCCATACCTTGAGTTGTAACTGCAGGTGTGCCAATTCTTATTCCTCTAGTTATATTAGGATTTAATTGGTCATAAGGTATAACATTTTTATTGACTATAATTCCAGTTGATGCTAGAACTTCTGCTGCTTCATACCCTGTAATGCCTTTATTTGTAAGGTCAATTAAAAATAAATGATTATCTGTTCCACCAGAAACAATTCTATATCCCTTTTCTTTCATAAAGTTACACAAT
>FWWM01008415.1_pt1 | contig 19861 bp, 18 predicted proteins | sample 2228351 | NCBI WGS metagenome assembly FWWM01 (sample SAMEA103939774, study PRJEB20133) | metagenome
GACCCTTACCAGCTCTACCACCTATTATTGTTGGTGCTGTTCTTGGTTATTTTATTTCCCTAATTTAGAAATTTTTCATTTTTTTATTGTTTAAGTAAAATTTTAAGATATTAATTATGAAATTACTCCTTCATCTCTGCTGCGCCAATTGTGCTTTGGTGCCGATTGAATTATTGTGCCAAGCGCAGATAAACTTAGAGAGGACGCAGGCAAACACAGAAAAGGATTTGTATGAATTGACGAGCGGTGATTATTATGAGTCCGCTGTTGATTTGACTTTATTTTGGTATAATCCGAATATTTTTCCGCAGGAAGAATATGAAAAACGTTTGACTGATGTTCAAAAATTGGCTGAAATTTATCAGTTGCCATTAATAATAGGGGAGTATGAAAATAAAAAATGGTTTGAACTGGTGGGGGGGGTAGAAAATGAGCCGGAAGGTGGTCAGCGTTGTCAGGTTTGTTTTAAGCTGCGTTTAGAAAAAACTATCAGAATGGCTGCGAATGTGCAAATTACAAATAATCGCAAAAAGTTTGATTGTTTTAGCACCACTCTTGGTGTTAGCCGCTACAAAAATACAGAATTAATTGATCAAATTGGACGGGAATTGGCAGAAAAGTATGGAGTCAAGTATTATCAATTTAAAATAGATAAAAAGAGTGCAAATTTTATAAATGATACAGGACTTGTTATTCAGAAGCCCAGAGTATATTTTCTTTCATTTTTCACGGACGAGTCCATCACACAGTTGAATAGCAATTTTGTCAATGGGCAATATCAAATTTTTAACGGAGGTCCCTTTATTGCACCAGGATTAGGAGCCGTTATGAAAATGGGAATCAGCGACATATTTGAGGATTATAAAGTGTTTGGGGGAGTGCGTTTTGGCGGGGCTTCTATGGAATACTTTATGGGATATCAAAATTTAAAATATCGTGCAGATAAAGAATGGTTGTTTACCCGGCGGACAAATCGCAACGGTAATGAATTTTCTACATATCAATTTATTACTGATGAATTAAATTATAGCTGGAGGTATCCGTTCAGTGCTGTTGCATCAATTAGAACAACAATAAAACTACGGTATGATCAGATTGTGACTAAAGCCAATGAATCATTTTCGCTTCAGGTTCCCGATTTTCATGATTACTGGGGCGTGTTGAGAATGGCCTATGTCTTTGACAATACAAAATTTGTCATGCTGAATATATTGAACGGCACTCGATTTAAGATTTGGGGAGAATATTACCAACAAATACAAAAGAACGACGATAAGTTTTATTATTTGTTTAGCAATGTGCCGGCGTTTGACAAACAAAGGTATAATGTATTTGTAGCCGGACTGGATTTCAGACATTACCAGAAAATTCATCGCGAAATAACTTTTGTCACACGCCTGGCCGGAGGTACTTCCTTTGGAAAGCAAAAGTTGATCTATTATTTAGGTAGTGTGGATGATTGGATCATCTTTGGTAAAACACCAAGATTTAATAATGATCAAGCCATTGATTATACCCAAAATTACCGTTTTCAAACATTGGCATCACCCATGCGCGGATTTAATCAAAACATACGCAACGGAAACTCATTTGCCGTAATTAATACAGAGTTGCGTTGGCCGGTATTCAAGTATTTCATACGCCGTCCGATAAAATCATCTTTCATATCAAATTTCCAGATCGTTGGCTTTGGTGATCTGGGCACGGCATGGAATGGATTAGACCCATTTAGCAGCGAAAACTCAATTAACCGGAAAATAATTCAGGATGGTCCTTTGACGATAGTACTTTACGATAGTTCATATCCGATAGTGGGCGGTTATGGCTTTGGCCTGAGAAGCAGAATTTTGGGATATTTTGTGCGTACCGACTGGGCTTGGGGGGTTGTGGATGGCAAGGTGCAAAAACCGATTTTTTATTTATCGCTTTGTTTAGATATTTGATTATTTATGAAAAAACTAAGTATGGAAACATATTTGATTTTGATTTTGATTGGGCTGGCAGCCGGAATCTTAAGTGGGATGATAGGAGTGGGAGGCGGTATCATAATGGTGCCTGCATTGGTTTTTTTTCTTGGAATGTCTCAACTCGAAGCTCAAGGTACGAGCATTGCCATTATGTTGCCACCCGTAGGAGCGCTGGCAGCTTATAATTATTACAAAGCGGGGGCATTAAACATACATTATGCCATAATAATTGCCATATTTTTTGTTTTAGGCGCATATTTTGGTTCCAGATTATCTATTTATGTAATCAGTGAATCTTTGTTGAAAAAGATTTTCGGAGCTATCATGATGTTTGTTGCCATTAAACTCATTTTTTTCTCCAAATGATTGCAGTTGAGACACTAAAAAAACTTATAGAAGAGAGAAAGGGAGAATTGACAGCCATCAGAAGGCATTTGCACCAATATCCCGAATTGTCTTTTGAGGAATATAAAACTTCAGAATATATTTCCACATTGTTGAAAAAATGGGGAATTGATTTTGAAACAGGTTGGGCAGGTACAGGAATCGTTGCCACAATCCATGGCAAACGATCCGGAGATGCCATAGCTTTGCGTGCCGACATGGATGCATTGCCAATACAAGAAGAGAATAATTGCGAATATGCTTCGCAAAATTCCGGCGTAATGCATGCCTGCGGCCATGATGTTCATACAGCTTGTCTGTTGATAGCGGCTTCAGTATTGCATGATCATAATGATTTTGCCGGCACTGTCAATATAATTTTTCAGCCGGGAGAAGAAAAATTACCCGGGGGCGCATCTTTGATGATGCAACAAGGATTGTTTAAAAAACATCCGGTGAAACATATTATTGGTCAGCATGTATATCCTGAATTGCCGGCCGGAAAGGTGGGTTTCAGACCGGGGCCCTACATGGCATCAACCGATGAAATTTATATAAATATAAAAGGAGTGGGGGGGCATGCTGCCATGCCCGAAAGATTGAAAGACCCTGTTGTGGCTGCTGCTCATGTGATATTGTCATTACAAACAATAGTTTCGCGTATGGTCGATCCCAAGATCCCTTGCGTTTTGTCTATAGGTAAAATATTGGCAGCAGGTGCCACAAATGTTATTCCCGACAATGTTTACCTGGAAGGGACATTACGGACATTCGACGAATCTTTAAGAAACAAAATACATGATTTAATCAAGGATACAGCCGGTCATGCCGCTTCAATCTATGGCTGTAAGGCAGAAATTGAGATAAAAAAAGGTTACCCTGTTTTGATAAATGATCATCAATTAACCCGGAATTGTAAAAAGGCGGCAGAAGAATTTTTAGGCAAAGATCAGGTTACAGAGTTGGATATGAGAATGACCGCCGAAGATTTTGCTTATTATACACAAGAGATCCCGGGATGTTTCTACAGATTGGGCACAGGTTGGGAAAATCAAAAAAACATCAAACGCCTGCATGCTCCTGATTTTGATGTGAATGAAGACGCATTGGTGGTTGGCGCCGGTCTAATGGCCTGGATGGTTTATTATTTAAAAGGATAAAAACACATTCTCACACATTCTCAAATGTTCTTAATGTTGTGTGAACTTTTTTCAAATTTTAATGACATAATTGAAAATTCTTAAAATGATTGAGTATAAGAAAGCGAATCCCCCAACTATAAACTTCATTTATTATTTGACAAAACATACGGTAAAAATTAAAAAACAACCTTAATAAAATCAACACTTTCGATAAAATTACTACTTTTGATTTTTATCGGGCAATAGTGATTTCTTTTAGTTATTAGAGAACTAACAATGTGAAATCCTCATATTTCTGTATAGATCCTTCAAAGCTACGAGGGTATCCCGTCACACAGCTACATTGAATTCTCTCAGCACATCATTGAGAGAGGTTTTCAGATCGGTGGAGGCCTTTCGTTTACCGATTATCAAAGCACAACTCACGTTATATTCTCCTGCAGGAAATTTTTTGGTATAGGAACCCGGAATAACCACCGAACGTTCGGGGACAACACCTTTATATTCAACCGGTTCGGGACCGCTCACATCAATTATTTTGGTCGATTGTGTAATGACGACATTTGCACCCAATACGGCTTCCCGTTTTATATGAACGCCTTCCACTACTATACAGCGTGAACCTATGAAACAACCATCTTCGATGATCACGGGAGAAGCTTGCGGGGGCTCTAAAACACCACCTATGCCCACACCGCCACTCAAGTGAACATTTTTCCCTATTTGAGCACAACTACCCACTGTTGCCCAAGTATCTACCATGGTGCCACTGTCAACATAAGCACCAATATTGACATAAGAAGGCATTAAAATTGTTCCGGGAGCTAAATAAGCACCATAGCGGCAGATGGCGTGCGGCACGGCCCTTACACCCAATTTTTGATAATTCTTTTTCAATGGTATCTTATCATAAAACTCCATCGGACCCACCTCATAAGTTTTCATTTCTGCAATAGAAAAATACAATAAGACGGCCTTTTTCAACCATTCGTTCACTTGCCAACCATTTTCCGAAGGTTGAGCAATGCGCCATTGTCCGTTATCCAATTGTTGTAATGCAAATTCAACGGCTTCTTTGTATGTTTTTTCTTTAATTAACTCACGTTCGTTCCAGGCTTGTTCAATCAATTGTTTAACTTCTTCCATGTTCGATGATATTTATGAGTTTTTCCAATTTAGTTTGCCAATTATATTGATTTTTTACCAAATCATAACCATTTTGTGCTATTTTTTGACGCAATGATTCGTTTTTTAGCAAAAGTATTGCTTTTTCGACAAAATCTTCGTCGGTTTGGGCCAGCAGTATTTCTTCATTTTCTTTTGCACCAATAGAAAGGTTCACCATGGGTGTGGTGATGCATGGCACCTGCATGGCCATAGATTCCAAAATTTTATTTTGCATGCCGCTACCTAATCGCAAAGGGGCTATCATCAATGATGCTTTTTCGTAATATTCGACTATGTTTTCAACCCAACCGGTTACAATGATATTTTCACACGCCAATTTTTTAACCGGCAAGGCAGGACTTGAACCGCATAATATCAACCGTGATCCGGGTATTTCTTTGGATATGGCAGGAAAAATTTTGGTGGCCAATCTTATTGCTGCGTCAATATTGGGAGGATAGGAAAGGTTTCCCGGAAAAATAATGGTATAGGGGTCAGGTGGAATTTTTCGGGCAAATTTTTGGGTATCCACACCGTTTGGCACAATCGTAATGTTGTCGTTTAATGCATGCATGATACATTTTCTGTCGGTATCCGAAATGATGGTATGAAAATGAAAAAATGAAAAAATGTTGTGTTCATAAATTTTCAAACGCTTGGTTTCAATCTTAAAAGCCCATTTAATTGCCGGGTGTGCGTTCCAATATCGCCTTTCCATTCCTTTGCTCAATGCATCCATGTAATCCAATATCTTCACATGCTTTAGATTTTTTACATATTCGGCCATGCGTATTAATTGTCAGAATATCAAATCGGGTTGAACGCTATCGGTATATTTTTTTAATGATTTGTTTACGCCAAAATGGTAAAAATAGCCAACCTGCAATGGCTTGTATGAAAAAAGCAAATGATAAATCAGGTTAATGAGGATACGTAAAGGTGATAAATAAAAAATTTTTATGTCTTTGCAATATTGGGCAAGTTGTTGAATGTCTGAAGGACTCAATTTTTTCGAACTTAATGAAAATAGATAAATGTCGTGGTGTTTTGAAATTTCTTTGATAAAATAATATGCCCTGAGTTTGTCGCCTTTGTCGAGCGGCCAGGGAAATCGTGAGGTTAAAAACAATATTTTTTTTCGTGCATGATTCATTTTATAAATACTTGTTGCCAAAGTTTCCGTATTTTGTCCGGATCAAAGTATTCTTTCAATAATTTCCTGTTGTTTTGTATGATATTTTCATAAATAGCGTCATCTTGCAATTTTTCGAGAGCAGAAGCAAGAGATTCGGCATCGTTAAATGGCAAAAAATTTTCATTTTCCCATGCAGGTATGCCTTCTACGCCTTTTTTTGTGGAAATTACCGGCTTATCGAATGACATTGCTTCAATGGTTTTCATTTTTATGCCACTCCCCGATAGCAAGGGTATAACCACTGCATCGATCTGCCGGTAAAATTCATAAACATTCTCCACATAGCCCAAATATTTTATTTTAGGATGAGAGAATGGCGGGGCGTTTTTGCCTGCCACAATCAACTCTGTGTTATCGTTGTCTATCTCAGACAAAATACGGCTAAGCCAATGAAATCCCTCAACATTTGGATACCAATCAAAGGAAGCAATAAATCCAAGGCGAAGTTTTTCTTTCAATGGTTTTTTGGGAGGTTCGATATGTTTCCGGTTTTCGATGGCCGGCGGTATCCATAAAGTATTTTGATTCCAATTCCGTAAAAAATTTGTGTCGTCATAAGAAATACTTGCTATTTTGTGAAAACTTGGAAGAATGTATTTTTCCCAACGATAAGTTTTGTAATAAAGCAAATGTAAATACTGCTTTTTAAAAAAATTTTTTTCATGTAACTTTAAATCTTTCCATATTTTGTGTTCCAAATTATGTGACCGATAGATAGCCGGTATTTTGTTCAAAATTGAGGAATGAATGAAATAGGGAGTCATGTAAATACCGTCAATCCACAGGAAATCCGGTGATATTTTGCAGCAAAAATGTTCTAATTTTAAAAGAATTTTTTTGTCAAAATAGCGCTCAATATGGTAAGGCATTTTATTCAAAAGGTTTTTTGCTGCATCCGGTATGTTGATGTCAGGGTGGATTTTTTCAAACATCCATTGTAGCCCGGATTGCTTATAGTACTGATCAATCAGGGGGTGTTTGTCGCTAAATAAAGAAAAAGCGTAAATTTCCGCAAACGTCCTTACGGATTCAATTGCCGATGAAGTTGATTTACATCCACCGTCAATGGCCGGATAGGGTGGTTTTTGTGTAATCAACAAAATTTTCATGAGGACAAACGGGGTTTTGTTTTCAATAGTTTATTTATCCATTTAATAATCCGGTTATTTTTAAAAAACAAGATATATTGTTCGATCACAAACAATGATGAATCGGTTGTGGCTTTAATGGTAAAGAAAATTCCCAATGGAAGGTAAACTGCTATTGGGAGCCACATGCCCAAAGCAGGGTCGATCACACCTTCTTTTGCCATTTTTTCACCGGAAATGGAGATAATATGATAAAAAATAAACAAAATTACCGAAACCACCAGCGGCACACCAAGCCCTCCTTTTCGAATAATAGATCCTAATGGGGCGCCTATAAAAAAAAGAATGATACAAGCAGCCGAAAGAGTAAATTTCCGGTGAATCTCAATGGTATAATTTCTGATATTTTGATCGGTCATGGCTTGTATTTCTCCCAAAACCATTGCCCTGTTTTCGGCTGCTCTTATTTGACCGGTCAGTGCATTAAACAGAATCAACTTTTCCCGGGGAGTCAATTTGCTTAGAAAGGTATCGAGAGCCAATTGAAGGGTGTCTTTAGTTTTGCGACGTTGATTTTCTGATTCAACAACAGGGGGTGTGAAAAGATGGATAAATTGATTGTGGTAATCTTCAATTTGTTTTTGTTTTTGCAAATAAAATGTGTCTATTTCGTTTTGCAATTGCTGCAAATTCATCATTTGGTAATGATCTTTAAATATCTCTTCGTCCGATCGGTTCAATTTAAACTCACTCAAGTCAAAATAAATTTTATTTTCGTCAAAACATCTTTTGTAAAACGGCAGCAGACCGTCTTCGTCTCTCGGATTGAAATCTTCGTGATAAGCACAACCGTGATAAAGAGTCATGATTGCATACATTTTGTCGGGGGTGATGAACATTTCCCCGGAATCGGCTATAACCACAGTGGTGTTTCCTTGTTTTTGAGTATGGTCATAAATCATGATTTCTTTTAAAATTTCCTTTCCTTGTTTTTTTTCTTTTTTATTGACTTTGATCACATATCCTTCGATTTGATTGTAAAACACTCCGGGTTTAATATCTACTGCCGGCTTTTGTTCTCTGATGTCATAAAAAAGGGTATTCATTTTTAGATTGGCTACCGGCAAAATATAGTTGGAAAACAAAAATGCAAATATGCTCAACAAGAAAGCAAAAGCCATCAAAGGCCGCAATACTTGCATCAAACTGATGCCGGCTGCTTTGAAGGCAACCAATTCATAGTTTTCGCCAAGATTTCCCATAGTCATTAATCCCGAAAGCAAAACGGCAAGTGGCAATGCCATAGGAACAAAATGGGCACTTGCATAAATGAAAAGTTCGGCAATGTAATACCATTCTATTCCCTTGCCTACAAGGTCGTCGATATACAGCCACAACCATTGCATGATGAGCACAAACAAGGCAATAAAAAAGGTCAATATAAATGGGCCGAGATATTGCTTTAAAATGTATTTATCGGCTATTTTCAATGGTTGCTTATTTTTAATGCTAAATTAAAACAAAAAAAGCCGGCAATAATCACCGGCTCTCATTATAGCAGATATCAATTTTTAATCTTCATCCTTAATGGATTCATCCACCAAAATACGTCCGCAGTGTTCGCAAACTATAATTTTTTTGTGAGTTTTGATTTCCAATTGGCGTTGAGGGGGCACTTTGTTAAAACAACCTCCGCAAGCATCACGTTGTATGGTCACAACTGCCAAACCGTTGCGGGCATTCGAACGTATACGTTTGTAAGCAGTCAACAATCGCGGTTCTATCAACTTGGCCAGCTCTTCCGATTTTTTCATCAATTCTTTTTCTTCAACCGCCGTTTCCTTGTTTATATCTTCAAGCTCTTTCTTTTTGTTGGCAAGGTCTTTTTCCCTTTCTTCCAGAGCTTTTTCGGTTTCGTTCAACAAAACATTTTTTTGTTCGATGGCTGCCTTATGTTCTTTGATGCGTTTTTCGGCCAGTTCTATTTCAAGTTTTTGATACTCGATTTCTTTGTTGATAGAATCAAATTCACGGTTGTTACGGACGTTGTTGAGCTGTTGTTCATATTTTTTTATCAACGCTTTGGCATCTACAATCAAGTTCTTTTTGTTGCTAATTTCTTGTTCCAATGCTTTAATTTCATCTTTCAACTTATTGATTCTGGTTTGCATACCGGCAATCTCGTCCTCAAGGTCTTGCACCTCCAAAGGAAGTTCTCCGCGAATGTGGTGAATTCTGTCAATTGCAGAATCAATCTCTTGCAACCGGTAAAGAGCCCTTAATTTTTCTTCTACCGGAATTGCTTCCACTGTTGCTGGTTTTTCTTTTTTTGCCATGTTTATAGATAATTTATTGGATTTGTCTTTGTTTCACTTAAATGAACGGCAAAATTAGTGAAATTTTTCGAAATTATTTCATAAAATAATTCTTTTGTAAACTGCTCGATTTCATAATGCCCCAAATCAGCCAACAATATTTTGCCTTGTGCGTCAAAAAATTGGTGGTATTTAACATCGGCCGTTATGTAAATATCGGCTCCTTGTTTTATGGCAGCTTCCATAAATTGCACACCCGTGCCTCCGCACCATGCCACACATTCCACCGTTTCTTTCACCGGATCCGTATATCGCACCACACCGCCAAATATCTCTTTTACTTTTTTCAGAAATTCCATAACATTCACAGGGCTTTTTAATCTTCCGATCATACCGCTGCCTACTCTTGCAAAATCATTGTTCAACACATAAACATCATATGCCGGTTCTTCATAAGGATGGGCCTCTATCATGGCATTTACAACATTTTTCTCGGCCCAGTCGGGCAAAATCACCTCAATCCGTGTTTCAGGTTCTTTATGTATTTGACCTTTTTCGCCCACAAAAGGATTTGAACCTTCCAGAGCTCTGAACGTGCCATACCCCTCCAAATTATAGCTGCAACTATCATAATTGCCAATATGACCGGCACCGGCATCAAACATGGCTTTTCTAACCTTCTCCACATGTTCATGTGGACAAAACGTCACCAACTTTCTTAGTTTTTGCGGCTTCCCAACAAGTGGACGCATATTTTCCACGCCAAGCTTTTCGCCAATTTTGTAGTTCACGCCATAATCTATGTTGTCGGCATTGGTATGCATGGCAATCAATGAGATGCCATGTTGTATGGCTTTTATTAAAGTTTTTCCGGTGTATGTTTCAGGAGTAATCCTTTTTAGTCCTCCAAAGATGACCGGATGATGCGACAATATCACGTTGCACCCTTTTTGGATAGCTTCCTCTACTACTTCTGCAGTAATATCGAGTGTTATCAACACACCCTTTATTTTATCCTTTCCATCACCGGCCAACAAACCCACATTGTCATAGGATTCCTGATTGGTGGGCGGAAACATTTTAAATAAAAATCCGGTCAAATCATTCACCAGCATATATCATAAATTTTCAGGCACTAAATTAAACAAATCGCTTTAATTGTGCCATGCAAAAGATTATCCTTTGTGTTTTTGAAACCTCACCCCGCCCTTAAGGCCCCCTCTCCTTGTGAAGGAGAGGAGCTTGGGGAGAGGTCTTAATTTCTCAATTGCAAAAATGCTTGCCTACCGTGCAAATTGCCTTTCTATAATTCATATTTGCACCAAAATGTAAATGTCGGGGAATAGAAAACCTCACCCCGCCCTTACGGGCAACCCTCTCCTTGTGAAGGAGAGGGGCCTGGGGGAGAGGTCTAAATCCTTTTTTCATTCCTTAATTTATTAAATTCTTAAAATTCAATCGTTTTGGCTTTTTATCGACCTGTATAAGAAGTATGAAAATGTCTGTGCAAAAAAAATTCATTGTAGATTATCAATAATTTAACATTCTAAAGTGTCAAATTCAAGATCCGGCAAGTTTCAATCAATCCCAACTATCGAAATTCAATAAGCCCTTCGATATTATACATCGGCAGGAAATTAACTCAATGCTTTTTAATTTTACATTAAATCCCTTTTGTTTCTGAAAAAATCAACCAACAATTGTGAAGCCAGTTCCCTTTCAACCCCTTCTGATATAGAGAGTTTTGAGAATTGGTCTTTCAGCCCATATGCCGAAATAAAACCTTTCTTAGGATCCTGTGCAGCATAAACCAAACGTGCAATTCTCGACCAATGTATGGCTCCGGCACACATAACGCACGGTTCGAGTGTTACATACATTGTGCAGTCATTCAAAAATTTCGATCCTAAATGATTGGCAGCCGAAGTGATAGCGATTATTTCTGCATGTGCCGTCACATCCAGCAACTTTTCCGTTTGATTATACCCTCTTCCGATTATTTGACCATTTATCACAATGACACAACCTACCGGCACTTCGTCTTCATCAAATGCCTTCTTGGCTTCCTGAAGGGCAATTTTCATAAAATAACTATCCTTGTCCTCTATCATGTCCCGAACGCTTCGATTTATCTTTCCTGAAAATTCATTATCAATGAAATATAATGATTTAATTCCAAATTATTCTCAAACATGCTGCCAACCACCACTATATCAGCACCGGCTCTCCAGGCCTTTATAATATCCTCGGCACTTTTGATACCCCCGCCAATCCATAATAAATGATCCGCAATTTCCTTTTTGACGGTCGCAATCATTTCTTCACTTACCGGTTTGGCAGAACCGCTTCCGGCATCCAGATAAAAATGACGCATACCCAAATATCTTGCCGCCAGGGAGGTTACGGCTGCTATTTCCGGTTTGTCAGCAGGAATAGGCAATGTTTGGCTGATATAATGTGCCGTAGTCATATTCTGACTCGAAATAATCAAATAAGCCGTAGGCAAAACTTCCAGTTTGTGCCTTTTAATTTCCGGTGCGGCCATTACCTGTTGATTGATCAAATATTCGGGATTTCTGCCCGAAACCAGGCTTAAAAACAAAATGGCGTCTGCTTCTCCACATACTTGCATCGAATTGCCCGGAAAAAGTATCACAGGTTTGGCTGTCTTCAACTTTATTTTTTTACAAACCTCACTGACTACCCCCTTGAAAATCAAGCTCCCTCCGACCAATATTATGTCAGAAATTTTTTCGTATGTCCGGTATGAATCATTCCATCTTTCATCCTCATATTTATCGGGATCAATGAGCCAGGCCAGCAATTTTTTTTGACCGGCCAATTGTTTTAGATATTTTTCACTAAATTGATTCATAGCAATATGCAAAAATGATGTTTTTTTGATAAACGGCAAACATTTCAGTGTTCACCTGCGTTTTCAGATAGTATAAACCCACCAATGGTCGTCATGTATTAATTCATATTTCAAATTTATTGTTGATACATTCACCGGCGTATTAACGGAAACTTCCACAACAGATCTTTCGGGATGTATTTTTGAAATTTGTAAATGATCTTTGAAATGTATGGCTTTTTTTTGCAGACGCTTATAAACAGCCTCTTTCACACACCAAACCAATGTGGCAATTTTTACAGGATCGTCCTTTAGTTCTTCAAAAATAAATTCTTCATCGGGATGAATAAATCTTTCTTTCAATTGCCATGCCTTAGGATTGAATCTTTCCAGATCAATTCCTACAGGATGGTTTTTGATAAAATAGACAGCCACAAAATCCCGGTCGTGTGTGATGGAAATATATCCCGGATGCCCTTCCAACAATGGACATCCGGAAGCATCCTTCATCACACGGGCATTTTTTAATAAAGAGTAGATTAAAATGCGCGCCGCAAAAAATTGTTTACGTTTATTTTCATGCAAAGGAATTTCTTCCAAATTTTGTCCAAAGGAAAGATAGAGATTTTCCAAAAGATCAACGGGCTCCTCAATTTTCCATAAAGAGATATTGGAGTTGTCTGCCGGAAATATTTGCTTAATCAAAGGCATCTTGATACGACGTTTTTTTTTAAATTTGCAGGCAAATTTCTAAAATTAAATTATGAGTAAAGAAACAACACAAAAATTACCCTACAAAGTTAAAGATATTTCTTTAGCCGAATGGGGGAGAAAAGAAATCAAACTGGCCGAAGCCGAAATGCCAGGACTTATGGCCATAAGAAAAGAATACGGACCTCAAAAACCTCTCAAAGGTGCACGTATTGCAGGTTGCCTGCATATGACCATTCAAACTGCCGTGTTAATCGAAACATTAGTAGAACTTGGCGCAGAGGTGCAATGGTCTTCTTGTAACATTTTTTCTACTCAGGACCATGCTGCTGCTGCCATAGCCGCTGCGGGCATACCGGTTTATGCTTGGAAAGGAATGACCGAAGAAGAATACAATTGGTGCATCGAGCAAACTTTGTTTTTTAAAGATGGTCAACCATTGAATATGATATTGGATGATGGCGGAGATCTGACAAACATGGTGCTTGACAATTACCCTGAATTGGCAGCCGGTATTCGCGGGATAAGCGAAGAAACGACTACCGGCGTGCATCGTTTATATGAACGAATGAGAAAGGGTAAATTGCCTGTTCCTGCCATCAATGTGAACGATTCGGTGACTAAATCCAAATTCGACAATAAATACGGTTGTCGTGAATCTTTGGTAGATGCCATTAGAAGAGCCACAGACCTAATGCTTGCCGGAAAGGTTGCGGTTGTGGCCGGTTTTGGTGATGTGGGGAAAGGATCTGCCGAATCTCTCAGAAATGCCGGACTACGTGTGATTGTGACCGAAATAGACCCTATTTGTGCGTTGCAGGCAGCCATGGAGGGCTATGAAGTTAAAAAAATGGATGATGCTGTTAAAGAAGCCGATATCATTGTAACAGCCACCGGCAATTGCAAAATTGTTACCGAACGCCATTTCCGCAATATGAAACACAATGCCGTCGTTTGCAACATCGGTCATTTCGACAACGAAATAGACATGGCATGGTTAAATAAAAACTATGGTCATACACGCGATACCATCAAGCCCCAGGTGGATAAATACACCATCGATGGAAAAGATATCATTGTATTGGCCGAAGGCCGTTTGGTGAATCTTGGCTGCGCCATGGGACACCCTTCGTTCGTTATGTCTATGTCGTTTACCAATCAGGTGCTCGCTCAAATTGAATTATGGAACAACCATGATAAATACGAAAACAAAGTGTATGTATTGCCAAAATCGTTAGATGAAAAAGTAGCCAGATTACATTTGCCCAAGTTGGGAGTAGAGCTTGATACCCTGACACCCGAACAGGCAGAATATATTGGTGTTCCTGTTGAAGGTCCATATAAGCCCGAACATTACAGATATTAAAAGATATTTCTGCAAATCAAATTAAAAAGAGGGGCCAATGCCCCTCTTTTTTTTGAGTTAAGAAGATTTTATCGTCTGGTTGTCTTTGGCCTTGTATATGCTTGCATTTAACTCAAACCCCACAAGCAAAATCAATGAATTGATATAAATCCACAACATTAAGATAATAATAAAACCCAACGATCCATAAACTTTATTGTAGTTGGCAAAGTTGTTGACATAAAAAGCAAATCCGGTAGAAGCCAAAATAGAAGCAAATGTGGCAAAAATAGAACCCGGAGAAAAAATTCTCCATTTAATTTTTCTTACGTGACCAAAATAATATATGGCAGAGATTCCTGCAATATAACTAAAAACTATCGTAAACCACCGGGCCAATTGGAAAGCAAGGATAATCCACTCTTCATCTATTAAATTTAAGGAGTGAATAAAATCGATAATAAATCCTGCGGAAATGAGCAAAACACCTGTTAAAATAAATAATAAAGCAAGTATAAAAAGTAAAACCAGGGCCTTCAATTTCAGTTTGATGGGGGGCAATTTCTTTTCAATATTAAAAGAACCTTGAAAAGCTCCAATCATTGCTTCAATTCCGTTCAAAGCTAGATAAAGCGTTAAAAAAAAACCAAATGAAAGCAAACCGCTACGTTGATTGGTCAATAAATCTTCGATGGTTACATAAAACTCGTCAAGCTCAGGTGGCAATATTTCTCTGAGCAACATCAGAATCTGTTCTTTCACTCCTGAAATAGGGAGATATGGTATCAGGTTGAAAAGAAAAATCAAAGCCGGGAACAAGGCCATAAAAAAACGAAAAGCAAGAGCATAAGCCCTGGTGGTGATCAACCCGTTATTGAGGGCTTTTAAAAAAAAATACAAAACGTCAAATAATGAATTGCCTTCCATACCCGGAAGGTATATTTTTTTCAGTGGAATGCTCAACTGATGGATAAATTTTTCTTTGATTTCTTGGAATTTGCTCTTTTTCAACATGCTTTTAAACTAAGATCAATGCTTTGTATGTGATGAGTGAGAGCTCCTACTGAAATATAATCCACTCCCGACTCGGCATATTCCACAATATTTTCTTCATTAATTCCACCGGAGGCCTCGGTTTCCATTCTGCCATCAATAATCTTTACGGCTTCAGCAATTTGTCCGGGCGTAAAGTTATCCAACAAAATTCGTTGGACATAACCGATCCGTAAAATTTCGTTTACATCTTCTTGCGATCTTGCTTCTATCACCACAGGAAGGTTTATTTGCATCTTTTGTTGATATTCTTTTACTTTTTGAATGGCTTTATCAATGCCTCCGCAAAAATCAATATGATTGTCTTTAATCATTATCATATCGTATAGTCCCATACGGTGATTGTATCCGCCTCCAATTCTTACGGCCCATTTTTCGATATAACGGTTGAGCGGAGTGGTTTTGCGAGTGTCCAATAATTTTGTTTTTGTATGTTTTATTTTTTCTTTTAATGAATAGGTGTAAGTGGCAATGGCAGACATACGTTGCATGCAATTCAAAACCAGCCGTTCCATTGACAAAATCGTGTGAATTTTGCCTTCTATTTCAAATGCCGTCTGACCCGGTTGCAATTTGTCTCCATCCTTGGCAAATGCATTGAAAACAATATCCTTATCGTAATAATGAAAAATATGATTTGCCAATTCTATTCCGGCTATCACACAACTTTCTTTAACCAACAACCTTGCTTTGCCATGTGCATGATGGTCAATCGTCGCCAAGGTAGTATGATCGCCATCGCCCAAATCCTCAGCAATGGCCCATTTTATAAAATCATCCAAAGTGAAATTCATTCTTTAAAAGGTTCAATTCTAAATTCGGTAATCACAGGTTTGCCATTTTCCACGTGATATAATACAAATGTGCGAAAAATGGTATTTGTAGAAGTATATTTTCCTATGACATAATTGTCGCCCCCATTAGAGGAACCATTGTGCAGAAGTTCGTATTTTTGGGGAGGATTGTTCTCAAAAAATTTTTTAATCATTAACTCCGCTTGATTCTTTGAATATAACCCTTCGCTGCCGGGGATATTTATTTCTACTTTAGGTTGAAAATAGGAAGCTATGGTTTTTGCGTCTCCGGCTTTAAAAGCATTATTTAAAAAGCCGGAATCTTTCTGGAAAGAAAGCATCGCAACAGCTAAAATTACAGCAAAGAAAATGTGTTTCATTTTAATCATATTGAAATGGTTAGCAAAAATCTTACCAAAATAAGTGAAAAGCTATTTTAAAACACAAGTTTAAACAAAACTTACAAATTAACCTTCAATTCTCACTACTTTATTGACCCCCTCTACTTTTTTTATTTTTTCTATCAAGTTATTCAAGTGCTTGTTGTCATTGATAAAAACCATAATTTTTCCTTCAAAAATACCATCGTTACTGTCAAAACTAATACTACGCATATTGACATTCAATTCATTAGAAATAATTCTGGTGATTTCATTCACGATTCCTATTTTATCAAAACCAATAACTTTGATGCCGGCAAGGAAAGCAACCTTTTGTTGGCTTGTCCATCGTGCTTTGATGACTCTATAGGCATAGTTTGACAGCAATTGAACAGTGTTTGGGCAAGATGTTTTATGAATTTTAATTCCGTCGTTGATGGTGATAAATCCAAAAATTTCGTCTCCCGGAATAGGATTGCAACAAGGGGCAAGTTTATAATCAAACAAATCTTGTTGTTCGCCGATAACTAATGTTTCTTCATTAAGTTTTTTGAGGGCTTGTTGTGCATTGTCTTGTTGAAGGTTAGGATTAATCTGAACCAACTGTTTGTTTCTGACTTCGAAATTACGGATGGATGATTCAAGATAAATGTTGCCTTCGGCAATGTCAAATAAAAAATCTGTTTGATTTTTATAATTGAAAATTCGCATAAGAGTATGCAAATTCTTATTGTTGTATTCGGCGCCGTGTTTTTCCAGAAATTTTTTCAATATGGGTTGGGCTTCTTTTGCTTTTTCCTTTTTACCGGCCATTAATGCTTGCTTGATGGCATGGCGTGCTTTAGGTGTTTTGACATAAGAAAGCCAATCTTCTGTAGGTCGTTGTTTTTTGGAGGTGATGATTTCCACTTGATCGCCATTTTGTAGGATGTAACTGAGCGGTTCGAGTTTGTTGTTGACTTTAGCGCCTATGCAATGCAGTCCAATTTCAGAGTGAATAGCGAAGGCAAAATCCAATGCTGTGGCTCCTTGTGGCAATGAAATAAGATCTCCTTTTGGAGTAAAAATGCTTACTTCTTCAGAAAGCAGTGTCAATTTAAAATCATCGACAAAATCCAAGGCATCGGGATTTGGTTGTTCGAGTAATTCCCTTATTTTGGTCAACCATTGGTCAAAATATGTTTCGGCAGCACCTTCTTTATATTTCCAATGTGCGGCCAAACCCTTCTCGGCAATTTCATCCATGCGTTTACTACGTATTTGCACTTCAACCCATTTGCCGGTAGGGCTCATTACTGTAGTGTGCAGTGCCTCATATCCATTTGATTTAGGGATTGAAATCCAATCACGCAATCTTTCCGGGCTGGGCTGGTAAAAATCTGTCACTATTGAATATACCCGCCAGCAGTCGGCCTTCTCTCTTTCGGGGGGAGAGTCGATCACTATGCGTATGGCAAAAACATCATATACTTCTTCAAATGGAATGTTCTTCTTTTTCATCTTGTTATAGATGGAATAGATGGATTTTGTGCGCCCTTTCATTTCAAATTTAAATCCTTCGGCTTCCAGGGCTTTCTTGATGGGTAAGGAGAATTGGTTGATAAAACGGGTTCTTACCGATTTAGTTTTTTTGAGTTTTCTTTCAATTTCGTAATATACTTCGGGTTCAGTATATTTCAAAGAGAGGTCTTCCAATTCGGTTTTTATATTGTATAATCCCAAACGATGAGCAAGGGGTGCATATAAATATAATGTTTCTGATGCAATTTTCAACTGTTTTTCTCTTTTCATGGAGTCAAGTGTGCGCATATTGTGCAGCCGATCGGCGATTTTAATAAGAATCACCCGGATATCCTCCGAAAGTGTTAAGAGTATTTTTTTGAAATTTTCGGCTTGTAATGATATGTTCGATTGGTCAATTACTCCGCTGATTTTTGTTAAACCGTCGATGATAGTCCGGACCTTTTTGCCGAACATTCTTTCAATATCGTCCAGTGAGAGATCCGTATCTTCAACAGTATCATGAAGCAAAGCACAAATGGCCGTGGTTGAGCCCATACCCATTTCTTCAACGCAAATGGTGGCAACTTCAAGAGGGTGAATTATATATGGTTCGCCGGTTTTCCTTCGTGCCTGGCTGTGAGCATCATAGGCTACTTCAAAGGCCTTTCTGAAAAGGTCGAGATTTTCCTTCTTACTACCTTTTTTAATCAACAACCTGCGTATATGCCGGTAACGTTTTAAAATATCTTTTTTTTCTTCTTCGCTGATTGTTAAAACTTTTGTTTGGCTCATATTTGTTTGGCTCATAAAAATTATGGTTTAGCCGGTAAAATTGTTCCCGTGCAATCGCCAAAGCCAACTCTTATACCGTCTTTTTCGCACCATGCTCTCATGATTACGGTATCGTAGTCATTCAAAAATACTCTTTTTTCTCCGTTTTTCAAAATGACAGGTTTAGTTCCTTTCCAGGCCAATTCAAGCATGGATCCATAAGAATCAGGAGTAGGGCCACTAATGGTTCCTGAAGCCATTATGTCGCCGGCATTGACATTACAACCATTCACTGTGTGATGGGCCAATTGTTGACACATATTCCAATACATATATTTGAAATTAGAACGGCACACAAGATTTTCTTCACCTTCTCCGGGTTTTAAATATACTTCCAATTGTATATCATAATTTTTTTTGCCACTAAATTGTAGGTATTCAAGAGGTTGGGGATCTTGAACAGGACCTTCGCAACGAAAAGGTTCGAGCGCTTCCATTAATACAACCCAAGGCGATATGGTTGATGCAAAATTTTTACCTAAAAATGGTCCGAGTGGAACATATTCCCATTTTTGTATATCACGGGCAGACCAATCATTAAAAATGACCATACCAAAAATATAATCCTCGGCCTCTTGAATGTTGATCGATTCGCCCAAAGGTTTACCTTGGTAGGTGATAAAAGCCATCTCCAATTCAAAATCAAGTTGTTGCGACGGACCGAATTCGGGAGCAGGACTGTCGTCTTTTTTAAATTGTCCTTTAGGCCTGAAAATATTACTTGGAGAAACCACAATGGATGAGCTCCTGCCATGATAGCCCACAGGCAGATGTTTCCAGTTTGGCAAAAGAGCATTGGCAGGATCGCGGAACATCTTTCCTACATTAGTGGCATGTTCGATACTAGAATAAAAGTCGGTGTAATCACCCGGTTTTACCTGAAGAGACATAATGCATTCTTGATAATGAATTAATGAATTTTGTGCTTTTGCTTTATATTTTTCGTCGGTAAATATTTCAATTAATTCTTCTCTTATTTTTTTAATAATTGGTTTTCCCAATAAAATCAACCGATTTAAATATTGATCGTGCAAAATGCCTGGGTCTTCGATAAATCCCAAAAAACCATTGTTTTTTAAACGACTTAATAGAATTATATAATCACCCAAACGAGAGACAACTTCGTATCGGT
>FWWM01008423.1_pt1 | contig 19844 bp, 18 predicted proteins | sample 2228351 | NCBI WGS metagenome assembly FWWM01 (sample SAMEA103939774, study PRJEB20133) | metagenome
CGGCATCAACTTCTACACCGACCGCAAGGTCGTCATCACCCGCTGGTTTTAGGCCACGGGCTTTACCCATCCCTGGGGCGGGCGCGTGCCCGCCCCGCTCCCGCCTTCAGGAGGGCGCTCGCATGCAATTGGGAACCTTCGCTGCGGTCTTCGAGGCCGCCATCGCCCTGGAGAAAAACCTGGCCCGCCGCTACGAGGCGCAGGGCGGCCAGCCCGGCCCCCTTGCGCAGCTCTACCGGGAGCTGGCCCGCGACGGACGCCGCCGCTTGCAGCGCCTGGAGCGAACTCGCCGCGAGACCGTCACCGAGATGATCCTCATCCCCATCACCGATCTGGCCCTCAGCGACGATCTGGCCGCGCTGGGGGATATAGACCCCGCCACGCCCCTCACCCCAGCCGGGGCGCGGGCTTTGGAAGAGGCTGCCCACCGCTTCTACCGGGAGGCCGCCGCCAGGATCGGCCAGGACGAGGCCGCCCGCGCCCTCGGTCGGCTGGCGGAGGGCAACGCCCGCCGCGCCCGGCAGCTCCAGGGCTTTTAAGCCGCTCCCTGCGGTGGGGGCCGCTGCGGTCTGCTCCGGCGGCGGCCCCTCGCCGGCGGCCACGCCCTCCTTTCTTCCCCCCTCCTGCTCCCCATCATGGGATTGATGAACGCCGCCCTTCGAGGCATACTTGTCCCACTTTCAATCGGACAGGAGCAGAAAGGCTGTGCCATGTCCCCGTCGCGCATGGAGCGCTTCACCCGGCATGCCCGGCTGGCCCTGGCCCAGGCCCAGGAACAGGCGGCGCGCATGCAGCATGAGTTGATCGACACCGAGCACATCCTGCTCGCCCTGATGGAGGACAGGCACAGCGTGGCGGGCCGGGCCTTGGCCGCTATGGGGCTGGAGCAGGAGCGCGTGGCAGAGGCGGTCCGGCAGATGGTCCCCGCCGGGTCCTGGCAGTCCGCGCGCCCCCAGGAGCTTTCCGCCAGGGTCAAGCGGCTGCTGGAGCTTTCCGTGGACGAGGCGCGCCGCCTGAATCACCACTACATCGGGACCGAGCACCTGCTGCTGGGCCTGGCCCGGCTCCCCGAGGGGGTCGCCATCGACGTGCTCAGGCAGTTCGGCGTCAGCCCGGAGGAGGTCCGCAGCTACACCCGCCAGGCCTTGCAGGAAGCCGCGCCTGATAAGGAGGCCGCCCTCAGGCCCCACGAGCTGGCAACCCTGGAGGCGGGCGGCCCGGTCAGCGTCATGGCCTTCTCGCCCTCCGGCAGCCTGCTGGCCGCCGCCACCGGCGACGCCGTCACCCTCTGGCAACTGCCGGCAGGGCAGGCGGTCGCCACGCTGGCCGGTCACGGCGGCGCTGTGCGCGCCCTGAGCTTCTCGCCGTATGGCGACATCCTGGCCGTCGCCCTGGACGACGGCAGCGTCAGGTTGTGGCGTCTGTTTTAGGTTTTGGCGCGCGCTTCCCCCACATCGATTAGCCCAAAGGACGGCAGACATGTCTCAAGCCACCCGCATCGTCACCGGTTTGCTGGCCGCGCCGGGCTTCGCCCTGCCGGAGTGGGCGCAGGGCAGGCTCCACCTCGCCGTGTGGGATCGCAGCCAGGGGCCAGAGCGCCCCATCCTGCACGGCCCGGTCAGCGGCCCGGAGGGAGCCTTCCGCCTGGAGTTGCGCCCGGAGGACCTGCCTCGCCTGGCCGCCGCCGCGCCCGGCTGCCACGGCCCGCAGCACCTCGCCACCGTCGGCTGGGGCGCGTCGCTCAACCCCGCCCTGGCCCACCTGCTCTGGCCGGAGGAGTGGGCCGAGCGCGACTGGCTCAACCTGGGCTGGCAGGGCCAGGTCACCCTGGTCGGTTACGTGGAGCAGATGCACTTGCAGGAGGTCGGCGGCCTGCATCTGGCCATCCTGGAGCTGGTCGGCCATGCCGCGCCGCCCTCCTACCGCCGCCTGCCGCCCCTGCCCCTGCCCCCCGCCGGGGACCGCCACGGGCCGGGCGACGACCGCTCGCCCGGCGGCGCGCCGGACCAGGTCTATTACCTGCTGGCGGAGGTCGAGTCGCCCCTGGCCGCCGCCGCGCAGGATGCCCTGGTCAGCAACCTGCGCGTGGTCTGCCTGGCGGGCCTCGGCGCGCAGGAGGCCTACTGGCACGAGGTCGTCAACGTGCCGCTGGTGCTGGAGGCGCTGACCCTCGTCGCGCTGTGAGCCGCCTCGCGCGCGTCGGCCATGTGGCGCGTACCGGGCGGGTCGGGCAGCTATCGGATGGGTTTTGGGGGCCGCCTCTGCTGCGGCATGGATGACCGTGTTTGTCCTCTGGCTTGTGCTCTCCTATCTCTCCGGCGCACTGCCCTGGGCCGTCTGGCTCGGCGGCCTGTTCTTTGGCGTGGACCCCCGCCAGCAGCCGGACGGCAACCCCGGCGCGGCCAACGCTTTCCGCGCCGCTGGCTGGCCCCTGGGCCTGGGCGTCCTCCTGCTGGACTTCTTCAAGGCCTTCCTCCCCGTGCTGGTCGCTTACTACGGCCTCCGTTTCCCGGAGCCGCAGATGTTCTGGGTCGCCCTCATGCCGACCCTGGGGCACGCTTTCTCCGTCTTCCTGCGTTTTCGCGGCGGGCGGGCGCTGGTCGCCCTCTTTGGCGTGTGGTCTGGCCTCACCCTGTACCGCGTCCCGCTGGTCATGGGCGCTGCCGCCGTCGTCTCCCTGTTCCTCTTCAAGCGGGACGCCCATCGCACGCTCGCCATCCCCCTGGTCCTCATCTTCTATCTCCTCGTCTGGGGCGCGGCGGGCTGGATGGTCGCCCTGGCTGTGGCCCAACTGTTCATCCTGCTGGTCAAGCTGGGCGCGTTTGGCTTTGTGCTTGCCTGGTGGAGAAAGCCGTCAGTCCCTTGAGCGCCGCCGCCCGCCTGCTGTTCGCCGTAGCCTCGCACCTCACCGCTGTGGCGGCGCTGCTGCTCTTGACCCGCCGCCTGCTGGCCAACCTGCGCTTCTTGCAGGGGGTCCGCCGCCGGGCGGTGTCCCTGCCCGTCCCGCCGCCCCGCGTCAGCGTGCTGGTCCCTGCGCGGGACGAGGCCGCCACCATCGCCGCCTGCGTCACCTCCCTGCTGGGCCAGGACTATCCCGATTTCGAGGTCATCGTCCTGGACGACGCCTCCACCGACGGCACAGGCCAGCAGCTTGACGCCCTGGCCGCCGCCCATCCCCGCCTTCGGGTCATCCACGCCCACGACGACCCCCCCGCCGCCTGGAACGCCAAGAGCTACGCCTGCCACCGCCTGGCCGGGGCGGCGGCGGGCGAGTGGCTGCTGTTCACGGATGCCGATACCTGGCACACGCCGCACAGCCTGGCGCGAGGGATCGCCCAGGCTGCCGCCCTGCGCGTGGACCTGCTGAGCGCCTTCCCCTTCCAGCGCACGGAGACCTGGAGCGAGCGCCTCCTCGTCTCCTTCATCGTCGATTTTCTGCCCCTGCTCGGCCTGGACTTCGGGGCCATCTGGCGGGGGGAGGGCGACCGCGTCGCCGCCAACGGCCAGTATCTCCTGGTGCGGGCCTCCAGCTACCGGGGGGTGGGGGGCCACGCCGCCGTTCACAGCGAGCTGGTCGATGATTTCGCCCTGGCCCGGCGCTTCCGTGCGGGCGGCTACCGCAGCGCCCTGGTGGCGGGCACGGACATGCTCCACTGCCGCATGTACCGCAGCGCCCGCCAGGTGGTCGGGGGCTTCTCCAAGAATCTGCTGCTGGGGCTGGAGGCCGCCTCGCCCGGTGGGCGCGCCTACCGGCGGGCGGCGCTCTTCGCCTGGGGCTATGCCTGCCTGTTCGTGCTCCCCTTTTTTCACCTGCTGGTCCGCCGGGCGGGCTGGTGGTTGGCCCCCGTGGAGCTGGGCTGGCTGGCCCTGTTGCGCGGGCTGGTCGCCTGGCATCTCCGCCGTCCTGCCCTGGAGGTTCTCACCACGCCGCTGGCGGCCTGGGGCGTGATGGCCCTGGGCCTGGCGGCGTTCTACCGGCGCTGGCGGGGCGGGCAGACCGTCTGGAAAGGGCGCTTCTATCCGGCCAGGCCGCCTAAGGACGGCGGCGGCGCTGCACCGCTACCCTGACGCCCGGATGCGGCTCCAGCGTCGCCCCCATGTGCGGGCGCACGTGCCCCCCCACGAAGCGCAGCTCGAACTGCTGCATCACCCGCGCCAGCACGATCCGGGCCTCCACCTGGGCAAAGGCCGTGCCGATGCAATTGCGGGGGCCGCCGCCGAACGGCAGGAAAGTGTACGGCGCGCGCTGCCGCTCGTTCTCCGCCGAGAACCGCTCCGGGTCAAAGCGCTGGGGGTCCTCCCAATGGGCCTTGTGGCGGTGGGTCAGGTAGATCGAGTACAGCACGCGGGTTCCGGCGGGGATCGTGTAGCCCTGTAGCGCAACGTCCCTGGCCGCGATCCGCGAGCCGAGGTGGATGGGCGGGTACAGGCGCAGCGTCTCCTTGATCACCCGGTCCAGATAGCCCAACTGCCCCGTAGCGGAGAGCGTGGGCGCTGCCGCTCCCAGCGCCCCGTCGACTTCGTCCTGCACGCGGGCGTAGGCCTCCCGGTGGGTGGTCAGCAGGTACAACGCCCAGGCCAGCAGCGCCGTGCTGGTGTCGTGCCCGGCGATGAGCAGGGTCAGCAACTGGTCGCGGATCAGCCCCTCCGCCATGCCGCTGGCGATCAGGCCCCCCAGCACGTCGTCTGCCTCCCCCAGGCTGGCCCGCCGCGCGGCGATGAGCTGGTACAGGTAGGCGTCCAGCCGCCGCAGGGCGCGCCGGTAGCCGGGCCGTGGCACGCCCCGCCAGATCAGCCACGGCCCCGGCGAGATGTACCGGATCGCCCGCAGGATGGCCGACCACAGCGCGTCCAGGTGCGGGCGGAAGTCCGCCTTGTAGAGCGTCTGCGTCAGGATCAGCAGCGCAACGCGCCGCATCTCCACCAGCAGGTCAACCTCGGCGCCCTCCTGCCAGGTCCCCGTGATCTGGTCCGTGCAGCGCCACATGGTCTCCACGTAGCTTGCCACCATGCCCTTGTGCAGCGAGGGCCGCATCTCCCGCCGCAGTGCGTCGTGGAAGCTGCCGTCCTCCACCAGCAGGCCGTGCCGCAGCAGCCGCGTCACCGGGTCTTGCTCCGCCCGCCACAGGAAGTTGTGCCTGCCCCCCGCCAGGATAAAACGGGCCGCTTCCGGGCCGGCCACCATCACCGGGCTGAAGCCGGGCAGCGGAAGCTGGAATACGTCGCCCAGGTCGTCGTGGACTGCCTCCAGCGCGGCCAGGATGTGTCTCTCGCGGGCCAGGGCCTCCAGGGCGCGCCGGGCTGTGGCCCCTGTGGGTTTGGGGATGGGGTTCAAGGTTCCTCTCAAAATGTGGACAAATCATAGTCAACAGCACAGTATTATTATACAACGCTGCCCGAAAAATGAAAATGGTGTACAATGGCTGGGATGGCAGCGGTCCGCTGTGCCCGCCGTAGAGATTGCCCTGAATCGTCAGCCACCATGCCCCATCCAGCAACGTTACCCTGCCCGGCCTGCCGCCGACCCCGGTTCGCCCTCCCATGACTGCCCGCCCGGCTCCGGTGTTCGTGCTCGCTTCGCTGCTCTCTCTGGCGCTCGTCGCGCTGTGGGGAGTCGGCCTCCTGGCCGCCCAGGGCGGCGGGGAGTTGCCCGGCCCCTTCTTCACCCCCACCCCCGGCCCGCCCCTGGTGGGTCCCCTCCTGGCCGGGGACGCGCCGGGCAACGCGGGCCTCTTCCTGCTGGACCTGGGGACCGGCCAGCAGCGCGACCTGGCCTTCGGGCCGGGCCGTCACTGGTTCGGCAGCTTCGCCCCGGATGGCTGCCGCTTCGCCTTCGTGATGGACGGCCCCGCCGGGCGCGGCATGCGCCTCTACACCGCCCGCCTGGACGGCTCCAACCTCCGGGAGCTGCTCGACTTTGCGGATGACACGGGCGCGGTCGCCTGGGAGGCCTGGTCCCCTCGCTGGTCCCCCGCCGGTGATCGCATCGCCTTCGTGCTGGTCCGCGATTACGAGCGGGCCGGCGGGCTGGAGCGCGCCACCCATGTCGCCTGGGTCCCGCCCCAGGGCGGCCCGCCGACCCTCTACAGCGTCAGCGGGCGGGAGGGCCAGCCCGCCTGGAGTCCGGACGGGGCCTGGCTGGCTTACGTCTCCTTTGAGGATTCCGGGGAGGAAGCCGCCCCGCAGTCCGAGCTGTGGGTCGTCAGCGCGGACGGCGTCACCAAGAACCAGCTCACCGACTTCCAGAGCGGCGCGGCCATCTTCCCCGCCTGGTCGCCCGGCGGCACGGTCATCAGCTTCATCTACGCCCCCGTCGGCAACAACCACCAGTTCTGGACCACCCCTGCCTCCGGCGGAGTCGTCCAGCAGTGGAGCGAGGCCTGGACCCTGGTCCTGGCCTACGACTGGCTGCCGGACGGCAGCGGCCTGCTGGCGGCCATCATGGACTGGCAGGGCCACGACGACAACCTGCTGTGGCGCGTCCCCCTGCCCGGCTTCGCCGATTCCGACTCCACCCTCTACCTGGACCGTCCCGAAGCTCGCTGGGTGGACTACCCCCGCTTCAGCCCGGACGGGCGCTACCTGGCCTTCCGCAGCGCCTACAGCGCCATGCTGCACGACACCGCCTCCGGCGAGCTGCAAGAGCTGGCCGGCGTCGGTCTCAACAACGGCCCCCTGGCCTGGAGTCCCGCCGCCTTCGCCGGGGAGGCCGCCTGCCCCTAGCCCCGCCCGCGCCCCTCAGCCCCCGGTTCCCTCCCCCTTCCCGCCCAGGAACTTCTCCAGCTCGTGCGGGTCGTGGGAGCAGGTCAGCCGGACCTCGTCGCCGTGCGCCCGCCGCAGCGCCCGCAGGCGCGGCGAGTGCCGCCCGATGGCCCGCATGGCCCCACTGATGTTGAAAAAGGGCCGGAACACGCGCTGGTAGGGCGGGGGGAACGGCTCCACCGGATCGACATCCCCGTGAAAGGTATAGGCGTCCCCGCAGTGGAACAGCCAGCCGTCCGCCAGCCGCAGCGCCACGCCGCAGTGGCCGCGCGTGTGGCCGGGCAGCGGCACCAGCCGCACCTCCAGCGCGCCGACCCGGATGGGCGGCGTGCACTCAAAGCCGAACCACCGGTCGCCCGCCAGGCCGTGCACGGCCCACTGTGGCCCGTGTGCCCCGTGCTCCCGCCGGTAGACGTGGCGCTCGTGCAGGTCGCGCGGCTGGGTCACCGCCTGGTGCTCCCCCTGGAAGATGTGCACCTTGGCCCACGGGAAGTCCGGCAGCCCTCCCGCGTGGTCGAAGTGGAAGCGCGTCAGCGCGATGTGCCGCACGTCCTGCCGGCTGTGCCCCAGCCGCTCCACCTGCCGCAGGGCGGTCTCCTCCACGTCCGGCGGATGGCCGCTCATGGCGATCATCCACCGCATAAAAGGGGTGGGCGCGGTGCAGTCCCGCGTGCCGAAGCCGGTGTCCACCCAGCAGCAGCCCCTCGTCCGTCTCCACCAGCAGGCAGTGGGTCGCCCCTCGCGCCCGCCGCAGCAGGCTCCCCGTGCCGATCATGGCCACGCCCCCCAGGACGTTGATCGTCCCGCAGTTGAGGTGGTGAGCGCGCGTCGTCTGACCTCCCGAAATGCTTGACATGATTAGAACATTCGTGCTATGCTCTGAGTCGTGCGAAGTGCGCTTTTTTTCACAAAGGGGAGGGAATGACATGGCTGCCAGGATCATCGCCTGTTGCGGGCTGGTCTGCTCGGAGTGCGAGTCCTACGTCGCCACCCAACAGGGCGACATGGCCCGCCTGGCCCAGGTGGCCGCGCAGTGGAGCCAGGAATACGGCGTCTCCCTGGCCGCCGAGGACTGCCTCTGCGACGGCTGCCTCGGCGACGGACGCCAGATCGGCCACTGCGCGGAGTGCCGCGTCCGCCTGTGCGCCGTCGAGCGCGGCGTGGTCAACTGCGCCCACTGCGCCGATTACGGCTGCGCGACCCTGGCCGATTTCTTCCAGTATGCCCCTGCCGCCAAGGCCACCTTGGAGCAGATTCGGCGCGCCTTGCAGCAGTAGCCTCCTGGGGCGGGGCGTGCCGCATGCCTCGCCCTGCCCCTGCCCCCGCTGGTCATCCCTCCGGGACCGTCTCGTAAGGGCCGAGGTCCACCGATCCGCTGGCGATGCGCGGGTTGCCCACCAGGTCAAAGGGCGGCAGCGCCTCGATGCCCTGGCTCAGGCCCCGGTTATAGGCGTTGGCCAGCGGCAGCAGCCGGTAGTCGCCCGCCTCCGGGTCCACAAAGCCGGGGTCCTGGAAGGGCAGCCCGCAGCAGCCGCCCCCCGCCGTCTCCAGCGCCACGATCGGGCTGGCCGCCTCCCCGATCACCACCTCGTTCGTCCGCGCCCAGATCAGTTCCTGCCCGTTGCCGGAGCCGTAGAACAGCGTCCGCCGCACGTCCAGGCTGAACGCCCCGGAGACCCACAAGGCCCCCGCGTTCTGGTAGAAGATGCTGTTGAGTACGGTCAGGCTGCCCGGCTCGTCGGGGTGGTCGTAGGCCACCGTCCCCGCATAGGCGTGGCCCCCGTAGGCGTGGCGCGCCACCACGCTGTTGAGGATGCGGTACGTCCCGCCCCCGTCGAAGACGATGGCCGCGTCCGCCCCCGTGTTGTACACCAGCGCGTTGATCAGGTCCCCGTCGTGCCAGAACTTGACCCCGTTGCGCGCCACGTCGTGCACCACCACGTTGGCCGCCGCCACCCGCGTCGCCTTGAAGTCCAGCCCGTCCGCCCCCGCCCCGGTCACCTCCGCGTTGAACACCACCACGTTGTCGCCGTTTTCCACCGCCACGCCGTCTCCCCAGGAGTCCACCTCGACCCCTGCCCCGGCGCTCAGGTCGATGGACAGCGCCTCAAACCGCAGGTCGTCGCACGGCCCCTCCCCGCAGTTGAAGCCGATCAGCGCGTCGCGGATGGCGATGTCGTAGAGCAGCAGGCCCTCCACCACCGGCTGCCGGTTGGCCGCCCCCTCCGGGATGGCCGAGCGGATGCCGTCCTCCACCCCCTCGATCCACAGGTGGCGCAGCGCCAGGTTGCGCTGTGGCGAGTCCAGCCGCCCGAACTCAACGCCGTAGGTGAAGCCCCGTATCACGAACCCGTCGATCACCAGGTCGTCGGCCCGCGCCACGATGGCCGGGAGCCAGGCCCACGCCTCGCTCAGCGGGACCAGCGTCGCCCCGCCCACGTGCTCCGCCGCCAGCGTCACGCCCGGCCTGTCCAGGATCAGCGAGTCGTCCTGCAGGCCAACCGGGTACTCCCCGTCGGCCACCAGGATCACGTCGCCGCTCTCCGCCAGCGCCAGGGCGCGCTCGATGGTGCGCAGCGGCGCGCCCGCCTCGCCTGTTGCCGCGTCGTCCCCGTCCGTCGCCACGTGCCACACCCGCCCGCCTGCTGCCGGTTCGTGGGGACGCAGCGGGTTGGCCGGGAAGGCGCTCCACTCGACCGGCGCAATGGTGGGGAAGGTCTCCACTGTGAAGGCCCCGGACGGCCCGCAGATCGCCCCGGCGCACACGCCCGGCTCGTCAATGAAGGTCGGCTCCCAGCCCGTATCCGGGCCTTGCGCCAGCGCCGTCCCGGCCAGGGCCAGGCTCGCCAGCAATATCCACATCGTGCGCTTGGATATGGGCTTTCCCCCCCTGAGGTAAAGAAACGTTTCACAATCATTATAGGCGGATTCCCGCTTTTCCGGGCCTTGCCGCCTTCCTGCCCGCTTCTCCCGGCGGAGGGCGCTTTGTTGCCTTGCGGCGGGTGGCATGGCCGGTATATCTGGCCTATCTGCGCGACGAACTGATCGTCCCGGCGGCTTAAGCCCCCCTTGGCCTACCCCGTCGCCAGCGAGGCCAGGCCGTACAGGTCGCGGATGGTCTCGTCTGGCGGCGGCGCGTTGCCGTGGATCATGCGCGTGCAGTGGCGCACGTAGTGCAGGTTGTGGCGGTGGGCAAAGGTCATGGCCTGCCGGTTCCCGTCCGGGATGTCCAGCCGCACCTGCGCCCCGATCAGCACGCTCAGGGCCGTGCGCAGCAGCCGCTCCGCCCCCCACGGCGAGCGGTGCACCCACGGTCCCACGTGCGCGCGGCCCTCGTCGCCCGTCTGCGCCAGCGCGAAGCCGACGATCTCCCCGTTCTCCTCGTCCACCCAGCCCAGCCGGGGGAAGTCCTGCACCAGCCGCCGGATGATCCGCCCCCGCGCCACCCCGAAGACCTCGGCATCCAGCGCGATCACGCCCGGCACGTCTTCCCCGCGCAGCGGGCGCGCGCGCGGCCCCAGGTAGCTGCTGGCCCGCCCCTCCCAGATCTCCACGCTGTACAGCGCCCGGAAGCCCAGCTTCTCGTACAGCGGACGTCCCATCGCAGAGGCGTCCAGCAGGATGCGCCGCGCGCCCCGCTCCCGCAGGTAATCGACCGCCGCCTGCGTGATCCACCGCCCCAGGCCCCGGCGGCGGTGGTCAGGATCGGTGAGCACCATCCCGATCCAGGCCCGGTCTCGCCCGTAGCCGATGGTCACGGCGGTGGCCAGCAGCGCGTCCGCCTGCGCCACGCAGAAGCAGCCCCGCCCGCCCCAGGTGATCAGCCGCTCCCAATCCGCCACCGTGTGGGTCCAGCCCACCCGTTGCGATAGCGCCCACGCCCGCCCCGCGTCCTGGAGCCGCAGGCGGCGCAGGACCGGCTCAGCAGGCGGCTTTTCTCCCCATCTCAGGCTCATGGTATGATTGTGGGCTAGACCAGGTCTTGCTTGGGTCACGACTGTCTCCTGGGAAGTCTACCCTGTTTCCAGGCTGCTTCCTAGCTTCAGGTCGCTGTCCTTCCATAATTGCCCTGGTTTGCAGATGATTATATAATTATGTTTATGATAAGGTGGAGGAGTTTGCCATGGAAACCCTGCTACTGATCGCTATAGGGCTGCTGATTCTGAACATATACATGTCGTTCAGCCAACGTGGCAAAGGTTCGGGAACCTTCGAGGACAAGCTCAGCGCTTTGCAGGAGCGGTTGATAAATCTCCATGCTCAGCTTGAGGCGCGGCAATCGGACAGCCAGACCCTTTTTTCTCAGATAAATGAGGTAAAGGATGGACTGACCAAGCTGCACAGCTATGTGGAAGCGCGGCAGGACATAGAACAGCAGACTATGGAATCGATCCGCCGCCTGGAGACGGTTATCGCAGGCACGCACAGCAAGGGGGTTGCTGGCGAGAATATCTTGGAGGTGGTATTCGCCAAGCTACCCCCCGACTGGCAGCTTCGGAACTTCAGGGTAGGCGGTAAAGTCGTCGAGTTTGCCCTTCGCCTGCCCAACAACCTGGTTTTGCCTATCGATAGCAAGTGGACCGCAACCACAACCCTGGAGAGATTTGCGGCCACGGATGATATTGCTGAAAAACAGCAGTTGAAGAAGGAAATCGAGAAGCAGGTCTTGAGCAAGGCAGAGGAGGTCAGGAAGTATATTGACCCCAACCTGACCACAACTTTCGGTATCGCTGTTGTGCCGGATGCGGTGTATGACCTCTGTGCAGGTGTCCATGCGGATGTCTTCAGGTTGAATGTCGTGCTGATCAGCTACAGCCTGTTCATCCCCTATCTCCTGCTGGTCTTCCAGACCATCCTCAAGTCACTGCAAACCATTGATATGCACAAATTGCAGGCCTACCTGCAGGATGTCCAGGAGAACCTGGACGCCCTACAGAGCGAGCTGGACGGTCGGTTTGATAGGGCCTTAACCATGTTGAACAACTCACGCAGCGAAATGGGCGCTCACCTGAGCCGTGTCAAAGGCGGCCTGACCAGTCTGCAGATCAGCGCAGTCTCTCAGTCTTCAGAAGATGAGCTCGCTTTCGAGTCGGACATGCTGCTTGATGAACAGCTTGCAGATTAGCACAGTCTCTCGGACTTCAGTGGATGAGTTTGGATAAACGGTAGTTAAGAATCGGCCCTGCTTGTGATTTTTATCACATGACCCGCGCCCCCCTCCCTGCTACATTCTGATCAGGTCAGGATGCCACCTGAGGGGAGGAAAAAGGCATGGCTGTGCCCCGCATTACCGAGGAGTGCATCAACTGCGGCGCGTGCGAGCCGGAATGCCCGGTCGGCGCCATCAGCGAGGGCGATACCATCTACGTCATCGACCCCGCCGTCTGCGTCCAGTGTGAGGGCTACGCGGACTACAACCAGTGCGCGGCGGTCTGCCCGGCGGAGGCCATCGTCCTCGACTAGCGCCTGCGGCGCGCCGGGATCGGGATTGTGGGATTGTGCGCAGGAGAGCGCCTCGCGTGGGGCGCTTTCCTTGCTTTTCCGGCAGGGCGCGCTACAGCGGGTAGATCGGGATGCCCAGCGCCCCCGCCCCCGCCACCAGCACCGGCGCGATGGCCAGCGCCGGCAGGAAGTTCGCCATGCGCGGCTGCTTGATGTCCAGCAGCACCAGCGACAGCCCGATCAGCAGCAGCCCCCCCGTCGCCGTCATCTCCGCGATCATCGGCTCGCTCATGAAGCTCCCCGCCACCGCTCCCAGCAGCGCCAGCCCCCCCTGCAACACCAGGATCGTGAGGATGCTGAAGGCCACCCCCAGCCCCATGGCGGAGGCGAAGGCCAGCGAGGCGAAGCCGTCCAGCACGCTCTTGATCGCCAGCAACTGGTAGTCCCCCGTCATCCCGTCCTGAATCGAGCCGAGAAAGGTCAGCGGCCCCACGCAGAAGACCAGGCTGGCCGTCACGAAGCCGTTGATGAACCGGGTGCGCGGGTCGTCGCCGTCGGAGGCCACCGCGTCGCCCCCGCCCGCAAAGCGCCGCTGTAGCCAGCCGCCAAAGGCCTTCAGCCGCCCGTCAATGTCCAGCAGCTCGCCCACCATCACGCCGGGCAGGATGCTGAGCAGGGGGATGATCACGTTGCCGGTCTGCAGGGCGTTCTGCACCCCCACGATCAGCGTGACCAGCCCCAGCCCGCTGACAACCGATTGCTGGATGCGCTCCGGCAGCCGCTCGCCCACCAGCAGCCCCACGCTGCTGCCCAGCGCGACGGTGATCATGTTGAGGAGGGTCCCGATCATGCTCGCCCGTAGTCCCCTTGTGTGTTGAGCTTTGCCCTGCTCCGCAAGTTATGCCACGGCGGACTCCGTCCGCCGCTCCAGTATACCCCCTGCCCGCCAAACCGCCGCAGCCTTCCCGCCGTCCGCCGGATTTGTGCTATCATCAGTGTTAGAGTTGTGTGGGGGAGGGATTCGCAAGGGATCGCTGCTCGTAGCGCAAACTCGAGTCAAACCACTGAGAAAAGTTGCAGAGTAACACAGACCAAATAGCTGTTGGTACAGGGCCAGATGGATATTGGTGATATACCCGCTTGGTTGGCTATTTTCTTATCTACCCTTGTCGCTTTTGTGGCAATGGCGCGATAAAAGACCTCGTCTTGATGTCGCAGTCCGTGTGAAGTCAGAGTCGCTACCGATTCCTGACCCGCCAACAATCGCACCTAAGACAGTCTTTGCCTTATCCGTCTATTTATCAAACCCAGGCCGCGTCCCTGTGTATGTCAGGGATCTTTGGTTCAGGCCGGATGGGGGCAAAGAGTTCCAGTTGTTCGAGTATAACGCCATCTATTCACAGATATTTCAACCCTTTGTGGTTGATCCCCTAAGGGGCCATGAGTTTATTGCCAACACGAAGGACTTGATTAAGAGCCTCGAAACTGCGGGGTATTCCGAGAACGTTGTTGGATATGTGAAGGTCCGGGATGAAATCAGTCGTCAGTTCAGGTCCAAGAAAATCCAATTCGCCATATCCGATTTGAGTCCTTCGGACACAAATACTACACAACCTGCCGCCTGACCACTTGCTCCAACTGATCCCACCATGCCCGACATCCAGACCAAACGAGTCTACGAACCCCCCGCTCCCGACGACGGCTTTCGCGTCCTCGTGGACCGCCTGTGGCCGCGCGGCCTGACCAAAGCCCAGGTCCAGGCCGACCTGTGGCTGAAGGACGTGGCTCCGAGCACCGCCCTGCGCAAGTGGTCCGGGCACGACCCCGCGAAGTGGCAGGCCTTCAAGCGCCGCTACTTCGCGGAGCTTGACGCCAACCCCCAACCCGTCGCCAGGCTCCTCGCTCAGGCCTCCCAGGGCCGCCTGACCCTCCTCTTCTCGGCCCGCGATGTGGAGCGCAACCAGGCCGTCGCCCTCCGGGAATACCTCCTTGCGCGGTCCGGCCAGGGGACCGGCTGACCGGCCCGCTGCCTTCCATACGCCTGGTGCGGCAGAGTAGCGCAGCCGCGCCCCCGGCCCCCTCACAAATCCCGGAACTGGTACAGCTCCCCATCCCGGAAGCCCCGCCCGCGATAGTATTCCCGCGTGCCCACCGCTGAGATCACCCCCAGCCGCCGGTATCCCCGCGCCCTGGCAATCGTCGCCGCCCGCTCGATCAGCGCCGTGCCCAGCCCCGCGTGCTGCGCCTTGCCCGGCGCCGCCTCCCCAATGCCCAGCGCTTGCCCGTAGACGTGCACCTCGCGGATCATGGCCGCCCCCGCCAGCTCTGGCAGCAGCGGCGGCTCCTCCGGCAAGGACAGCCGCAGAAAGCCGGCGATATCCCGCCGGGCCGTGAGATATTGCAAGAAGACCTCCTCGCCGATCCCCGACCGGAAGCGCATCTCGTCCAGCCGCAGGTCCTCCGGCGCGACCTGGCGGCCCCGTATCTCCCGCCCCCGGATGTCCGGGCTGCGCGTGCCCCGCCGCTTCAGCTCCGCCTCCACGATCTGGCGGAAGTTGGTGAGCTGGTTGCCGTCCACAATGTCGGTGGAGGGGATGTCCCGCACCACGCGGGTCAGTCGGCAGTATTCCGGCGTGCTCAGGAAGCATGCCGCCAGCACGTGCAGCAATTCGTCATGCGTGTAGGGCCGCCAGGAGCCGTCCTCGTAGCGCTGCATCAGCTCCGCGCTCTCGATCAGCGAGCAGGGATACAGCTTGAGCTCGTCCGGGCGGAAGTCCGGGTCCGCAAAGAGCCGCCGGTAGTCCGCCACGTCCGCCTCCGGCGAGGAGCCGTACAGGTTGGGCATCCAGTGGGCGTGGATCTTGAAGCCCATCCCCCGCAGCAGCCGGAAGGCCCGCCGCGTGGCCGCCACGTCGTGCCCCCGCCGGTTCAGCCGCAGCACGGCGTCGTCCAGGCTCTGCACCCCGATCTGCACCTTGGTGCACCCCAGCCGCCGGATGCGGATCACCTCCTCCGCGCTGATGTGGTCCGGGCGCGTCTCCACCACCAGGCCCACGCAGCGGCAATCCGCCGTCTCGTTGGTCCGCTGCGCCGCCTCCAGCTCCTCCCAGGTCGCGTACTCGTCTACCACGGTGCGGGGCCGCTCCCCCCTGGCGATGGCCTGCGCCTGCTCCCGCGACCGCCGCATCTCCTCCCGGTAGATGTCCTGCACGGCCTGGTTGTAGCTGCGCTCCAGGCTCCTGCCGTCGAGAATCGTTTGCACCGTGTTGCGCGCCGGGTGCAGTTGGGAGGCCTCCCGCAGCGCGGCCTCCACCTCGGCGGCGCGGGACCGCGCGTATGCCACCCCCCGCCCGAAGTCGTTGAGCGCCTCGAAGACCCGCTTGATGAACCACACCTGGTAGCTCTCCGGGTAGAAGGACCACGTGCCCCCCAGGATGATCACCTCGATCTTGTCCGTGGGGTGGCCGGTGTTGTAGTAGCTCCACAGGCGGGCGTGGGTTTGCAGGTAGGGGTCAAAGCCGTTCTGCGCCGCCCGCTGCGCCCCCGGCTCGTCGGCCAGGTAGCTCTTGGGCATGCGCACGTCGTTGGGGCAGAAGATGCACTCGCCGGGGCATGGGAAGGGCTTGGTCAGCACCGTGACCGGCGTTACGCCGGAGGTGGTGCGCACCGGCTTGAGGCGGATGCGCGCCAGCACCGCCGGGTCAAAGGGGGGCAGCCCGTGCGATCCCGCCAGCTCACGGTAGGCCAGCACCACATCGCTGCGCCGGAACAGCCCCGTCCCGTCCTTGGGATGCTGCTTCAGGATGCGCGTCAGGTCGTCCCGGTCCAGGTCGGGCCGGGCGACGATTTCGCTGAGGATGGCGACCAGCGGCTCGCGGTAGCGCTCCAGGTCGATGGGTTCTTTGTAGATGTCGCGTCGCATGGTACGATGTTCGGTCTTCTGACGCTACAATACTACTATGCGCCCTGCCGAATCTCAATACCCCATGGACGACGGGTGCATTTCAGTTTGGTGGTGAGTTTTCGCCAGATCGCCCCGCAGAGACTGCTGATTGTGCTTCTTTGGCAGGATTTCTACGAATACTGCTGGAGTAGCGGCCAACTGACAAGGCATTCATGTTGTTCCACGAAATTGAAATGCACCCTGGACGACGCCACCATCCTTCCTTTACGTGCGGTGATTACACGCTTCAATTGCAGGAGTTCAAAACTACGGTAACGAAATCTCTGAGTATTCCAAGTAGTCGTTCCCGAGATGGCACAACGTCGTTATGATTTGCAATAAAGATCTCACCCCGGTAGTAGTTTCTATTGTAAGCAAACTCAAAACCTAGTAAGGCATAAGGAACACCATACTGGTCTGAGAACCCATATTCAACGATCGTGCCTTGGAAGTTCAGAGTTCCTGCCTCCAATTCATATGAATCTCGATCCATCATTCGACGATCGTCTACTATAACGAGAACGCGGAAGTCAGAATAACTCAATGGAGTGTACGAGTAACTACCTCCAAGGAAATTGTTGAATCTAAACCCTGCCAGAGAACGCATATTAGGTTCGCAAGTCTGCGACAGCGGCTCCTCGGTAGGGGTTTGCCCTGGCTGCGGGATTTGTGATTGGCTTGGGACAGTGGCTGGTGAGAGTGTCGGGAGTGCAGCAACAGTCACCCCCTCCGGCAGATCGACCAATTGACCCCAGATGAAAGCGTGCTCCCCATCCGGGAGTACCACCGAGTACCAATCGTCATAACTGCCCAGCACGCCAATTTCATCACCTGGAAAGACGGCATCCACCACCGGACAGTTAGTTGAGGCGCAACTCCGCGCGTTGACCCCCTCGCTACTCGATACGGAAGCCGGGACTGGCGTATTGGTAGGAGTGGGCGTATTGGTCGGTGTATAGGTAGCCGTTGCGCTGGCAGCGCGGACTGTCAATTGAGCGATTCGAGTGGCGGCCTGCCGGTCATGCTCCGAAAGTGGCGTCTTGGTTGCTGTGGGCGCCTCAGTGGGAGTGTACGTAGCTGTTGGACGCTGAGGTGTCGCCGTACTGCTTGGGGCTTGAACAAGAGCAGAGGATGTCCGCGTGGGTTCGCTCTCTTGATTCCTCGGCTCTGACCCGCCTCGAAAAATAGCAATGACCGCCACAACGATACCGATCAGAATCAGACATCCCACCAGCGTCTGCATCGGGGTGGCTTGTTGTTGTCCCCTCTTGTTCACAACGAATTCCAGAAGCGTTGCTTTGTCTTCTGGCACCTCCACTTGTTCGCGGAGTTTATAGCCTCTTCCAACCCACTTCTTCACCTCTTTAGCGATGTTGCCAGCGTGGGGGCGACCCATGATGTCATAGGGTACTTCAGCTATTTGTACGTCCTCGTCGGTTGGTTTGCGTTGCTGAGGCCTAATGGTAGCTGCGCCTTTTTGCCAACTAGCCAATTTCTTGCCGTCTACTAGAATTAGACTAGGATGCTCTTTCTGGTAGTTCAATGCACTTTTTGAGAAGTGACTAGATGTCACAAAGTATCCCTCTGGGACCCCCGCGAGTTGCATAGCCCCTAGGAATTCCCGAACTTCTCTTGGAGTCACGGCATTTTCTGGACTATAACGCTTAACTTGTACTACAGCAGCTAGCTGTCTACCTCTGAATAATTTAATATCTATGCCATCGTCTCCCATTCCTCCGACGATTTGGGATTTATACCCTCGCTTTTCAAAAATCGCAGCAACGAACTCTTCGAATTGACTTGGCGTCATATGATGCCAAGCTATCTGTGTTGTGATGAGCTTCTGTCGTCGTGCCTCTTTAGAGACTGTTTTTAGCACGATTCCCACAACGACGAAGAACCCAACGACGACGAAGAACCCCGAAAGTTTCTTAAATGTTTCTAACACGATTCCCACAACGACGAAGACGACGAAGAATCCCAAAAAAAGTTCTCTCAAGCCAGTTGTGACCTTCTTGCGTCTACGGCGCTTACTCATGGTTTCTTCTCGACCTAACTGAGGGGTGGTCAAAAATCAAGCAGCCCTGAGAAGGGGCTTGATGCCAACGCCGAGGGTTTGGCCATGCTCGAACTGATAGAGCAGCACAAGGTGGTAGAGTAGAACAGCACCGAGCACGATCAGCCGTGTGCGGTTCAAGCCCTTGACGGGGACATGACCACCCCATTCGAACACGTTCTTGAACAGGCCATTGAAAGGTTCATTGGCTTTGGAGCGCAATTGGTGAAAGATACGCCTGACCTCCACACCGCCATTGTGATGGGGATACTTGCCGGGGCGTGTTGTGACCAGAAAACGACCAGTTTGCTGACACAATTGGCGCAGGTCGTCGTCACGATAGTGCCTGTCGCCGAGCACATAGCGCGTTTCGACAGGCAACTGCTGCACCAGGTCAGGTGCGGGTTGGGCATCATAGACGTTGGCCGGGGTCAGTTCAGCAGCCAGGGGAATCCAAAGAGACCCAACGGTGCAGGCCAAATGCAGTTTCCACCCGTACCACCAGCCATGATAGCCCGACTTCGACCAGTGCGCTTCGGTATCAATGGTCGAGTGAGGCACAACACCTGCTTCACGGTCCTTTTTGTGCCAGACCCCGCCTTTAGCGCGCAAGGGTGTGCTATCCAGCGCCACCGCGCGTCCCTGCCGGACCCAGGGTTGCAGCAAGGCAACCAGCGTGCGCCCCAACGCACCAATCAGCGCCGGCAAACTGTCAGGCAAAGCCTGCAAACGACGTTCCCAGGTGCGCCGCGATGGAAACCGTCCTTGGGCATCGGTCAGTTCGGCCCGTAACGCATGGGTCAACTCGGTGTCTTGATCCAGAAAGGCCAACAGACTGTAGGCCGTATAGAGACGCCGGATAATCATGACCAACAAGGCTTTGACGAACAACCGGTCAGCATACACTTTGGGTCGCCCTCGTCCCCGTTTCTGCGGCGGTGGCGGTTGTGGAATACGGTCCACGAGCTTCACCAACGTGACAAGTAACGGCTCTCGCGGTAGCATTCAGTTGCCTCCTGGTATGGATGTGGTGCAACTGAAATACTACGGAGGCCGCCGCGCTTGGGCTAGTCCTCAGCGCGGTGTCTTTTCGTCTGTCAGGGTGTGTTTTGATTTTTGACCACCCCTCACCTAAATATCATTTTGATTATGTATAGCACATGGTGCGTTGAGGAGCAAATCACGCAGAGCCGGATCATACGAACAAACTTAAGCTGGAAAAGAAAGGAGGAAGCAACGATTAAGGTCGTAAGCCTATAGCACAAAATTAGGAGCGACGAGAGGTGCTGCATAGGCGAGCCATCGGGGTTGCAGAGCCTTTGCCAAAATGCCAGACAGTTAGGAACCCTCGTTGGAGGGGAACTGAGTTTATATGTCTTATGATGAAGTGTGGAATACAATCACGTGCGGGAAGTTGCTGCCACTGGGCGCATCTCAGATGTGTTTCGGTATGTAGTGTACTGCGGTTGGTTTATACTTGGCCTTGGACATCTTCGGACCACCGGGGAGTTCACATGGACGACGCCACCATCCGCCGCCTCAACCAGATCAACCGGCGCTTCTACCGCGCCACCGCCGAGGAGTTCGACCAGACGCGCGGCGCGCCCTGGCCGGGCTGGGAGCGACTGCTGCCCCATGTCC
>FWWM01008425.1_pt1 | contig 19838 bp, 24 predicted proteins | sample 2228351 | NCBI WGS metagenome assembly FWWM01 (sample SAMEA103939774, study PRJEB20133) | metagenome
ATTTACGGCAGACTTCTGCAATGGAATTGCCTGGAAGTTCTGCTTCTGAGAGAATCTGGATAATTTTTTCTACAGGAAATTTTGTCTGTTTCATAGTTAATCCCTCCTTCTTTTTAATTATATTCGTATTTTTGTTGTTCCAAAAAATGGGGAGCAGGTCAGGGTGGTTCGCATTACAAAGCCCACAGGATCTATTTTTGTGCATAATATTCCAAAATGGTTGATTTATTTTGGTTTCTATCTGAATGAGATTGCAATCTTTCGACACTGGATAGTCTGGGATGCTATGGGTTTACTTCTTGGAAAGACACTTCTACCAAATCACTATGGAATTCTTTACTATGTGAAGAGTGATAAATTCAAATTCTATGACATCAGGATGCTGCACAAAAGATGTAGAAACTGCAGGTATATCCTTCAGGATTATGGAGGCAGAAAAGTCAGACGCATCCATTTGGGCCCCTCGTATCGGATGTATGGACTGATATTCACAGGATAAGGCATAAGAAACGCAGGGATGAACACCCATGCCATCTTCTTGAAAGGTTACTACTTATGACCACAGATGAGGGAGATATAATCCTTAATCCATTCATAGGCACTGGCACAACTGCAATTGCGGCAAAAAGACTCGGTAGAAGATTTATAGGGATTGATATCGATCCCAAATAGTAATTGTTTTGAACTTCTTCATGAGACAGGCAAATTTAATAAAGAGACATTAAGGTGTATGGCAGATATGGCAAAGTTTAGAAATTTCCTTTTCCACCATTACATAAAGGTTAATGACGAGAAAGTATATGATAAGCTCAGGGAGATAGAATGAATATCGCATCAGACAGAAAGTTTCTGATATGGCGTGAAAATCTATCTCCCTTTCTATAAACTCCTTCATCAATGACTTTTTTGGGGTTCTTTGATAAACTATTAAACAGGATGAATACCAGCGCAGTTGAAATATTCAATGACGCAAAACCTGTAGAAAAAATCAAGAAGAAGTTACCATTTTTGTTCGACCTTTCAGAATTAGAGACATCAAGGGCAGGTAAAACTGGAATGGAAGCTGGATCAAAGAACAGGTATTGAAAAAATAAACTCTTTATACAGGAGGAAAGATGCTGAAGGAAATAAGATCTGATATCTATCATCTTATGCATCCAAAGATGGCGTTTTTTCTAACAAGTATCAGCAAAAATGGTAAACCAAATGTCATGACCTGTGCATGGGCAACACCTGTCAGTGAAGAGCCTCCAATTGTTGTGGTATGTGTATCCAGGGAGAGTTATACTGCAGAGTTGATAAAAGAGAGAGGAGAGTTCGTGATAAATATACCTCCAAAGAATCTTCTGAAGGCATTATGGGTCTGCGGAAAGACATCGGGCAGGGATACTGACAAATTCAAAAAAGCAAGGTTAAAGACCTTTAAAGCTTACAGGACCTCTCCTCCACTTATAGATGGATGTATAGGATACATTGAGTGCAGACTCTCAAAGATCATCGAGGCAGGAGAGTGTTATGCCTTTTTTGGAGATGTCCTTTATGCCGGGGCTGATACGGAGTTTCTCTCAAGGGGGCTATGGAAGGAATCAGCAGAGGTTCCCCTTCACCTTGGCGGAAGCAGGATTGTATATTTCAGGACAGGTGATGACTAACAGGGGCCACTATCAATTAGAGATAAGGGAAGATAGACTGATATTAAGGACATCAACATTCCGACCACTTGTGCAAAGCATTTTGCACAGCGGGATATATAACAGGGAGATGGCATCACTCCTTATCGCATCTTTAACTGGAGGCGGAGGGTATGTCCTTCTATCTTTCATGGATTTTGATAAGGTCATTCTTTTTGTGGTATCCCTTTTTATATTTGCAATGACCTTTCTGTTTTTCAGGACAGTGGTTTTAAAAGAGCCTTACCTCGAGGCCATATTTGACAGGAAGGGCGGAAGTGTTTCTTTGATTATTAAGGAGCCGTTCAGGTCTTTAAGGGACAATTTCCCCATCACATCTGTATCTGATGTGGCTGTCAACCATCGAGAGGTCGAGCCTGTGAATCCTGATGGCGTAGATGTTGTGGAAAGGATAGCACTGCGACATGGAACTGTCATACCTGGTTTAGGAGCAAAAAGGGACATTTATAGTGTTGAACTGGCCATGAAGGATAAGGGAAAAAGGGGGGTTACATTACTGACGACAGGGAGGAAGGAGATTGCTGAAGAGGTAATGAGGAGGATCAAGGAGTTTATATGGAGGGACGATGACTATAGTATACGATGAGGTCTGGATAACGACAATGAGGGAAGTAAATATCTGCCGGTACTCTATTAAGAAATACGAGAAATTCCTCAGAAAGATGGAGGATAAATATGGCATGAAGACAGAAGATTTTCTTAAAAAATATGAGGGTGGTCTGCTTCATGAGCAAAAGGACTTTAAAAAGTGGTATGATATTTATCTTGCCAGGGAGAAGTGCTGTCTCCGTAAAAAGGAATTAGAGAGTTTTCTTGAGAGATAAGGTATGCCAAAGAGAACGGATATAAAAAAGATATTGATAATTGGATCAGGACCGATTGTTATAGGTCAGGCCTGTGAGTTTGACTATTCGGGCACGCAAGCCTGTAAGGCCCTGAAAGAAGAGGGATACAGGGTTGTCCTTGTGAATTCAAACCCTGCCACGATAATGACAGATCCTGAAACTGCTGATGCTGTTTATATTGAGCCCCTCACCTCAGAGGTTTTAGAGCTCATAATAGAACGGGAAAGACCCGATGCAATCCTTCCGACAATGGGGGGACAGACTGCCCTTAATCTTGCTGTAGAACTCTCTGAAAAGGGCATACTTGAAAAATATGATATTGAGCTGATAGGGGCAAGACTGAAGGCAATCAAGAAGGCAGAAGACAGGGAACTGTTTAAGGATGCCATGAGGAAGATAGGCCTTGAAGTTCCAAAGAGTGCCCATGTGGGGAGCATAAAGGAGGGGCTATCAGTAATAGATGAAATAGGTTTTCCAGCCATACTGAGACCTTCCTTTACCCTCGGAGGCACTGGTGGCGGGATTGCTTACAACATGGAAGAATACTTAAACCTCCTTGACAGGGGTTTGAAGTTAAGCCCTGTGCATCAGGTGCTTGTTGAGGAGTCTGTTATAGGCTGGAAGGAATATGAGCTTGAGGTTATGCGGGACCACAAGGATAATGTTGTAATCATCTGCTCAATCGAAAATCTTGACCCAATGGGTATCCATACGGGCGACTCGATCACTGTTGCTCCTGTCCAGACCCTGACAGACAGAGAGTATCAGAGGATGAGAGATGCTGCAATTTCCATCATCAGGGAGATAGGCGTTGACACAGGTGGCTCAAATATACAATTTGCCGTGAACCCTCATAATGGACGGATGGTTGTTATTGAGATGAACCCGAGGGTTTCAAGGAGTTCAGCCCTTGCCAGTAAGGCAACGGGATTTCCTATTGCAAAGATAGCTGCAAAGCTTGCGGTAGGGCTTACGCTGGATGAGATCAGAAATGATATAACCAAGGAAACGCCGGCCTCTTTTGAGCCAACCATAGACTATGTGGTAACAAAGATACCCCGTTTTGCCTTTGAGAAATTCCCCGAGGCTGACCCAACCCTCACGACACAGATGAAATCCGTGGGTGAGGTTATGTCTATAGGCAGGACCTTTAAGGAGTCATTACAGAAGGCCCTGCGAAGTCTTGAGATAGGCAGTTTCGGCTTTGAGCCGATTAAGGTTAAGATAGATGATATTAAGGCGAGATTAAAGAACCCCTGTGCTGAGAGAATATGGTATATTGCCCAGGCCTTTAGAGAAGGGATGAGCGTTGATGAGGTGAGGGAATTAACCTCAATAGACCCGTGGTTCCTGGCGAACATAAGACAGATTGTGGAGATGGAGGAAAGGATAAAAAAGGCTGGGGTTAGAAGTAAGGGGACGAAAATTTTAGATGACAAATTCTCAGAAGTCCTGCGAAGGGCAAAGGGGTATGGCTTTTCAGATAGGAGGATTGCCGAATTAGCTGGCATGACAGAGGGTGAAATAAGACAGATGAGATATTCGACAGGAATAAAGCCTGTTTATAAACTTGTTGATACCTGTGCTGCCGAGTTTGAGGCATACACACCCTATCTTTATTCGACATACGAAAGACCATACTTTTGCCTTCAGCCTTCAGCCTGCAACCCCAAGGTTGAGTGCGAGGCCAATCCCTCAGACCGTAAAAAGGTCATGATTCTTGGTTCTGGTCCCAACAGGATAGGTCAGGGCATTGAGTTTGATTATTGCTGTGTCCATGCAGTATTTGCCCTTAAGGAACTCGGTTATGAGACTATAATGGTAAATTGTAATCCCGAGACAGTCAGCACCGATTACGACACTGCCGACAGGCTTTACTTCGAACCTCTAACTATAGAGGATGTCCTTAATATTATAGAGATTGAAAAACCCGAAGGAGTTATTGTCCAGTTTGGTGGTCAAACACCCCTGAAGCTTGCAGTCCCTCTTGAAAGGGCCGGGGTGCGAATCTTGGGGACATCCCCTGATTCTATTGATAGGGCAGAAGACAGAAAGAGGTTTAAGGAATTACTTCATAAGCTCGGTTTGAAGCAACCTGAAAGTGATACTGCTGTATCGCCTGAAGAGGCTGTTGAGATTGCAAATAAAATAGGATACCCTGTTATGGTAAGACCCTCTTATGTCCTTGGTGGAAGAGCAATGGAGATAGTCTATGATGAGGAATCACTTATTGATTATATGAGGAGGGCTGTGATGGCCTCACCGGAGCATCCTGTTCTTGTTGATAAATACCTTATGGATGCAATTGAAGTCGATGTTGATGCAATCTCTGATGGTGTGGATGTCGTGATTGGTGGAGTTATGGAGCATATTGAGGAGGCTGGAATCCATTCAGGGGATTCGGCATGTTCCCTTCCGCCTTACTCTCTTAGTGAACAGATCGTAGATGAGATAAAAAGGCAGACAAAGGCCCTTGCAAGGGAGCTTAATGTTGTTGGACTGGTGAATGTCCAGTTTGCAGTGAAAAGAACGGATGGTAGAGGACAGGCGACAGACAACAGAGGGCAGACTTCAAAGGAAACGCAGGGTGATTATGAAATATACATACTTGAGGTTAATCCAAGGGCATCAAGGACGATTCCCTATGTCAGTAAGGCGACCGGAGTGCCTCTGGCAAAACTTGCTGCTAAGGTAATGGTCGGGCTGAGACTGAATGATATTGGTTTTACAGAAGAGGTCAGGATAAGGCATGTAGCTGTTAAGGAGGCGGTTTTCCCTTTTGACAGATTTCACGGCGTTGACACGATACTTGGTCCAGAGATGAAATCAACTGGAGAGGTCATGGGCATTGATGAAGACTTTGGTCTGGCCTATGCAAAGGCTCAGGAATCATGCCACAATAAGATACCACTTTCAGGTAAGATTTTTGTCAGTGTCAGGGATCAGGATAAACCAGGGGTTTGCAAGATTGTGAGAAAGTTTCTTGAACTTGGTTTTGATGTGATAGCTACGAGAGGGACTGCCGAGTATCTCAGAGGTAAGGGAATAGAGGTCCAGGTGGTAAATAAGGTAACTGAAGGGAGACCTCATATCGTTGACCTTATAAAGAATAGAGAGATTAGTTTTGTTATAAACACTGTTAGCGGAACTCAAGCCCAGAGGGACTCTTTCTCGATAAGACAGAGTGCCTTACAGTATCGAATACCCTTTACTACGACCCTATCAGGTGCTAATGCAGTGGTTCTGGCTGCTGAAAGGCTTATTAAGGGTAAGGTTTCAATAAGGTCTATTATGGATTATCATCATAGAGAAGGAGGTAATAATTATGGCAACTAAGAGAATAGGTGTTATTACAAGTGGAGGAGATTGTGGTGGACTTAATGCCGTTATCAAAGGTGTGGCCAGAGAGGCCTTTGCTCATGGGATCGAATCGGTTGTTATCCCTAATGGATATGCTGGACTGTATAACCTTGTGGACTTTGAACAGGTCGTATTACTTGATGCAGCACGTGTCAGTAAAATAGAGGCCTCTCTGGCAGGTTCAGAGGCAGGACACTCGAGAGTAAAGATAAGCAAAATCAAAGACCCTGATGCTTATAACAGGATCAAGGCAGGATTGAAGAAATTCAATATCGATGCCCTTGTTATAAGTGGTGGAGATGATACAGGTAGTGTTGTTGTTGATCTTGCCGAACAGAATATAGCATGCATACATGTGCCAAAGACAATGGATCTCGATCTTCAACCATACAGTGTTGGGGGAGATTCAGCAATAAACAGGATAGCCGTCATGACAAGAGATTTAAAGACTACCGGGCTTAGCCACAACAGGATACTTGTTGTCGAGGTCTTTGGCAGATACGTTGGTCATACAGCGTTGAGGGGCGGGATTGGTGCTGAGGCTGACTGCATTCTTATCCCCGAGATACCTGTTGATTTCGATATTGTTTATGATCACATGAAATCAACGTATTTTGGCAGGGTCCTAAGGAGCGATGTAAAGGCAGGGACCTACATCATAGTGGTAGCGGAGGGTATTAAGACAGCCTCTGGAGAATTACTCTATGATGAATCGGCAGGTGTTGATGCCTTTGGCCACAAAAAGCTTGCCGGTGCCGGGAAATATGTGAGACAGCAGCTTGAAAAGAGGCTCAAGAATGATCCCGAGATTAAAGAGCTTATGAAGAAGGCCGGGATGTATGCCCCCGGGGTTTACGAGATACCAGAGGTAAGAGAGGTTATCCCGGGTCATCTTGTTAGATCAGGCCATTCCTCTGCCTTTGATGTGAATTTTGGCTATCGGGCAGGTGCTGCAGCAGTATTGCTTCTTCTCGAAGGTAAGAGAGGAGTGACCGTTGTGAATGTTGATGGAAACAATATAATATACATGCCTACATCAGAGGCAATCAAACAGAGACCTGTTGATATTAGAGAGATAGCACTGTTTGAAAGCCTTGGAATATGTTTCGGAAGAAAACCTGAGAAATACGAATATAAGGTTATTGAGTCAAAAGGACTGATCCAGAGACACCTTTAGCAGTTCGGGGCACTATATTTGTGCCCCTCATATTCAAAGCGACTCATACATGAGCCTGAACAACTCAAGGCCCTTTAAGTGCTGATCGGTGAGATCAAAGGAGATCAGGTTCCAGTATGAGATGATATCCTCCTGCGAAAGTATCCCTGACAGTGGCGTCAGGGAAGAGATTTCTTTAAGATTGTTTAAGGCCCTTGCCTTTGCTCTATCAAGGGCCTTTTTAAAGGCCTCAATTTCCTCTGCCTTATTCTTGAGAGAGTCTCTTCTAACTATCCATAAGGCAAAGACAAAGGGAAGTCCGGTATTTTTAAACCATACATCACCAAGGTCATAAGTGTATATTGAAGAATAACCCTGTAACATTTTGCCCGATAGAAGGGCATCATCACCTATGATGAGACAGGCATCGTGAGACCTGAGAGTATCAGGAAGTCTAATCTCGGCAGGTATGAGGGATGCAGTCTGACCATAGAATCTTTTTAATATTACGGCAAGAAGAGCTACCGAGGTCTCGGACTGCGATGATGTCAGGATTGTACGCCCGTTGAGTTTCTCTATTGGTGCATTGCTAAGAAGAATAATACTCCTTATACTACCAAAGGAACTTATTGAGTGGCCTTCCAGGATCTCATACATCTCCATATTTCTGAGATATTCTATTGATGAGGATGGACTTATATCAAGACTTCCCTCTCTAAGTAACCTGTTCAACTGTGAAGGCACACCCTCAATGAATGTATGATTGGGTGCTTTATTGTCCCCTTCAAGACACTTGAAGATAGGGAATAAATTTAGATAATTTATCTTTCCTATTTTCAGACTTTTCATAAGGATATAATAGCACACCTGCAGAATGAACATGATATTCTGCTATAATAAGCTAAAATATCGGAAACAGGAGGTTCTATGAGAGCAAAGATAATTTTTCTTATATGTATTTTCTTTGTACTAAATGCCTGCGGAGGAAAGAAAGAGGTTAAAGTTATTTCTTCCGAATCCCGAATCTTTACCGAAGCTGTAAGCCTCGTTGATTCAATTAAAGATCTTTACATAAAAAAAGATTTTCCACCAATAGCCGAGAAGGCCACTCCTGGTGGATATAAGGATATTATAGATTCTATTAAGCATTTTGATTCTGTCGAGTTGACCTTTACGCCAAGGTATGCCGAGATTGAGCAGACAAAGGTTTATCTGAATGTGGCATGGAAAGGGACATGGTATGTGGGCAGGGACGCCTTTCGAGAACGAGGGATGGCTGTCTTTCTCCTTGAGGGCAGGCCATTGAGATTGAGCAAGATAATTCGCGGTAATCCTTTCAGATATCCTGAGAGATGAAGATTTTATGTCAGAAAAAAGGTAAAGAGTCGTGGTTTCATGCACCTGATTGCTGAGCAATATTGGGAGAGTCATTAGGTGAGGAAATTCGTTAATTTACCTTTAAATCAATGACATGTGCTACAAGAACTGCTGCTACAGGAAGTACACCCTGAACTTCCGCTACCTTTGTTTTCCACCCCCCTCATGCCAAAGACAGAAAATTTTTTCTTGACTGATTCGGAATTGCATCTCGGGCATCTCACAACAGTACTTGCAAAGACAAGACTCTCAAAGTTTTCACCACAGTTATTACAACTGTATTCAAAGATCGGCATATTACCTCCTCGGGACCTTTTCCCAGTCTTTTAAAAATCGTTCTATACCTATATCGGTTAAAGGGTGTTTCATTAACTGCTGTATTACTGAATAGGGTATGGTAGCAATATGGGCACCCATCTTCGCAGCCTCTACTACATGTAGCGGGTTTCTGATGCTTGCCACTATGACCTCTGTGTCAAACAGATAATTATCATAAATCGTTAGTATCTCCGATATTATGTTCATACCGGTATGACTTATATCATCCAACCTTCCAACAAAGGGACTCACATATGTTGCCCCTGCCTTTGCTGCCAGTAAGGCCTGACTTGCTGAAAAGACAAGGGTGACATTTGTCTTTATCCCTCTGCTTGACAGCCTCTTTACTGCCTTTAGACCTTCCTCGGTCATGGGGATCTTTACGACTATGTTTGGATGTATCTTTGATAGCATCTCTGCCTCTCTGACCATATCATCGGTCTTAAGGCTTACTGCCTCGGCATTGACAGGAGCATTTACGATCTCACAGATCTCTTTGAGTAAATCAAAAGGTTCTCTATTTTCCTTTGATATTAAAGAAGGGTTTGTAGTTACACCATCAATAACGCCTGCATCCCATGCCTTTTTTATCTCTGAGACATTAGCGGTATCAATAAAGAATTTCATAGGACCTCCAATTTATACACATACAATAATTATAACTAAATTAAGGGTCTCAATTAAATAGCCAGATTTTATATTAATCGGGTTTTGCCGTGATTACTTGTTCGAGTATCTCGACAATATGATAAACAGGGGTGTTCTTTATCTCCGAAGCCAATTGCATTATACAGCCGGGACAGGCAGTAACAAGGCCCCGGGCATTTGTCTTCCTGAATAAATCAATTCTTTTCTGTAAAAGTGTTTTTGAAAGCTCTTTATAATTTAAACTGAAAAGACCTGCGAACCCGCAACAACCCTGTTCATCCATCTCAATTACCTTTATTCCTGAACGGGTTAACAATTTCCTTGGCTCTTTACTGATACCCATTGAATTAATATGATGGCATGGGTCATGATAAGATACGTCTGTTATGCTGGATATTCGGGATTCAAGGTCTTTTAATTTTTGTTCAAAAAATTGTGATACATCCATTGCCCTCTCCAGTGCCTCACCAGTTAAATCCCTGTAATGATATTTAACAGATAAGAGACATGTGGGACATAGCGTTAATATTGCCTCTACATTAAGATTTCCAAAGATGGAAAGATTCTTTCTTGCCATCTTGATAGCATTATCCTTTAGACCAAGACCGAGAAGAGGAGCGCCGCAACATACCTCACCTTTTGGTAAGACTATCTCATAACCGATCCTGAGGAGGACATTTATGAGGGACAGACCCAAATGCGGCATCAGGTAATTGACGCTGCAACCGACGAATATTGCTATTCGTCCCTTTTTTTTGTTAGGTCTAAGAACCTGATGTTCATCTCTTAAAGCCTCGTCAGGTATATGTAAATTGAAAGGTATTATACCTTTCCTGTGAAGATAAGGATAAAGCGTGTTTCTGAGCATTCGTGATACCCGGAAGCTTAAGGAGGGATAATTAATCATAAGGCTGACAAGCCATCTCAGATGTTTCCTTCTTCTGTCTGTTTCAAGAAGATGTTTCCTTCCCTCATAGATGATTGAGGCAATGTCTATTTCAAGGGGGCACTGGCTTTTACAGGCATCGCAGAGGAGACAACTATAAATGTCTTCAATAAGTGAGTCCGAGGGTTTTAAATGCCCCTCAATAATTTTCTTTGTGATAATGACCCTTCCTCTGGCTGAGAAGGCTTCTGAGAGTCCCTCTATGTATGTGGGACAATTGGCCTTACAGGCCCCGCAACGGACGCATTTGTCTGTTTCATCGAGGACATTCTTCATTCTACAGGTTATTTTAAACCAATAGGAAGACCTAAGTCCAAAACCATGTAGGGGCACGACATGCCTTGCCCCTACATTATATCGCTGCCTCTCCCCTTTCGCCTGTCCTTATCCTTATTGCATCCTCAATAGGATAAACAAATATCTTGCCATCCCCCACATTGCCAGTTTTTGCCTTTTCCACTATGGTGCTAATTGCCCTTTCGACAAGGGCATCAGGTACAATTATCTCTATCTTTATCTTGGGCAGAAACCGAACCTCGTATTCCTGTCCCCTGTAAACCTCAACATACCCTTTTTGCCTGCCGAATCCCTTTACCTCTGTTACGGTCATACCCTGAATACCAGCACTATTCAGGGCATCCTTAACCTCGTCAAGCCTGAAAGGTTTGATTATTGCCTCTATCTTTTTCATTTTTATCCTCCGATAGTTAGTTTGTTTGTCCTAAATATGCAGATTATAGGCCTTCTCACCATGCTGACTTTCATCAAGACCGATGATCTCGTCCTCGAGGTCACTCCTCAGGCCTGTCAATGCCTTTATAACGAGTAATATGAGGGCAGTGATGATGGCAACATATACAATCGTGACCACTACAGCAATAATCTGAGTCAGGAGCTGTGATGGATTTCCATAAAGAAGCCCTTTTCCTGCCTCATTTATTGCAGGGTCAGCAAAGACACCGGTGAGGACTGCGCCCAGTGTCCCTGCAACGCCATGTATGCCAAAGGCATCGAGGGTGTCGTCATAACCGAGTCTGGGTTTCATATAGGCCACCGCAAAGAATGGGATTATTCCTGCAAGTATCCCTATGATGAGGGCGCCCTTAACATTTACAAATCCTGCAGCAGGTGTTATTGCCACAAGGCCTGCCACTGCACCTGAGGCGATACCCAGTAGAGTTGGCTTCATTGAGTAAACCCATTCTGTGAACATCCATGAAAGAGCGGCCATTGCTGTGGCTGTATTTGTATTAATGAAGGCTACAGAGGCGAGCCCGCTTGCTGTAAGTGCAGAGCCTGCGTTAAAGCCAAACCACCCAAACCACAGGAGGCCCGCTCCTGTTGCCACCATGGTCATATTGTGGGGCAATAGTGAAGCATCCCATCTCTTACCGATCATCAATGCTCCAATCAGAGCTGCCATACCTGCGTTTATATGAACCACCGTTCCACCCGCAAAATCAAGGGCGCCAAGTTTTGCAAGAAAACCTCCGCCCCATACCCAGTGTGAGACAGGCAAATAGGAGAAGGTCATCCATAATATGCAAAACAGTATCCAGCCAGAAAACCTCATTCTCTCTATGAGGGCTCCGCTCACCAGTGCCACGGTTATGGCAGCAAAGGTTAGCTGATAGATAATGAATATGTATTCAGGTATTGTCTTCGCCGCATCAGCAATGCTGTTTATACCCACACCTGATAGCATGAGCTTGACAGGTTCTCCTATGAACCCGGCGATATCGTTTCCAAAGGCAAGGGTATATCCATAAATAACCCACAGGACACTCACTATCGAGAATGCCACAAAGGACATGGCAATGGTATTGAGGGCATCCTTGCGCTTTGAAAGCCCTCCGTAAAAAAGGGCAAGACCAGGCACTGTCATGAGCATGACAAGGGCAGTTGCCACTATCATCCATGCCGTATCCCCCGTATCTATCTTTGGCGAGGGAGGTGCTGCAGGTGTGGGCTGAGCAGGCCTAGCCTGCTCAGCCGGAGGAGGGGTAGGTTGCACCTGATCCTGGGCAAGCACAATGCCTGCCATCCCTAAAATACTCAACAGAACTAAAAGACTCACCAATCTTTTCATCTCAAACCTCCTTATCTATATTTTTTAGAAATCTATATCGAGCTGTATAGTTGCAGTAGGTTTGTATCTGCTCTCGTTATATACGTCGTAGCCGAAGATCACACTGACATTTGGGGCAAACTTCCAGGATATACCGAAACTCAGTGCCCCATAACCGTTCTTTCCGCCCTGATAGTCTATCGCAGCCCAGAGTTTGTCTGATATCTCCGATATAGTCCTGTCCCATGAAAGCAGGATGCCGTGGTTGTCCTTGTTTCCGTCTATGTCCCGGAGGAGGTCTTTGTTACCGCTATAGTAACCTACAGAAAACCTTCCGAGGTTTCCGACCGTCTTTGCAACGAGAGCATAGACTATGTTGTAATTCGTAACATCGCTCTTTGTGCCGAAGTCATAACCTCCCACAGCCAGAGCAGGTGAGCCTTTAAACAGGGCATCCTCAGGAACGCCGAGCTTTGCATTGAAATAGAGAGGGTATGTGTGGTCTCCGCCGATGTCCCTGTAGTCGATTCCTATTTCCATCTGGAGCTTTTCAAAAGGCAGCACACCCGCAGTCAATCCAACATTTGTAACTGTGGGCTCTGTTGTACCATCCTGGCTCTGGGTCTTGATATAGGTGTCAAGTCCTAAGTGGAACTTCTTAAATGGCTGGATGTCCGTTGAAGGAATCCATATCTGTGTCGATGGCGTGGCATAAGCTATGCCGGCCGATAGAACTAACGCTGTTATGAATACTGCCAAGACTCTGAAGACTCTCATGGTATGCTCCCTTTAAGATTTTTTCAGGCTAAGCCTGAACTTAACTACTGCTTTGCTGAGTACCGTCTCTCACCTCCTCCTTTCGTATCCCGTATTTCTTGACCTTGTAACCGATCATCCTTTCGGTTATGCCGAGCTTTCTTGCTGCCTCACTCCTTGAGAGCGTTGATTATCTCTTGCCTTTCGATTTCTGTTACCTTATCCTTCACGGAACCGCTCATCTATAATCTTGAAGAGCCAGAATCATGCCATTTGATAAGTTATTGATTTATAAGGAGATTTACTTCAGAGGGGCCTTACAATTTTGTATGAACTGACAATTTGGTGGGACAAAATTGTAGGAATTCACCCCGTATAAGGGCAGGTTTGCTTTTTTGCATTGTATTATTTATTACTGTATTTTGGGGACCACACTTATTTATTTGTGGTCACAAAATAGGACCTTTGCCTTTTGAAAGGCTTCTCTGCCTTCCTTAAATGATAGCATAGCAATCCCTGCTGCCCCTATAGAATCAAAACCACCAATTCCAGTAAGTTCATACCCCATGCTTGAGATGAGAAGGATCAATGATAAATACATGCATGTACGGGTGCACTGTGCATCCGCAATTATGGCTTGAGAATCAAGTCTTCTACCAACATTAATCTTGAATCTTATAAGGAGCCACATCGTGAGGATCGACACAGTCGCAATTATGACCCCCCATACAGTTGTCTCAGGCTTTCTACCGTAATAAATATTCAATACTGCAGTTAATAAAAGTCCAGCAGTAAGTAGAAAAAAGGCGGTTCCTGTGATTTTCAGGGCTGTCTCTTCAAACCTGTCAGGACTGGCATTGCCGTTTCTTTTAAGTCTTACTATCATGTGAAAGATCCCTATTCCTGAAATCACCTCAACGAATGAATCAACTCCAAACCCTGTAAGGGCAATCGTCTCGTCTTCTATGCCAAAATAGATCGAGACAACTCCTTCAAGGATGTTATACCCGATTGTAATAAGGGCAAGAATTAAAGCCTGACTGTAAAGTCGCTTTCTGTTAATCGTTACTGAAAGTCTTAATGTCTGCATGAGATATTATACACCACTTACCACTTATCCTTTTCAATGCATTTCTCTGATTCACATCCCGGGCAATGTCTTCTCTTTTTCCATACAGAGCGGTATAAGAGATATACCGCTCCTGCGATAATTAAAGCCATCAATGTAATGTCTATAAAACTCATATTAACCTCCCATATTTCGAATTCCTTGACAGTTGGCCGTTATCCTTTCACGGACACGATTCACGAAATCATCCTAATCCCAGCAACCTTCCTCCCTGATAGATTATGAATGCGGTAATCCATGCAAGCACGGTATGCATCAGCACAGCCTGTCCATAAACCTTCCATGTGCCAAATTCCTGCCTCGTGGCTATTGCTACAACAACGCATGGCCAGTATAAAAGGACAAATACTATAAAGGCATAGGAACTCAATGGAGTGAAGACCTTCTGGATTGACTCCCTGAGTGGAGACCTCTCTTCTCTTTCTTCATCTGACTCTTCAGCAGTTATGCTCGCAATACCAGGCCCTGAAAAGACATTTTTTGCCGCATCTTTTGAGGTATTGAGGAATGAGGCACCCACTTCCTTGAGGTCATCTACAAATGAAGGGGTCTCCTTTTCGCTTTCTTCGTCCTTTTTCTCTACATATATCTCGGACATTGTTGCAACAACGATCTCCTTTGCGATAAGCCCTGATATAAGTGAAGATGATGCCTCCCAGTTTCCAAAACCGAGTGGCTTAAACACAGGGGCAATCGCCTGACCCATCATGCCAAGGAGAGAGTCCTTTTTATTCTCAACGCCCCATGGGATATTAAGCATAAACCAGACCAGTATAGAGACAGCCAGAATATATGTCCCTGCCTTAACGACAAAGTGTCTCAGTTTTTGCCATGTGTGGATCATCAAATCCCTGAATGTAGGGATCCTGTAAGGCGGAAGTTCCATTATAAAGATCGGTGACTCTCCTTTATACATAATCTTTTTCAGGATAACTCCAAGAAGGATCGCCATTACAATTCCGAGCACATACATTGACCACAAAACTGTCCCTGCACTCTGGGCAAAGAATGCACCAATAAATACTACATATACTGGCAATCTCGCACCGCAGGACATCAAAGGAACTAACATTGCAGTAAGTCTTTTGTCCCTATCACTTTCGAGTATCCTTGTCGCATATACAGATGGTACATTGCAGCCAAATCCGAGTAGCATTGGTATAAATGACTTGCCATGAAGTCCAAGTGTATGCATCAATCTATCCATAACAAAGGCAGCCCTTGCCATATAGCCTGAACCCTCAAGGAATGTGATAAGGAGCATCATCATCCCTATTACAGGCACAAAGACCAAAACAAACCCTGCGCCTGCTATAATGCCATCTGTTACAAGGGAGACTGTCCATCGAGGTGCATTTATTAATCCAAAGAGGGTCTCTGCCCATCTTTTAAATGGACCTGAAATCATTGCATCTATCCAGTCAACAAAGGGCGTGGAGATGTCAAATGCGAGTTTGAATACAAGCCACATTGCTCCAAGGAATATTGGTATGCCCAAGATCCTGTTCAGGACAATCCTGTCTATCCTTTCGGTTATCTCGATTTTTCTTAACTCTGGCTTTTTCAATACCTCACGGGTAAGTCCTGCTGCAAGTCCATATCTAACATCTGCCATTATGGATTCTATATCTTCACCGTGGGCATTTTTTAAATGGCTAACAGCAGCTTCTATGTCTATGCCATCTGTGTTTATTTCTTTATATACATATTCGTCCCCTTCCATAAGCTTGAAGGTGAGCCATCTCAAAGGGTATCTCTCAATTAGTGAGGGGTGTTTTTTATCTCCCTGCTGAGTTTAATGGCAGCATCTTCGATATCCTGTCCGTAATTTAATTGTCTTGGAATATGCGACTCTCCTGATGTGGAGATCGCAACTACAGCCTCCATCAAATCATCAAGCCCCTTTTTCCTTGTGGCTACAGTAGGGATAACCTTAACACCGAGCAATTCTTCCATCTTTTTGATATCAAACTGGTAGCCCTTCTTTTCTGCCTCATCATAGATATTCAGGGCAATGACAAGGGGAATGCCCAGTTCCAGAAGCTGGATTGTAAGGTATAGATTCCTTTCAAGGTTTGTTGCATCAACGACATCGATTATCACATCAGGTCTTTCGTGAACAAGATAATCCCTTGCAATTCTCTCTTCCTGAGTATAAGGACTGAGGCTATATGTTCCAGGCAGGTCAACCAGATTGATCTTTAAGTTTTTGTATTCAAGGGTTGCTGTCTTTTTTTGTACTGTAACCCCTGGCCAGTTGCCGACATAAAGCCTTGTTCCAGCGATTGCATTGATTAATGTTGATTTACCTGAATTTGGATTGCCTGCAACTGCTACGGTTATCGCTTTTCTACCCGTCTGCTGGTTGCTGAGAATTGATTGCTGATTACTGTTTGCTATCGTCATCTCAGCACCTCCACATCTATCTCCTCTGCCTCTTTTTTGCGGAGCGAGAGTTTATAATTTTTAATAGTCACCTCGATTGGGTCACCAAGGGGTGCTACCTTCTCGACCTTTACTATCTCTCCAACAAGCACTCCCATGTCCATGAGCCTCCTCTTTAAAAGACCTGTAGCTCTTATCTTTATGATTCTCCCTGCTTCATCAGGTTTAAGCATTGATAGATTCATCATGCCTCCTTTTTGTGATATAATTTTTTTATGAATAGAGATAGGCGCAAGGTTGTCGCCAATATCTTTGCTGATGCTGCCAAATACACACTCACGGTAGGAATAATTGGTAACATATTGGCAGAAAAATTTACTCTGCCATTGGCAATTACAATTGGACTGACAACTTCCATACTCACGGTGGCTGCATATTTTTTAACACCAAAAGACAAGGAGGAATAACAACTATGGAAGGACTCTATGTGATGCTCAGCATAGTCATATTGACTGCCCTTGGTTTCACCATTTACTTTGTAATCCAGGACTGGAAGGAATCGAAAAAACGCAAGTCCCATTAATCTATCCTCCTCACCATGATTTTCATAGCCATTCCCCTGCCTATGGCAATGCGAGATTCATCCACCTTAACTAAAAGAGCCATTGCCTGCATTGTTGAGTACCTCAACTATCTTTCCCACACGAAGCCCCATGTCTTCCAGATGGCATATTTGACTCTTGCAATTCCCATGTTTGTAACCTTTTTGGATGCCGATTTGCATTATCTTTGCCCTTTCACCTTCTGATAAAAGCCCAAGCGGTGCCATATCATCACCTCCTAAAATTTCACAGCAATCCCTGCAAGGAATGTTAAATCAGTTTCTGGCTTATTGAGCGCACCTTTGACACCAAAATCAAAGGCAATGTCTTCTGATATCGAATAAATCAGTCCGCCCAATATAAATGCTGGATGGGTATTTGATTCCCTGTCAGGATTTGTCTCAACTCCTATATTGGCAACTACCTTAATGTCCCTCACAACCTCTAACTCTCCTGCAAGGGATGCATGCCATATATCCTTTCTTTCATCGACCCTGTTTTCATTTCTTGTGTAGCCTAAATTGAGATGAAATGACCATGGCTCTATCTCCTTTGTGGTTATAAAGAAAAGACCATATGTTGCTTTTCCTGTTCCCAGTCCTTTACCCCTGTCTCCTGTCGGAAATGTAATACCCGGCTTCAGGGCAAGGCTCAAACCCTCATGCTCATAGAACCTCCATTTGACCTCTAAGGACATATCAGAAATACCGTCCACATCAGATGTAACCTCGCCATCCTCTTTAGTCTCTGTCCATTGATACGGCAAATCAAGGATGATATCCACATTGTCAATGATTCCATACGATAGAATGGTTGCCAGTTCGCCACCTGTCTCCTTTGTTGTAACTCCGTCTGCTGTCTTTTTGTCATAGGTAAACTCGCTGTTTATCTCAAGCTGAAACCTTCCTTTTCCCTGCGTGCCCGTGTCATCTGTGATAAGTGGATGGGCTGCATGAGAGACAGTGATTAATGAAAAGTAAATAGTGAAGAGTGAAAAGACAATTAACAACCATAGACCTCTAAGATTCATCTTCATTTTGAACATCTTTTTTCCTCCTGCCTGTTAATATCCGACCTTTATGCTATTCAGTTCCTCTTTTGTAATATCCTTCCATTTCTTCAATGTCCAGTTGTCAACCCAATCCTTAAAAAGCTTGAGGTTATGCTGCCTTTCATCTTCTGTTGAGCCCAGGTACTGATACATGTTTCCTGGTTTACCATCCTTCGTGTTTTTTCCATCATCGAGCCTCCTCATGATAGCCCCTGTATCAGGCCAGCCAATAAAAGAGATTAGATGAGTATAACTGTCCATCTTGGGACCCTTCATTATTCTCTTATATTTTTCCCTGTCTCTCTCAAACTCTGGTAATTCAGGTGATTCAGGTCCGTGACATCCGCTACACCTTGCCTCAAATACAGGTTTAATATGCTTGCTGTAGGTTATCTCCTCCTCTGACCATGATATAAATGGAACGGTCAGAAACCCAACCAAAACACTGAGAACAAATACCTTCTTCATCTTACCCTCCAAATGATATTGATAATCATTATCAATGAATATTTTACCAACCTGGATTCCTCTTGTCAAGTGGTTTTGATGGACGATCTGGTAACCTGAACCTCTCATCTCGTGACAGGACTATCAGAGTTCAGGCTTATTTATGTAGTTCATGCATCTTATTCTGTTATACCGAGAGGGAGAAGTATCACATTGGCAGTCAAAGGTATTAGCAATACCTTATAAGGCATCTCCAGAGACCCTTTTCTTTCCATTCATGACCTACCTCCTGTAAAAAAGGATGAATGCTACATTTTTGTATATAGTTACAATCTTGTGTCAATGGTATGAGAGATAGGAGGTAAGCCTTTTCTTACCTAACGATAACAAACCATAAATCCGCAATTATCGCGAGGATGGACAGCAAGAAGATAATGAAATAATTTACATTTTCAGGGGATTTTCTGATGGACGAAAGAAGATAGATGATCACCTCCCTGTCTTCATCGGTAAGGCACGCATTTGCCTTCACCTTTTCGATCAACTGGAAATCTTCAATGGCCTTTTTCCTCTTCTCAGAGATGTAATACCTGTAAAGGAAAAAGACCATGTAGCCGAGGATCCCCACATACCATACAGGCCTGACCCATGAAGGCTCAAGCCTCTGAAAGACTATGATCGACCTGAATGCAATTGCAGAGATAATGCCCAATGCAAAGAAGCAGTAGATTACGGATGGGGGGAGTGTATGAGGTTTTTTTTCGGCCATGTGCAATTGCTATTTTAGCCTTTTTACCGCATCCACCGCAATCCTCCGCCTTTCCTCAAAAATAATCTCTTTGAAAGGTTATTGTTCCCTCATAATTGCCAAAAAATGGAACCTGTAAATCCTATTAGATTAAACATACAAGGAGGTTTACAGGATGGTTGTTGTTATACCTAAAGGAGTATATACAATGAAGAGCAGGTTTGTCATCATCAATGAGAATGCAAAGATATATCAAAAGGCATCTAAGAAGGTTAAGGCCCAGATGCTTGATGAACTCACTCACATATTAC